>Ga0187780_10003802_pt1 | contig 11354 bp, 11 predicted proteins | sample 1015_Q2_SP10_20__FD_132429 | JGI IMG/M metagenome (GOLD analysis project Ga0187780, IMG submission 132429) | Tropical peat soil microbial communities from peatlands in Department of Meta, Colombia - 1015_Q2_SP10_20_MG | ecosystem: Environmental > Terrestrial > Soil > Wetlands > Peat | place...
CACCGTCGAGAAGTTGGCGCATCCTGCGAATGCGCCCGCCGGTGAGCGTCGCTTCGCCGGTGTCGATCATGTGCACGACCCAGTCGGCGATGGCGGGAGAGGTCACCTTCGCGTCTCCCGATTTTAAGTCCACAGTGATGTCGCCGCTCAGAGTGTGATGCTCGAGGAAGAAGCGCTTGATCACTTCCCCGCGGTAGCCAAGCGCAATGTAGAACTCCTTGAACCCGTAGCGCCCGTAATGCTGCATGATGTGCCAGAGGATCGGCTTGCCGCCGATTTCGACCATTGGTTTGGGACGCACCTCGGTTTCCTCCGAGAGGCGAGTGCCAAATCCACCGGCCAGGATCACGACTTTCATTCAGTACTCGTGTGCCAAGCGCGGCCAAGCCAGCGCGTCAGCGCGCCGTCCCAAACCGAGCGCGACTCAGATGCATCCATATTGCGAACGCGTCGTAGGGGGTAACTTTGTAACCGGCCAACAGGTCCTGGCCTTGGAATGCTCGCAGCTCGGCGCCCTCGCGCAGCACGAAACGACCAAACTCAGATTCGGAAACCGGCACCTCGAAGTAGATGCGAAACACGTTGAAATATCCCAGGGGACTGAAGTCGAACTCAAACCGGGAGAACTGCTGCGCCTGTCCCACTTGGAATTCGAGCTCTTCCCGAAGCTCGCGATGCAACGCATCGAGCGGGGACTCGCCGGCCTCCACCCCACCGCCGAAGCACCCCCAGTGGCCAGGATAGAAGATGCCAGGCACTGCATCGCGTAACTGCATGACGTATCTGCCGTCCTGCAGAACGAGCAACGCAGCCACCGCGTTCATCGGGCGAGGCGGGGCAGCCTGGACAAGCAGTACGTCTCCGGCTGCGGTGCACTCTTTCATCGGACTAAGCCATCTAGAGGTGTAGGCGGCATATTGCTGCGGCGCGGCGCTGGGTCAATCGTCGGTGCATGAGGCAAGAACATGTTTCAGGGAGAGACCGTGGGCCGCGAGCAACTCCTCGTGCTTGCCGTAAAGGTGAATGAAATCGTCCTTGAGCGAGAGGCATTTGATCCGGGGGCGCGTACCAAGCTCACAAGCCAGCGCTTTGACCGCTTCGCCCAGGCCGCCGCGCGGCACCATCTCCTCGATCACGATCACCCGCTCGAATTGCGAAAGCACCTGGGCCAGGCCGTCCCGGTCAAGTGGCTTAAGCGTATGGACCGAGGCGACCGCTGCAGAGACGCCGCGCTCCTCGAGCAGCGCAGCGGCGTCCATGCCGAGCTTCAAGATCGAGCCGTAGCCGAGGATGCACACGTCGCGGCCGTCACGCAGGAAGCGCAGACGGCCAAAGACGAACGGGTGCACGGCGTTGGCCGTGATGTTCGGCTCGCCCGCCTTGCCGAGCCGCAGGTAGACGGGCCCTTGCTCTTGCGCGATACACCATTGGGTGGCGGCCTTGGCTTCCGCCGGATCGCACGGGGCAATGACACGCATGTTCGGCATCGCCGAGGCGATCGCGACGTCCTCCATGGCATGGTGCGTTCCCCCCAGAGTGGAATAGGTCACGCCGCCGCCTACACCCACCACTGTGACCGGTAAACCTTGATAGCACAGGTCGTCGCGAACGAACTCGAAGGGCCGGAACAGTGCAAAGGTCGCAATCGTGTATGCGAAGGGGCGCAGCCCGCGCATCGCCATTCCCGCGCACATTCCAATCATGATCTGCTCGGCCACGCCAGTGTTCACGAAGCGCTTTGGATATTCTTTGCGAAACAGCTCCATCGAGCCCGCAGGGGATATGTCGGCCACCACCACGCACAGGCGTGGATCGGTCTTGGCCGCCTCGTAGAAAGTATTGGCGAAGGTGTTCCTCACGATCTCACCTCCGCGAGATCGCGCAATGCGCTGGCATATTCTTCTTTGTTGGGCGAGCGGTAGTGCCAGATCGGGACGTGCTCCATGAAGGACACCCCGCGCCCCTTCACCGTCTTTCCTATCAGAGCGAACGGGCGCGCACGGGCGCGCGAGGTGACCGCTTCGTATACCGCCCCGGCATTGTGCCCATTGACCTCTACCGCCTCCCATCCGAATGCGCGAAACTTCTCGACCACCGGGTACACAGCGGGATGCGCCTCACTCATCCGCTCGAGGCCAGAGAAGTCGTTCATGTCGACGAACAGCAACAGATTGGCCAGCCGATGGTTCGCCGCCGTCATGACCGCTTCCCAGGTCGAGCCTTCCTGCAGCTCGCCGTCGGAGAGCACCACGTGAACGACGGCGTCTGCGCCTTTCAGCATTTCTGCATAAGCCATCCCTACCGCGATCCCCAGGCCGTGACCGAGCGATCCAGTGGATGCCGTGATGCCCGGATTGCCACGGTCAGGGTGTGCCCCGAGAATGCCTGCTGGGGTGCAGTAGCGTTCGATCTCCTCCGTGGGCATGACTCCCAGGTCTTCGAGTATCGCGTACTGAGACATGCAACCGTGACCTTTGGACATCAAGAAGACGTCCAAAAATCGCTCGCTTCCGCTGCCGGGGCGCATGAGCGCGTGGTAAATGACATCGGTCATTTCGAGGCAAGAAAAGGCTGGCGCGATATGCAACGCAGTGACCTTCTGCGAGACATCCAGGATCCGCCGCCGGTAACGCATACAGCGCCGGCGCGCGGCCGCCGTGTCGAATTTCGTGGTCTGGGTCAACGTTGAAGCGGACTCCATGTCAGCCACGCATCGTGTAGGCAGTGGGCCAGCGGCGTAGCTGCTCCAGGTACTTCCTTCCCCATTCGGCCATTTCAGCGAGCCCCTCCTTCCAGTCGATCTTCGGCTCCCACCCCACGTCTCGCTTGATCGCACTTGAATCGAGCCAATAGCGAGAATCTTGGCCGAGCCGATCCGGTGCCATCTCGCAGAGCTGCTCGAAGCTTAAGCCCAGCGCTTCCGCGCACAATTCAACCACGCGTCGAATGCTAGTCGGCGCGGAGGGGCCGGCATTGTAGATGGTGCCGAGGGGCGCTTTCTCCGCGACCAGATGGATGGCGCGTGCGAGGTCGCGCGCATGAATGTAGGACTTCTCCGCTTTGCCGCCCCCCTGAAGTGGCAGTCGGGTGCCGGTCAATCCGCACAGGACTGCTTTGGGAACGACGCGGTGAAGCAGCTGACCGGGGCAATAGGCGTTCGATGGCCTGATCACGTTCATGGGGAACTTCAGGAACCGGTGAACTGACACCAGGTACATGTCGAAAGCCACTTTCGAGGCCGCGTAGGGGCTGGTCGGCTTGATCGGCTCTTCCTCCGTGGCGGCGTGTTCGACCGAGCCATACATCTCGGAGGTGCCAATCTGGATAAAACGCTCGAGCCATTCGCGTTTCATCAGCTCCTCGCACAGGCGCGCCAGAGCCATCGAGTTCGTCTCGAAGAATCTCCACGAGTTCTTCCAGGAAACCGCTCCTTCACCCTGGGCGGCGTAGTTGATGATGATCTCGGGCTTGATCCGGTCGAGCAGCTCGAGCAAAAGATCCAGTTCGTAGGTGACATGGTAAGCGTGGTATTCGTAGCCCGGTTCCCGATCGACGCCGAGCGAGAACGGTTCGGGACGCAGCGGATTGCGGCCGATGCCGACGACGCGCTTGGGATTGGCGTGCCGCAGAAGGTAAAACGCGGTGTGGATGCCAAACGAGCCTCCGCCGCCCAGGATGAGGTAAGTTTTGCTCATCGTGGTCTGCTCGCAGGCCGTGAAAGCTGTTGGATGACCTTCATTCGATGATGGTCCAGAAATAGTCTCCGGTGTAGCCGGCATCGAAGAAGAGTTTTCGCCAGCCCTGCGGATAGTCGTGAAACTCAGCGGTGAGGACCCAGCTCTCGAAGATCTCTTTTTGCTCGGGCGTGTAGTAGCTGTCGACCTGGACAAACGCGCGACCCTCGCTCAGCCTTTGGATCTCCCGCATCGCTTGGACCGCTCTTACGCGTGGGAAGTTATGAATGGTGTTCAGAGACAGCACGCAATCGAATGAGGCGTCCGGGAACGGCATTTTGTCAGCCGAGCCCAAGTGCAGGCGTCCCACTATTTCTTGGTCGCAATGCATCAGGGCATAGAGCGAGATGTCCAGTCCGAATGCCTCGAGCCCCGGGCATTCGAGCATGAGATCTTTCACCAAGAACCCTTTGCCGCAGCCCACGTCGAGCACTCGCATCCCGGGCTTGAGACCGAAATGCGCGACCATGTCGCGTGCCACCGGGCGCCATCGCCCGTCATATCGGTAACCGCCGTACCCATACTCCCTCGGGCCATCCCAGTACATCTCGCCATATTGCTTGGCAATCGCCACTACGGCCGCGTCCTTTGCTTCGCTGCGTTTCTGGATGTTGCGCTTGGTCTTCGGAAGCGCGCGCAGCAAATCGACTTCAGCCATCTCAATGGACCTCTTCCATCTCTCGCTGCGCGAGGCAAAGCCCCTCGTCTAGCGGTGTGTAACGGAAATCCGGGAACGCCGCGCGGGTGGCGCTGATGTCGAACGGTCGGTACCCATTGTGGGGCATGGGGCCGGAGCGCCGCGAACCCTTGACCGCGAGTTGCCGCCCAGACAGCGCTACGACTTTGTCCGCGATCTGCCGAAACGAGTACACCTCGCCGGTGGCGATGTTCAAAACTCCAGTGCTGCAGCAGAAGAGCACTCGGCATACGAGTTCGGCCACATCGCGAATGTAAACATGGTCACGCCGCTCTTCTCCCTCCCCGAACAACACGATGTCCTCGCCGCGTCGCGCCTGGCGTCGAAATCGGTTCGGGCCATAGCCGTCGTGCGGATCGGTTGCACCGTACACCAAGCTTGGGCGTAGGTTGGCAAGCGGTGCCTTGACTTCGTTGCGAAGGGCGGTCTCGCGAGCCCAATGCATCGCCCCGTGCAGGGTACTTGGTGACGCGCATGAGCCTTCGGTCAGCGGCTCTGAACTATCCGCGTAAACCGCATCGGAGCTCACGTTGACCACGTGTGCGACTTGAACCTGTCTCAGTGCGACCACCAGCGAACGCACGATGACCATGTTTTCCACCATCATACCGACGTCCCGGCACGGGGCGCGGGCGGCCACCGCAACCACTGCATCCCCCGGGCGAAGCAACGCCGCCAGCTTCTCACCAGCGCCGCGCTCGCACAGGTCGACCTCCGAGCGTGTCACTCGCAGCTGGGGAACTTGGTAGGCTTCGAGACGATCCGCAACGGCCCGTCCCACGAAGCCGCCTGCACCCACCACGACAACTCGACTGGGCTTCTGAGGGGCAGAATTGCAATGTTCCAGCATATTCAGACCGACCGCGCGCGCGGCGTGCTGCCACGGCCAAGCGAATACAAGTCGAGGCCAGCCGCCGCGGCGGCCTGCGCATCGAGCACTGCATAGGGATCGAGGACCGTGCGCCCACGCATGGCCGCGGCGACGCGCGAGGCAGCGATCGCACGGTACTCGGGCCAGGGAGTGAGGATCATCAGGGCGTCGGCGCCGGAGGCCGCCTCCAGGGGATCCATGGACGACTGCGCCCTGGGATGTCGAGCCGCTGAGGCCGGCACGACCGGGTCGTGCAAGCGCAGCACGGCATCGCCGAGCTGCGCGATCGCGGCGAGCGAGGGCGAGTTCTTCACCGAATGGGTGTTCTCCTTGTACGCGAGACCCCACACCGCCACCGTCGCGCGCGGGTTGGCGTCCAGTATCTTCTCGCGGATCAGACGCACAGCCCAGTCACGACGGTGCGCGCTGTTGGCCACACACGCCTTCACCACGGCGGCGTCGGTGCCATGCTGCTCGCACAGTCGAATCACAGTGGCTAAATCCCGCTCGAGGTTTCCCCCGCCAATGCCTAGGCCAGGCGCGAGGTAGGCGTGCTCGCCGATGCGCTTGTCCAGTTTGAGCGCGGGAACGATCTCGGACCAGTCGGCACCGATTTGCTCGCACAGTTCGGCCAGCGTGTTCGCCGTCGTCAGCGACGCGACCAGGCACAGGTTGATGGAGATTTTGGCGAGCTCGGCGCTCTCGTAGCGCATCCTCAGAATCGGGCACCCATACGCTGCCAGAAAGTCCTGATAGGCCGCAGGTAGCGGCTGCGACGGCTCAGCGCAGCCGACGATGAAACGCTCCGGAATCAGGGCACGCTCCACCGCTCGGCCAAAGATGAGCGTCTCAACCTGGTAAAAGAGGTTTCTGCCCGCGCGCTGTTTGGCGCGAGTGAAGCCCGGAGGCACCTGAGACAGAACCACCACGGTGGCGTCCTCGCGAGCAACATGCATCACGATCTCGAGCAGCGCGTCGATCGGCTTCAGGTCGCTCCAGCCCGCGCCTTCGGTGGGGACATCCTCTGCAACATAAATGAGGTCGCACCGGGCGAGGTCCGCGGCGGTCGAGCTAAACTCGAGGCAAGGCGCAGTGCGCCGGATAAGCTCCTGGAGTCGAGGCTCCGATACCGGCAGCTCGTGACGGCCAAGCGCCCCGATGCGCGCCTCGTCGCGGTCGAACAGCACCGTCTTGAATCCTTTCTCCGCGCTGCACACGCCGGAAACGAGCCCGAGGTGGGTCATACCGGCGAAGCCAACCGTGGGCACCTTCAAACCGATCCCTCGACCGCCTGCCGGCCGAGGTCGGCTAGCACACCATTGATCCAGATATCGTTCTCCAAGTTGCCCGCTCCCGTTTCGCACAGCTTCTTGAAGTGTTTGTACTCCATTTCCCAGGTCGGATCCGGTCGGACTAAGGTGATCGAATCCTCGTCCGGGCGGCCGCTCGGCAGCTTCCGGTCCCGCACGGTGAAGGTGCTGGGCCCCCATTTGCACAGCGAGTAGATGTGCGCACTGCCGCGCTCCGCGAGGATGTCGGCGTAGAAATGATTGCGCCACGACAGCAGGGTGATTTCCATCTGCAGGACAAGCTCACCGTTGGACCCGAACGCAAGATGATCAAAAGAGCGATTCTCGAAACGGCTGGCAGAAAAGATCCGAAACGGCGCTCTAGGCTTGCCGAACCAGAACAGCGATGCATCCAGCAAATGCGATCCAAGATCGGGTAGCACGCCAGCGCCGCTATCGCGCCAGTCCGAATCGCGCACCAAGCGCGCCGTACCGTTTCCGTAGAACATCCGCACACAATAGAGCTTTCCCATCCTTCCAGAGGCCAGATGCTCCTTCATCCGCATGAAGTGCGGCTCGAAACGATGGTTGTAAGCCGTGTAGCATGTCACGTGGTTTCGCTGCGCAAGCTCTAGCAGCCTCTCCAGATCGCTGCTTCGGTCAGCCAGCAGTGGTTTCTCCACCAGCGCGTGTTTGCTGTGTGAAAGCAGGTAGCTCAGCAACTCGATCTTTGGCGCGTCCGGCGTGCAGAGCAGTGCGGCGTCGTAACTGCTAAGCGACACATCCTCTAAGCGCTTGTACTGCGCATCGGGCTTGAACGCATCTACGGTCCCGACCACTTCCTGTCCCGCAACCGCGGCCCGCTTGTGGCCTTGCACTCCCATACCCACGACAACCACGCGCACGGCTGCCCCAGACCCTATTCGTAGCGCGCGTGCTTCTCGATCGCGTCGATCTTCCTGACTACCTGCTCGGGGGTAACCGGCACGTTGCCATCGTGCTCGCACTCGATGCCGGCCGCCATCGTGCCCAGGATCGAGGCAATCACGTCGTTTCTCGTCGCAATCATGGCGAGTGTCGCGTAGGCAAGCAGCGCATCTCCAGCTCCCACAGCGTCAGTCACTCGCTGCGCAAAACTCTCCACGGTAAAAAACGCGCGCACATCGTGAGAATCGGTGCGGTAAGTGATGATTCCGCGATCTCCAAGCTTGAGGATCAGGGTCTTGCACCTCGCGCGCTTGTGCAGCTCGAGGGCGAGTGGCCGCACCACTGAATCCTGGTCCCCGAGGGCGAAGCGCGCCTCGCGCTCGTTGGGCGTGATGAGGTCGAAATCCTGGAATTCGAGGATGTTCCCCCAACGGCTGGCAACCTGACTGTCAGCCACTCTGTAGCTGCCTTTCGGAATGGCACCGGTAAGCTCCGCGATGGTCATGCGGTTGAAGATGCCGTGGCGAAAATCGCTGAACACCACTGCGTCCGCCTTCGCCTCCGAAATCTGGCGCTTGAGCTGGGTCACCACCCGCTCCGAGATGGATCGGTTATCAAGCGTGTCGACTTTCAGCAACCGGTAGCCTTCGGCCACGATCGCGTTCTTGTTTGTGGTAGGGCGCGTCTCGTCGATGATCGGCAAGCAACGCACCCCGAACGCGGTCAAGTCGTCAAGGACGAATTTTTTAAACGTGTCGTTGCCCAGCACGGTGGAAAAAGTGACCTGCGCCCCGGTCGCGCACAGATGCTTGGCAACGATTCCGGCGCCGCCCACAAAGTCGGTTTTCTTCTCGAAACGCACGCTGATCGTCGGCGTCTTGGTCATGCCGCCGATCATGCTGGTATAGGTGTAGCTGTCGACGATCGTGTCGCCCACGACGTGCACGCGAAGCCCCTTCAGGCGCGCTAGCGCATCGCGCAGATCCTGGAACGTGACGCCCTCCGCCTGCATCAGGACCATGAGCTTCTCGACCGCGATGCTGGGCGGCGCAAGCTCGATCAGTACTGAGGAGGAGTACACGATGTCCCCCGGCGTAAAGATCATCTCCCCGCCGTAGGATTCGAGCACTTTGATCTCTTCCTGAGTCTTGGGGTGTATCGAACCGTCGGCCGTGTATTCGTATCCCTTCGCAAAATAGTCCGGCTGGATCACCCAGAGATTGCGCAGCGGCGTGGGGTCCTGGTCAATCACCACGTAGTCAACCATCTCCAGCGCCGCCAGGTTAAGCGCGCGAAGATCCTGCGGGACGTAGGGCCTTAAGTCGCCCTTCATGATGTACTGATCGGCCGTCAGGCTGGCGATCAGGATCTGGGCCTTGGTCTTGGCATAGATCAAATGGCGGATGTGCCCAGGGTGCACCACATCGAAGGTTCCGTGGCACATGATCACCTTCTTGTCGCGCGGACGCGCTCCGATCGCGTCGCGGACCTGCTCGGCAGTCTTGATCTTGTGGGCCAACAATTGCCTGCTGGCAGCATCCATTAGACGTTTGCTCCGGGCGTCAGGTACTCGAACCATGTGCGCGTCGCGCTGGCAATGGACTCGGGATCCCACAGCGGCGCATCGCGCCAGTAGTCGATGTCAGCAACGATGTTCGCGACCCCGTCCTCGAAGCTGACCTGCGGAGTCCAATTGAGGTCGGCCGTGATGCGCGTGATGTCGGCCCAGGTGCAATCGGGCTCCCCGGGACGCTTTGGCACTTGCACCCGCTCTCCGCCGAGCAAGCCCACCAGCCGATTCACCGACTGAGGATTGCCGGTTCCAAGATTCCAGCAGCGACCGACGAGCGCTGTCTGCGCCGCCGCAAGAAAAGCTCTCGCCGCGTCGGTGACGTAGACGAAGTCGCGCTTCTGCGATCCATCGCCCACGACGGTGAAAGGCTTGCCGGCGAGCTTCTGGCGCAAGAAGACGCCGAAGACCGCGCCGTACGCACCTGAGGTCCGCGAGCGGGTTCCATACGCGTTGAAGATGCGAATCGAATTGACGGGAAGTCGATACACCTGGTGCCAGTGAAAGCAGGCCTGCTCTCCTTGATACTTGGACAAGGCGTAGGGGTACTGCGGCGCGATCGGGTGGTCTTCCCGCGTCGGCGTATCCGCCAGGCCATAACAAGACGACGATGCCGCGTAGACGAGCCGCTCGATCTTCGCGTGGCGCGCGCACTCGAGCACACGCACAGTGCCCAACACGTTGGTCGACATGTACTCCAGCGGGCGCTCGATCGACGGAACGATGTCGCCGATTCCGGCAAAGTGGAACAGGTAGCGCACCCCTCGGAACAGAGGGTCATCCGGGGAGAGGCCGCGAATGTCGCGGCGTTCGAACGTGAGGTCGGGATTGCGACGGTGCACCGAGAGGTTGTCTTCGCGCCCGCCGATAAGGCTGTCGATTACCCGCACCCGGAAGCCTTGCGCGATCAACAGATCGACCATGTGGCTGCCGATGAACCCGGCGCCGCCGGTGACCACCGCGATCGCTTGCTCCGTCATGCAGCCTTGAGTTCCTTCAAGCGCCGCACGTTAAAGTAAAAAGTGCTGTCCAGGCTACGCGGCAGCTTCCCCGACTTGAAAGCGGCGCACAGATCTCGCACGGCATCCTCGACCGAGCGCTTCGGGGCATAACCGAGAACGCGCCGGATCTTGTCGGAGTTGACGTGATAGGACCGGATATCGTCGGTCGGGGTGGTAACGATTGGCACCTCGCCCCGGTGCGGAAACTGCTCACTCACAACCCGCCTGACGATCTGCGCGATCTCCATGATCGACATGTTCTGGAAGCCGGCGTTGAAGGTCTGCCCGGCGATCTTTTCATCGGGCACCTCGAGAAGCAGCTTGTACAGATCGACCATGTCTTGCACGTGCAGGTTGGGTCGTTTCTGCGCGCCGCCAAATACCGTGATCTTGTTGTTGTTTACGGCATGATTGGTGAGGATGTTGACTGACAGGTCGAGGCGCTGGCGCGGGGCGTACCCGCACAACGTGGCCGGTCGAATCGTCACGCAGACAAACTGTGGCGATTGATGTTTGAACAGCAGCGGCTCGCACATGCCCTTGTACTTGTTGTACAGAGTCAACGGCACCAGCGCATGCTCCTCGGTGACATCGGGCGACTCGGACACGCCGTACACCGAGCTCGAGGAACAATAGATGAAACGCTTCACTCCGGCTCGCTTGGCGGCTACCACCATCGGCTCGAAAGCATCGAGATTGATCGACGTGGACAGCTTTTCGTCGAGTTCGAAGCTGGCATCGTTCGAGATGCAGGCAAGCGAGATCACAGCATCGATGCCGTTGAACGCCTCGGCAAGCCTGGCCGTGTCGCGGATGTCGCCCTGAACGAGCTTAAGCTTGGGATGGTTCTTCGGCAGGAAGTGATCACCGAAGTACATGATGTCGTACACGGTGAGGTTGTAGCCCATGTCGAGCAACTGCGGCGTGAGCAAGCTGCCGACGTAGCCCGCGCCGCCGGTGACGAGTACGTTCTGGAATCTCATTTGCTGGCCGTAGCCTCCTTTGGGTCTCAGGCGACCTTTCGCACCGCGATGCTGTACCCCGCTGCTTTCGCGTCCTGGTGGAACATCTCAACAGTTTCCAGCGAGTAGCGCTCCAGATCTTTGCCGACCAGGGAGAGCTTTTTTAAGATGTCATGGGTGGCGGTGATGATGTGGCAGCCGACCTGGTCGGCGTGAAACACGTTGAGCAGTTCGCGCGGGCTCGCCCAGATCAGCTCGGCCTTGGGCCGCGCCTTGAGCAAGCTGACACATTCAGCCATGATC
>Ga0187780_10003803_pt1 | contig 11353 bp, 7 predicted proteins | sample 1015_Q2_SP10_20__FD_132429 | JGI IMG/M metagenome (GOLD analysis project Ga0187780, IMG submission 132429) | Tropical peat soil microbial communities from peatlands in Department of Meta, Colombia - 1015_Q2_SP10_20_MG | ecosystem: Environmental > Terrestrial > Soil > Wetlands > Peat | place...
ACCCTACAGCCGCCTCGCCGACATGGTTCTCGATACGCAGTATTACAGTGCGCGCGATCCGCGCTCCTATGACGACACCGGCTGGACGCTGGGAGCTCTTCGCAACGTGAAAACCACCCGCGTCGCCGATGTTTCTATCCTCGACGCGCCCATGCACAAAGTCAGCAAAATTGAAATTGCGGGCAGTATCGACGGTCAAGGCAAGGTCTTTCTCATTCGCCACAATACGGACAATTCGATTGCTACTCTGCGTTTCCGCCTGGCTTCCGTCCCCATGGAAGCTGCGGAAGATCCCTTCGAAGCCGATGGTATCAAGTTCAACGCTGGCACATTGATTCTCCGCAACGCGGATCGTGCACAGCTTGAAAAAGCCGCCACGGAACTCGGCATTCGCATTCACGCAACGGACGCTGCGGTCAAGGTCGCCTCGCATCCCGTCTCCGCTCCGCGCATCGCCATCGCGCACAACTGGCAGAATACGCAGAACGATGGGTGGTTCCGCATCGCGTTCGAAACTCTCAACATTCCTTACACCTATGTTGCGGATACCTGGTTGCGCGAAACTTCCAATCTCCGCGAAAAGTTCGATGTCCTCATCCTGCCTCCCATGGGAGGAGGCGGTCCCGCTGGACTCAGTTCCATTCTTCGCGGCCAGCCCATGCGCGGCAACGCGCGCCCCTGGCAGAACACCGCTGACACTCCCAACTTTGTCGCTCCCGGGCTCGATTCCACCGCCGATATTCGCGGCGGCCTCGGCTATCAAGGCCTTGCCAATCTCGAGCGGTTCGTTAGCGAAGGCGGTCTACTCCTTGCCGTGCAAACCAGCGCGTCGCTTCCTGTCGCTGGCGGCATGACCGAGATGGTCAACGTTTCCGACGCCCGCACCATGCAAGCGCCCGGCAGCGTTGTGCTGTCCACCGTCGACGACAAGAAAAGTCCCATCACCTATGGTTACGACGACAAGCTTTACGTTTATTTCCGTCAGGGTCCGGTCATCACCATCGCTGGCAACTTCGGCTTCTTTGGCCCCCCAGAGGAAGGCCCTGGCGGTGCGCGCTCGAGTGGCCGCGGCACCGCTACCGATCCCGACATCATTCAAGCGCGCCCCTACATGCCTCCGGAAAAACCGGTCAAGCGCACTCCGCACGAACAGGAACTCTACGTTCCCGAAGACGTCGCCGAATTTGCCCGCTGGGCGAATCCTCCGGCGGACCAGCAGCCGCGTGTCGTTCTGCGCTTCGCTGCCGAAAAGGACTTGCTTCTCAGCGGCATGATCACTGGCGCCAATGAAATCGCAGAAAAACCCGCCGTCGTCGATGTTCCGCACGGCAAGGGCCACGTTGTGCTCTTCGCAAACAATCCCATGTGGCGCGCCGAAACCCAAGGCAGCTACTTCCTGGTCTTCAACTCCATCTTAAACTTCGACCATTTGAACGCGGGCTATACAACTCCGAGCTCGAATGCTCCTGAGGGGTCTAAAGCCAGCGCTGATGATCAGGAAAACGAATAAAACAGAATGATGTTGCCCAGGGCAGTTATTCCTAGGCGAGTCGAGGCACAGATGTCTAGAGATGAAACACGAATTCGTCGGAGTCCGTCTCCTTAGGCGCGACATACAAATTGTCGATTAAACGCGTTTTGCCGATGAACACCGCAAGCAAGACGTAGCAAGCCCTGCTGACTCGTACTATGGGCTCGAAGGAGTCGGCGTCCACAACTTCAGCGTAGTCCACCGCTGCGAGTTTTTCGCCCCCGAGGATGCGCCGCAAAGTCGCTTGCAGGTGCAGGGCGTCGAGCACTCCTCCCACAACTTCCTGTTTGGCGGCTTGGAGCGCGTGATACAAGACCGTCGCTGCTTTTCGCTCCTCAGGATTCAGATACACATTGCGCGAAGAAAGAGCGAGACCGTCTGCTTCCCGCACAATCGGACACACCACAATTTCGGAATCGAGATTCAAGTCGCGCACCATCTGCGTGATGATGCGAGCCTGCTGCGCATCTTTTCGCCCGAGATACGCGAAATTCGGCTGGACGATTTGCAGTAGCTTCATCACCACGGTGGCTACACCACGAAAATGCCCTGGCCGCGATTTTCCTTCGAGCCGGTCGCTCAGACCATCGACCTGTACATGCGTCGTGAAATCTTTCGGGTAGATTTCTGCCGCTTCCGGTGCAAACAGTAAATCCACGCCGGCATGTTTCAGCTTTTCAACGTCGCTCTCAAGCGTCCTCGGGTATCTGGAAAAATCTTCGTTTAGGCCGAACTGTTTGGGATTGACGAAAATGGAGGTAATCACCGGCGAACACTGCTGCTTCGCGCGCGCAATCAGCGAAGCGTGACCTTCGTGCAGCGCACCCATCGTCGGCACTAAACCGATGATGCGGCTTTCCGTGCGCGCCTGCCGCGCCATCTCTTTCATCCACGCGATGGTTCGGATGATCTCCATTTGTCCCCTGACATTGGTGGGGGCGCAGCATCGCTGTGCCCCAGCTTGACAACCGTGCAACTCTTGCGATGGTTACTTCTGAAATACAAGGATCTGCGGAGAATTCTACGCACCGGCCGCTATCGCGCGCTCGCGGTAAAAATGCATGAGGTCAGTTAAAATTGGTTGCGCGCCGAGCTGCCGCAAAAGGGTCGTCACCTGTCCACGGTGGTACGTTCCGTGATTCACCAAGTGCTGCATCGATTGCCACAAGGGATTCGTGTACACGCCGAATTTCAGCGTCTTGTATTCCATCACGCGCTCGAGATCCGCTTGCGTCAATCCCCGAACAAAACTGAGTAGTCGCGCTTCGTGCTCCCTCCAACTCTTCTGCAAGCTCGCGAGATCTCTAAATTGCATCGTATCCGGCAGGGACTCGGGCGAGCGCCCTTGAAACCGTTCGAGCCAAATCCACTCTGCTCCGTAGATGTGCGCTAGGGTATCCCGCACGGAGCCAAAACTCGAGCCCAGCGGCTTCACGAATTGCTCCGTCGTGAGCTTGGAAGCAGCTTCCATCTGCCGATGATTGGCCCACGAGTTGTAATCGTAAAGCGTGCGCATTTCTTCGGGGGTCATGTTTCCCTCCAGATGCGGGACTCGCTGATGAATGTGATTCGCTTTCTACCAATCTCCGTCGATGTTGACAGGCGCTTCTTTCTCTTCCTTGGCCGTCGGCGCTGCGTGATACGATTCCGCATCTGAAGGAAACATTCCCGCTCTCACGTCCGCACAGTATTCCCGCACTGCCTGCGAAATGATCTTGCTCACGTCGGCATATTGGCGCGCAAATTTTGGCAAAGGATTAAACGTTAGTCCCAGCAGGTCGTGCAATACCAGCACCTGGCCGTCGCAATCCGGCCCCGCGCCAATGCCAATAGTAGGGATGCGGAGGTCCTGCGTAATCTTCGCTGCCAGTTCGCGCGGCACGGCTTCCAGCACGACGGCAAAGGCGCCCGCCGCCTCGACGGCGCGCGCATCGCGCAACAATTGTTCCGCCGCGTCCGGTGTTTTTCCCTGCACACGGTACCCGCCGAGCGCGTGGAGCGACTGCGGCGTCAAGCCGACGTGCCCCATCACGGGAATTTCCGCTTCGGTCAGCCGCGCAATCAGTTCGAGGCGGCGCTCGCCGCCTTCGACTTTTACCGCTTCCGCCCCGGCTTCTTTCACAAAACGTACTGCGTTGCGCAGCGATTCGGAGGTGTCCGTGTGATAGCTGCCGAACGGCATGTCCGCGACGACAAGCGCACGCCGCGTACCGCGCCGCACCGCGTGGGTGTGGTGCAGCATATCTTCCAAGGTTACGGGCAGCGTGCTCTCGTGCCCGAGCACCACCATGCCGAGCGAATCGCCGACGAGAATCACGTCCACGCCTGCTTCATCCACCAAACGCGCAGTCGGATAGTCGTAGGCCGTCAGGCAGGTGATTTTTTGAGGTTTCGTATGGGGAGCTGCAGCTGATTTGCGCTGCAGAAGTTCGGGCACGGTGATCTTGCCGTTCCCAAGATTCGGAAGAACGCTCATGCTGGCCTCCGGTGCCGCTCCCTACCTTTTTGAAAGGTGGCCGCCGAGCGGCCAACGGGATGCAGCCCTGTACCTTGCAATTACAAAAGAATAGCAAAATTTGATTTGGAGCGCCAATTCTTTTGATGCATCCAGGGCAGGTACTCAGTTACCAAGTAGCGCCTGGGCGCGGCCTTTCCATTGACCGCCACGGCCAAGCCAGTAGCGCAGAGCGGAAACGCAAGTCGCATAGCCATAAAAAATTGCGGCGAATGGCAAAGTCAGCGCCCACAGAAAAGACAGATTGTAGAAGCGGACGGTGACGCCGAAGGATACCGACATGAGAGAGGCGGCGGTGGCCGCAAGAAACCACGCGGGATCTTCGCCCTGAAAAAAGGAAATCCACGGCAATAGGTAGGTGGCAAAAAGGCCGATTAGCGTGGCGAGCAAAAGAAAAAAAGAGTAGCGAAGCTGCGTGAAGGCTGTGCGCGCGATGAGGTCGCGAATTTCGCAGAACGTGCCGTAGCTGCGGAGGCTAACGCTGGCGCGAGTAAGTCCCATCCAGATTTTTCCGCCAGATTTTTTGGCGGCACGGGCCAGGGCGCAGTCGTCGATAACCTCGTTGCGAATCGCGGCGAGGCCACCGATGCGTTCGAGCGCCGAGCGACGCAGCAGGATGCAGCCGCCGGCGGCTCCAGCGGTACGCGCTCTCGCGTCAGCTATCCACTGCGGCGGGTACAGCATCAGAAAGAAGTAGAGAAATGGCGGTATGAGCAGGTGTTCGGGGAAAGTTTTGGCTTGCAGCAGAACCATCAAGGAAGCGAGATCGAGTGAATTGGTTTCCGCGCGCGATACGAGGCGGCGCAGCGTGTCCGGCGCGTGTTCGATGTCCGCATCGGTGAACCAGAAAAAGTCAGGTGCCTTCGCCCCAGCGACGCGCGCGCCTTCGTTCATGGCCCACACTTTTCCGGTCCAACCTTGAGGAAGCTCTGCTGCGCGATGAACAGAGACTCGTGAAACAGCACCGAACTCTTCCGCGGCCTTCCGAGCGAGCGCGGCAGTGGCGTCTTCACTGTGATCATCGACGATAATCACGGTAAATTCGCCGGGATAGTCCTGCTTCGAGAGGGAAGCAACCGAGCGGGCGATAGTTTCGGCTTCGTTGCGCGCGGGAACAATCGCGATGACGGTGGGCCAACGACCGAGGGGCTTTGGCTCACTGGTGTCTTCGCGCAAATTCCAGAAATTTCCCCGCGCGAAAAACAGATAGATCCAAATGGCCAGCGGAATCGTGGCGACCGAAGTCGGCGTCAGGGGCACGCGCTATTCTGCTACAAGCCGGACAAACCCGCTATGCCAGATCTTCCGCGTGGATGGGCAGGCGCCGGATGGGCTTGCTGGTGGCGGCGAAAATGGCGTTGCACACGGCAGGCGCGATCGGCGGAGTGCCAGGTTCACCGATGCCGCCAGGAGCTTCGTTGCTGGGCACGATGTGGACTTCGACTTTAGGCATTTCGTTGAGTCGGAGCATGTCGTAATCGTTGAAATTGCTTTGTTCGACGCGGCCTTTGTTGATCGTAATTTGGCCTTTGAGCGCAGCGGTGAGACCAAAGACGATTCCGCTTTCCATCTGCGCCGCGATGATGTCGGGATTCACGTGGCGGCCGCAGTCGACGGCGCAAACGACGCGATGCACTCTCACTTCGCCGGACCCTTTGTTGAAGCTGACTTCCGCGACTTCAGCGACGAAACTGCCAAAAGATTCCACAACAGCGATCCCGCGCGTGCGTCCAGCAGGGAGTGGCGTGCCCCAACCAGCTTTTTGAGCGGCCAGTTCAAGGACGCCACGATGGCGCGGCGCGTTTTCGAGCAGCTTACGGCGAAATTCGAAAGAATCTTTTTCAGCGGCTTTGGCAAGCTCTTCGATAAAACATTCCGTGATGTAGCCGTTCTGCGAATTTCCAACGGAGCGCCAGAAACCGACAGGAATACCGGTTTCCGTCAAGACATATTCGACGAGGAAATTCGGAATAGCGTATTTGCTATTGGCCTGGCCTTCGACGGAGGAGTCATCGATGCCGTTTTTCACCGAGCCGGGAAAGAAGCGGGACATGATGGACGGGCAGACGATGCGGCTTTTCAATGCCACAGGCCAGCCATCCGCATCGAGCCCACCGATAAGTTTGCAGTAGACGGCGGGCCGGTAAAAATCGTGCTGCATGTCGTCTTCGCGAGACCAAGTGACCTGCACAGGCGCGCCCGCGGCTTTGGAAATTTCCACGGCTTCGGCAATGAAGTCCTGCTCGGCGCGGCGACCGAAACCCCCACCAAGAAACTGGGTGTGGATGCGAATCTGCTCGGGCTTGAGGCCAGTGATCTTCGCGCCGGCCATTTGATTGAAGGTTTGGAACTGCGTGGGAGCGTAGATGTCGCAGCCATCAGGACGCACGTCGGCGGCGCAATTCATCGGCTCCATGGTGGCGTGGGCGAGGAACGGAACTTCGTAGACGGCTTCGACTTTCTTTGCCGCGCTTGATAGCGCAGATTCGGCGTCGCCGTCTTTCCGCGCGATAGCGCCGGTTTTTTCGGCGTTTTCCAGATACAACTTGCGAATGGAGGCGGAAGAAACAGCGGCGTTGGGGCCTTCGTCCCATTCAATCTCCAGGGCGCGGCGGCCTTCCATGGCGGACCAGGTATTGTCGGCGACCACAGCGACGCCGGAGGAGATCTGCACGACTTGTTTCACGCCGCGGACGGCTTTGGCCTTGGTGGCGTCGAAGCTTTTCACTTTGCCCCCAAAAACGGGACAGCGGGCCACGACGGCGTGTTGGATGTTGGGCAGACGAACGTCAATCCCGAAATTCGCTTTTCCCGTAATTTTGGCTGGCGTATCGAGGCGCTTCAGCGGCTTGCCGATGTATTTGTAGTCTTTGGGATCTTTCAAGGCAGGGTTTTGAGGAATGGGACGCTGAGCAGCCTCGCCAACGAGAGACCCGTAGGTCAAGCGTTTGCCGGTAGCGTTGTGAACGACGGCGCCATTTTCGGCGTGGCAAGCGGAAGGTTCGACGTACCACTGTTTCGCCGCGGCAGCGATCAACATCTCGCGAGCGGCGGCGCCGGCTTTGGTCAGCGGGCCCCAGGAGGCGCGAACGCTGGTGCTGCCTCCGGTGCCCTGCAAGCCAAACAGCGGATTGAAGTAGGCAGGTGCGGCGGGAGCGAACTCCGTTTTGATTTTTTTCCAATCGCATTCGAGCTCTTCGGCGAGCAGCATGGACAAGGAAGTGACGACGCCCTGACCCATTTCGGATTTGTCGATGAGGAGGGTGACGGTGTCGTCCACGGAGATACGCACCCAGGCATTAAGGCTCGACGGCTCCAGCAGCGGGAGGCGATCCTGCTTCGATCGTGGTACGGCGGCCAGGGCTTCAGATTTGTTCGGCAAGTAGAAACCGATGACAAGAGCCGTGCCTCCGGCTGCCGTTTTCTTCAAGAAATCGCGGCGGTCAAGTGTTGCTTTGGGTGCTGGTTAACTCGTTGCTACAAGTGACATGCGAGCCTCCGTGTCGAGGAAGATGAAATGGTGAGCGACCGCGAGTCGCGAAGCAAACCGGCCCTCCTTCAAGTAGAGCGCAGCTCGGGTTGGGTCTTAATTCCGATGCTGAGTTGAAGTGCGGTCACGTTCACCGAATAACCAGCGTTGCAATCTATGAGGAAATCTTGGGAATCGATGAAGTCCAGCCGCAGCAGCCACCTGTGACCCCGCCCAGAGCAGCCGAAAAACAACGAGGCCCAGTACGAGAAGGACTGTGAGGGCCGCAGCAATCAGGTCTGACTTATGCATGAACGACCTCCGTTGGACTGTACCAGATGATGGACAAAACTCAAACTGACCCTTTCCCGTCCCTCAAACTAAATCTTCGGTGCGAATCGGCAAGCGGCGGAGGCGCTTGCCCGTGGCGTTGAAAATAGCGTTGCAGATGGCGGGCGCGATCACGGGAACGGTGGGCTCGCCGATGCCGGTCGGCGCCACGGTGCTGGACACAAGGTGGACTTCCACCGGCGGGGCTTCGTTCATGCGGATCATTTCGTAATCGTTGAAATTGGATTGCACAACGCGGCCGCGTTCAACGATGATGGCGTCCTTAACCGTAGCCGTCAGCGCATAAATGGCGGCGCTTTCGACCTGGGCGCGGACGCCGTTGGGATTGACGGCGCGGCCACAATCTACGGCGCAAATAAACCGCCTGATTTTCAACGGCTCGCCTGGCTTTGCAGAAACTTCGGCGACCGCAGCTACATAGGAATGAAAAGAATAGAACGCCGCGATTCCGATGCCATCTCCTTTGGGCCGCGGCTTGTTCCAGTCCCAACCTGCTTTTTCGGCCGCGAGACGCAAGACGCCTTTAAGCCTTGCGGTATCGAGCGGAGGATAGTTGGGCTCTTCGCCGAACTGAGGAATTTTGCGGTCCGCACCAATGAGCTTCAAACGAAACGCCAGCGGATCCTGGCCTGCGGCATGGGCAAGTTCGTCGATGAAACTTTCCATGACGAAGCCGCTCGAAGAGTGCTCGACGGAACGCCACCACGCACGCGGGGCGCTGAAAAGCGCGAGCGTGTATTCGATGCGAATGTTGGGCGTGGCATAGGGAACGGTGGCGCCGGTGCCGAATTCCCCGAGTCCAGGATCATCCGCGCCTTTTTGGCTCCACTTGGCGGCGATGGAGGTGGAAGTCTGGAAATGCTTCCAGGCGGCAAGATTTCCCTGGGCATCGAGCGCGCCAGATAGTTTGTGATAGGACGCAGGGCGATAGAAATCGTGATGCATGTCGTCTTCGCGGGTCCACAGGACCATGACGGGTTTACCGGAGATTTTGGCGACCTGCGCGGCTTCCATCGCGAAATCGGCCTGGTAGCGGCGGCCAAAGCCGCCACCCATAAGCGTGGTGTGGACGATGACCTTCTCCGGCGGGAGCTTGGCAGCTTCGGCGATGACCGCTTGGGCCCACTGCGGCCCTTGCGTGGGTACCCAGGCCTCCGCGCCGTCCGGCCGAATATGCACGGTGCAATTCATGGGCTCCATGCACACGTGCGCGGCGAACGGTAATTCGTAGACGGCTTCAATTTTCTTCGAGGCGGAAGCGAGCGCGGCATCGGCGTCGCCATCATTACGAAGGGTGGATTTTCCTGGCTTGGAGGCATTCTCGAGAAACTGCTTGCGCAACTCTTCACTGGATTCGCTGGCGGCAGCGCCTTCGTCCCATTTGATCTCCAGGGCATTGCGGCCCTGGATGGCGGCCCAGGAATTGTCGGCGAGGACAGCAACGCCGCCGGTGGTGGAAGCGCCGCGGCCAGAGGTTGCAATCTGGAATACATCACGCACGCCGGGGACGGCCTTGGTTTTGGTGGCATCGAAGGAAACCACCTTGCCTTCGAAGACCGGGCAGCGAGCAATGACGGCATAGAGCATGCCGGGAACGCGGGAATCGATGCCGAATATGGCGGAGCCATTGGATTTCGCGGCGGCGTCGAGGCGGTGCATGTCGGTTCCAACTATGGAGAAGTCGTTGGAGTTCTTGAGCAGAACTTTATTCAAGTTGGGAATGGGAAGCTTTGCGGCATCGACGACGAGTTCACCATAAGGGAAGGAGCGCTCGGGATGACCGTGAACGACGTAGCCGTTTTTCGCTTTGCAGGTGTCCGTGCCGACTTCCCACTTCTTTGCCGCAGCCGCGATGAGCATTTCACGCGCGGCGGCGCCTGCTTGGCGCAAAGGAAGCCAGGAATCTTTGACGCTGCCGCTGCCGCCAGTGCCGAGGTCATAGATTTTCGGATTCGTGGGGGCTTGTTCGATGCGGACCTGCTTCCAATCGACGCAAAGCTCTTCGGCGAGGATCATGGGAAGCGCCGTGTAGACGCCCTGGCCCATTTCGGATTTGGCGAGGATCAAGGTGACGCGATTGTCCGGAGTGATGCGGACCCAGGCGTCGAAGGGATTGACGGGCTTCTCTTCCTGGTCCGCCGCCTGATTGGCGAAAGCAGCAGGAGAGAGATGGAAACCAATCACAAGCGCCGCGCCGCCCGCTGCGCTCGTTTTCAGGAAATCACGGCGGTTCACGACGGAAGCAGTTGCCATGGAACACCTCGGGACAGATTGTCAGAAAGCAGTTGAAAAGAAATTACGCGGCGGAATGAGCCTTGCCGCCCATCGTGGACGCGGCGCGATGGATAGCCTTGCGGATGCGCTGGTACGTGCCGCAGCGGCAAATGTTGCCGCTCATGGCATCGTCGATATCGGCGTCGGTTGGATTGGTCTTTTTGGCAAGCAGCGCGGCAGCGGACATGATCTGCCCGGACTGGCAGTAGCCGCACTGTGGAACGTCTTCTTCCATCCAGGCTTGCTGCACGGGATGGTTGCCATCGGCAGAGAGCCCTTCGATGGTGGTAACTTTCTTGCCGGCTACGCTGGAAATCGGAGTAATGCAGGAACGTGTGGCTTCACCGTTGATATGAACGGTGCAGGCTCCGCAGAGGGCCATGCCGCAGCCGAACTTCGTTCCGGTCATGTTGAGCGTGTCGCGGAGCACCCAGAGCAGAGGCATGTCCGGGCTGACGTCAACGGATTGGGATTTGCCGTTAAGGGTGAAGCTGATGGCCATGGGCACCTCCCTTTTGCAGATGACTATCGTACAACAAGTGGGCGGATGGATGAAAATGCGCTGAATATCGTTCAAGGGGGACTGCAAGTCACCTGAAGCCGCCCGGTAGCTTTGAGCTCGGGAATGCTACTTCCTTCAGACGTCAGCGTGGGGTTGGCGTGAGCAGGGTCAATTTCCTTCGACGGGTGCAGGTTCTGGAGGAACCTTGCGTGGGGGCGAAGGAACTTCGGGCTCGACGCCGCGCCAGCCCACCGGACGGCCGCTCACGGCTTCCTTCACCGAGCGGAACAAGACCACATACATCAATTGGCGGTAGTAGAAGCGCTGGAGAAGAACGGGAACGAGCAGGGTCCAATCTTCCTTGCGTTCGAGCGCGAAGGCAAGAACGCAGGTGAAAACGTCGATCAATAGGAAGCCGATGAAGAAGAAGACGGAGCGCATCAGGTCAGCGTTGGTGGATTGGATAGTGGGGAGCCACGAAAAGTGCCACTTTTCGAGGGCCCAAAGCGCGACGGAGCCGAGGAACAACAAGTCGATTAGCGGAGAGATCAGCGGAAGCGCTAGCTGAAAGACGAAAATGTTTGGCAAAGCGATCCAGCCGAGAGTACCGTACTTCGGGCGGAACAAAGTGCTGCTGTGCTTCCAGAAGGACTGTAACGTCCCGAAAGTCCAGCGGAAGCGCTGGCGAATGAGCTGGCCGGGCGTTTCCGG
>Ga0187780_10003804_pt1 | contig 11344 bp, 10 predicted proteins | sample 1015_Q2_SP10_20__FD_132429 | JGI IMG/M metagenome (GOLD analysis project Ga0187780, IMG submission 132429) | Tropical peat soil microbial communities from peatlands in Department of Meta, Colombia - 1015_Q2_SP10_20_MG | ecosystem: Environmental > Terrestrial > Soil > Wetlands > Peat | place...
ACGCCCACCGGCTCCTAAGGCCGGCGTGTCTACCAATTCCACCACGCCCGCGTGGTCCCGGCAGCGTAGCTCGCCGCCGCGTCCCCGGTGCGCACGTCGCCCGCGCGAGCTTGTATCGTCATGGCATCATGTCCTCGCAGGCCGCGGCACAGCGCAAGCAAGGCGTGATCATCACGCACCCCAACCGCGACAAGCCGGTCGTGCAGGCTACGCGCGCGACGGTCGTGGTGCTGCTGCTGGTGAGCGCGGCGCTCGTGCTGATCGTGACGGTCGGCGGCTGGAGCGTGCTCGAGGGCGCGGTGCCGGTGCAGATCGCCTACATCGCGATCTATCTGACGTTCGCGTTCTACGCGGCGCGCTGGAACCGGGGCGTGCTGCCGATATCGGCGGTGCTCGGCGTGTTTCTGGCGATCTTCGCGCTGGTCGCGGGCCCGGGCTGGTTCGATCGCGACAAATCGGGCTTCGCGCAGCCGACGCTGGGCGCGGGCCTGCTGGGGCTGTTGACGCTGCTGATCGTGCCCGTGCAGATCCTGCTGGTCACGTTCGCGATGCGGGGCTTTCAGCAGGGCTGGAACGTCGAGCTCGAGCGCCGCGACCCGGCGGCGAGTGCGGGCGTCGACGAGAGCCCGTCGGGGCACCCGGTCTGAGGGCGCGGCGAGGCCCGGCTGAGCGGCGGACGCACGCCCGCCCTACGCGGGATGCGGACACGCGCATGGGCGCGGCCGAGCTATGCTCGCTTGACCACACTCTGCGGCGGTGGCGGAACGGTAGACGCGGGGCCCTCAAAAGGCCCTGTCCGAAAGGGCGTGTGGGTTCGACTCCCACCCGCCGCACTGGTGGGCCGCTGCCGGGCGGCGTCAGGACGTTCAGCCGCCTTCGGGCGCGGTCTCGCGGTTGACTTCCCAGCCTGTGTTCAGCGGCTGCAGGAAGTAGGGCGGCTCGTCGGCCGCCAAGCGCTCATCGTAATTGTAGTTCTTGTCGTAGCCGTGTTCGCCGTTTTTGACGATCCCGCGGAAGTTCTGGGCGATCGCGCCATAGACGTTCAGTTTTTCGAGTTTGTTGCCGCAGTGGTAGTTGTCGACGGTGAACGAGTGTTTGGTGGACAGGATCGCGGCGTAGATCCAGATGTTTTCCTGGCTGCCATAGCCATACCCGCCGGCTTTTTCGTCTTCGCTGGCGTTGAGGTTCGGCGCGTCACAGCTTTTGAGCGTGTTCTGGTCTTCGCAAAGTTTTGTGCCGTTGTTGAACGGGTCGCCGTTGTTGCAGTTGTTGCCGAAGGACGGTTTGTACGTTTCCTGGACAGCGTGGTAAACGCGCACGAATTCCGAGGCGATCAGGCCGAGCGTGGCCGTGCCCGAGGGTTCACTGCCGAGGCTCGATGCGACGCTGGTGGGATAGAGGCTGCCGCTGATGATCAGGTCGTTCTGGCCGGCGATCGTCAACGATTTGCTGTAGGTGCCGTGCACGTAGACGTTTCCGCAGTTGGCTTCCTGACCTTTCTCTTTCGGCCCGTCAGCGCCAGCCCCCGTGAACGTGTAGCCGCACGCCGCGGCCTTTTCGACGTAGATCAGACCGTTTTCAGGCCAGTTGACTTCTTTCGTTTCGCCATTGTTGATGACCGTGATTTTGTTGGTGGTGCCGTTTAGCGTCAGCTGCGTGACGCCGCTGAACTTGTACGCAGGTTCGACGTAGCTCGCGAGGCTTTCGTCGCTGGTCGGCGGGACCAATTCGTTGTGTCCTTTGATAAAGCTTTTCGTCGCGGTGTTGAACACGGGTTTGCTACTGCAGGTTTCGTCGAGGCCGCCGTTGATTTCGACCTTGTCCGGCGTGGCCCGGCCGGGTCGCCCGAATTCCGGGTTGCCGCAGAGGACCGCGGTGTCGTCGGTGTGCATCGGTCCTTTGACGCTGTCCCCCGTGATGAATTCGATCAACTGGCATTCGGATGGGCGTTTGACCCCTTTTACTTCAAAGTAGGTTTCGCAGTTGGCTTTGGGCGAGTACAGTGCCGGATCCTCATCCTCGTAGCGAGTGAAGTAGACGAACTGCAGGAAGCCCGTGGCCTTGAAGGACGCGACGATCTTGCGCACCGCGACACTGGACTTGGGCTGGCCAGCGCAGCTCGTGAGTTCCGTCTTACCGGCACAGCCGATCGATTCGATTCGGAAGGTGTTGGCCGCCTGGCCTTTCGATTCGATCATCGTCGCAAAAGGGGCGGCCGTGGAGCACGCTTTTTCGCCGTTCGCAGGCAGCAGCTTGATTTCGTAGCGCTCGGACTCGGCTTCGGGCACAATGCTCGTGGGCGCGACGCAGGTCTGCCAGTAGTCCGGTTCCTTCTCCAGCCGGAACTGGTACTCCTGAATGCCCGCGAGAGCGGCGTAGTACGCCTCCTTCTGGATAGTGTCGTCGTTGGACAGGTGGATATCGCCGTTGGCGGCCGTGAAGGCCGCTACGAGCAGCAGGCTCGTGACGAACATCACGCCCATCGCGATGATCATCGTAAAACCGTCCTGGGCGCGGGCGGCTGCCCAGCCTATGTGTGTGTGGATCATTCGCATGGCGCCGCCTTGATCGGGGTTTCCGCGCTGGGAGCGCTGAACGCGAGCGTCACCTGGTCGTTGAGTTCGACGGTTGGTTTGTACTGTTTGCCTTCGGGGGCGCCCGCTGTGAACGTGATTAGCACGCCGGCGGTTTCTTCGGCGTGCGTGGCTGTGAGGCCGGAGCCGCTTTTGGCTTCCAGCGGCGTGGTGCTGAGGGTGCTCACCGCGCTGGTACTGGAAGAGCCGGATTTTTCAGCGTAGTTGTAGTACTGGAAGATGGGGGTGCTGCCGCTCTGGCTGATGAATTCCCCGACGCGCGTTTTCGTGGGCGTGGATTTGAATTCGAAGTTCGGCCATTCACCGCCGCTGCTGGCCCAGGTTTCTTCTGTCAGAAGGCCTTCGCTGCTCGAGAACGAGATCTTGTGCTTGTAGGCTTTGGTCAGCACGGCTTCTTCGCCGGTGCCGGAGATGAAGATCAGTTCGTTTTCGCTGCTTTTTTCCTGAATGGGCTTGAATTCTTTGGCGATGCATGCCGAGTGCAGCTCGTCTACCACGCGCGTCATGGCGCTGCGGCCGAGCTGCGTCGCCTGGACGCGCCCTGTGGTGCGCTGCGTCTGGCGCAGCGAGACTTCGAGGATCGCGAAGAGAGCGCCGGTGATGATTATCCCGCAGAGCATCGCGACGATCATTTCGATCAAGGTGAAGCCAGCGACGTCGCCCAGCGCTGGCCTGTTGCCGGGTTTGCGCGTCAGCATGGCGTGCTGCTTCCGGTTGATTCGACCGTCTGTTCGCCCGAGATGCTGCCTTCTCCGAGCAAGATGTTGCGACTGGAGCCCGCTGTCTTTTCGTTCGTGTAGTTGACGGTGTAGTTCTGTTTCTTGGCCGCGCTGTACACGCATAGCGAGAAACTGCCGAATGGCTGGTACTGGTGTTCGAGATGGCCACCCGAGAGCTTCTGTTCGTGAATGTAAAGAGGCCCGGTGGCGTCGTTGGGCGTGCCTTCTTTGCAGCCGGTGTTGGTGATCTTGACGGGCAGCGCTTCAGAGGTCAGCCCCGAGCTGGTGTTTTTCCCCGTGTAGACGCTAAGCGTGACGGGCACGAGCACGACTTCGGCCGGGACGGTTTCGCCCGGTTTGACGGTTACTTCCGTAGGTTTAAGGCCTTCCGGGTTGGAGGTCGCTGTGGGGTTGTTGCTTGTGCAGTCACCTGCGTAAACCGAATAGACTTCTGAGGAGTAGGGGAAGAGGTTGCCCGTCTGGGGACTCGTGGTAAAGGCGGTTTCTGCGGTCGTTGCGAACGTCCCGGCGAGCGGCGCATAGTGTTCTTCGCTGGGTGTGCCGTAGGCCGTGCTGCCGAGGACGAACTTCGAGCCGGACAGCTTGTTGTTGAAGGCGACGAAGGTTTCGCCCGATACGGGGTTGCCTGAGCTTGTGAATTTAGCCCTGATCGCGCCGCCACGGTTGAGTGTGTATTCCTTGTGGGTCGTGAGGTTTGGCGCGAGCGTGACCGCTTCGGAGGGCACCGTGAACGTGTCCAGCGGCGTGACGTAGCCGGTCGGAGGTTTGATCTTCACGGTCGCGGCCGTCGCCGGGATAGCGCCGAACGCGACGCAGCCGTTGGAGCCGGTGGTGTCTTCGACGGTCGTCGCTTGAGTGGATTCGACGCCCGTGTATTCGACGGTGGCGCCAACGCCCGACACGCCTTCCTCGGGTGTGGCGCCGTTGACGGCGTCGACCTCCAGCGCCGAACCGGTGGGGGGTGTGATGATGCTCGATTGTTCGACCTTCGGGCGGCTCGTATTGAGCGCCGCCCAACTGACGACGGAGGTGACCTGCAGGTAGCTGCTGTTCTGTTTGCCGACTTCGCCAGGAGCCGTGCAGCTTTTCGCCTGCGTGCTGTCGTTGATGAATTTGGCTGACTCGCTGATTGTGTAGGTAGTGCCGTTGAGCGTCTGGGTGTAGGTGTGGGGGGCGGTTTCGAGCGCCTCGAGCGCGGTCGCCGGATCGGAGCGCAACTGCTCCTGCGACTGTGCTGCGAGCACCGCCGCCTGGTTGTGGCGACGCTGATCGGCGGACGTCTTGCTCGCGACGTCGAAGCCGTTGAAGGTCGCGACCACGATCAGCGCGACCAGCAGCGCACTGATCATGACCTCGATCAGGAGGAAGCCATCCTCCGAGCATCGAGCGCGACTGGGCGTCCGTGGCTGTCGCCAGCGATGGCGGAGCGCGGCAGTAAACGTCCTAGAGAAAGTGCGCATTGTCACGAAGAGATCCCAGGGCTATGGGACCCTTCGGCAGGCGCCTACCGCGGCTTTAGCGAAACGCGCGGTGATCAGCGATGGAGCAGATGGACGCCGCTGCGGTGCGTGACATCAGTCGGGACCGCGGTCCGGGTGCGCCACTCGCTGCCGCGTCCAGACCCTACAATCCGCTTGGCGCGGGGGACTGGTGTATCGGTAACACGGTGGTCTCCAAAACCGCAACGCGAGGTTCGACTCCTCGGTCCCCCGCCTACGAGAAGCCCCGGTGATCTGGGGTTTTTCGCTTTCTGGAGCCGATTACGAGATCATGGGCGGGAAGCGCGCGATCCGCATGGATCCGCTGGAATCCGCTCGTTTCTGGAGGTTTCGATCCCTAAGTCGATCCCTAGAGGCCCGCGTGCGGGCGCGCTTGCGGGCTCCGGCGTCCTCGCCTATGGCGAACTGACGGTCAACACGCGCTCGCGCGTCGTGACCTACGGCTCCATGTCGGTCGAGCTGCGCCGCCGCGAGTACGCGTTGCTCGCGTACATGGCGGCCGACCCCGAGTACGTCTGGACCCGACACGAGCTGCTGCGCGAAGTGTGAGGCTTCCGCTCGGACGGCGCGACGCGCACCGTGGACTCCCACGCATCGCGCGTGCGGCGCGCGCTCGCAGCCGCAGGCGCGGTTGGCTGGATGGTGAGCATCTGGGGAGTGGGCTACCGGCTCGCGCCGTAGCTCCATTCCGGGCCGTCCGTGTCGGTGCCTAGCGTTGTTGCGGCAATGAGCAAGCGGACTTCAAGCGGGGCGCATTCGTGATGAGCAAACGGCGAAGAGTCTCGGCCGCAGACACGCGGTCGCGGCCGCCGGGTGGCCCTCCGTGGCTGGTGCCCTATCACCCGGACGCGCGAGCCGAGGCCGACAAGCTTCCGACGCAAGAGCGGAAAGCGATCGATAGCGCCGTGGACAAGCTCGTCTCGCTCGGGCCGATGCTCTCCTTCCCGCACTCCAGCAAGGTGATGGGCGATCCTGGCGGGTCGCTCCGCGAGCTGCGGCCGCGGGCAGGACGCAGCGCGTGGCGGTGCATCTACGAACGCATCGGTGACGTGTTCGTGATCGGCGCGGTTGGGCCCGAGGCTCAGAGGGACAAGCCTGGATTCGACAGCGCGGTCAATGCCGCCAAGACGCGGCTCGCTGAAATCGAGCGCTGACCGCATCCATTACAAGTTTGGTATAGTCGCGGCCGTGAAGCTCTCGGATCTACCCACGCACGAGGAGGTGCTCGCAGGCCACCTCGACGCCGACCCGGAGTACCGTCGCGAGTGGGAGCGCACGGCGCTTGCGCGCGCCGTGGCCGTGAAGGTGATCGCCTACCGCGCCGAGCACGGCCTCAGCCAGACCGCGCTCGCCAAGCGGCTCGGGATGAGCCAGCCCGCCGTCGCGCGCCTCGAGAGCGGCGAGCACAACCCGACGTTCCCGACGTTGCTACGCATCTCGGACGCGCTGGGGATCGAGTTCGCGATCGACATCACGCCCAGTGGACATGAGCCACAGCTCATAGGCAGCCGCGCACGGCGCAAGGCTCTGGAGTCCTTCCAGGGCGACGACTGCGCGGTGCTCGTCGCAGCCACCTGAGCGCAGCTGCCGCCGAGGCACGTCAGCTAGTGGGGTGTCAGGCAACGTTCGCCGGGTTGAGGCACCCGAGGATGCATGCACAAGGGCGTTCGGGGCCGAGTCGGTGCCGGCAAACGTTGTCGGGTCCTCCACTAGCCCTCGCCGTCGGTGGGCAGATCCCCGAAGTGCTGCCCAAACTCCTCGGGGGTCAGCTCGCGCAGGCCGTGGGGAGCGAGCATGGCCTCAACGCTCAGGTCAAGTCTCTCCACCGCGCCCTCGCCGGAACCTGGATCCACGACCACCTCGTCCCCTGACAGATCACCGCCGGCAGTCCACCGCCCTGGCTCCATAACTTCAGTGTCGCACGCTGCCCCGTCGACTCAGCGTAACCAGCGAGTCTCCAGAGGCATTCGACAACCCTTGCCACGGGCTTCCACGCTGCCGACAGCAGCTCTGAACAGCTCGACCAGACGGTATGCACAGGTGTGCAATGGCCATGCGATTGCTGTGTCGCCAGAGAAGTCGTTGGTCGCTCGTCGGCGGCGTGGTGATCGACAGGCATGGCGACCAGCGCCGCAGAAACTTGTTGGCCGCTTTGCTGGGCTTGAGGTCAGTACCCATGTGATGACCACATCCAGCATCGGCGCCACGAAGGGCGGCGGGTATGCCCGGTATCTGGAGGGCAAGACCGTCGCGCCCGAGCGCGGCGACTACTACCTGACGCCCGGCGGCGAGCCGGTCCAGGCGCAGGGCCACTGGCTCGCGTCCGCTGACACGCTCGCGCAGCTCGGCATCGAGGCAACCACGGTCGAGGGGCGCGACTTCATCGCGATGATGGAGGGACGGCACCCGCGCACCGGCCGCTGGCTGCGGCGCGCCGGCGCCGATGGCAGCCGGGGCGGCGGCATCGACGTGACGTTCAGCGCACCCAAGTCCGTGTCGGTGACGTGGGCGCTCGGCGACGACGCGCAGCGCCGGGAGATCGAGCGGGCGCACCGGAGTGCGGTCGATCAAGCGATGGCCTACATGACCGAGAACGTCGGGACGGTACGCCGCCGCTACGGCGCCGGCGTGGTCGAGGAGCCGGCGCGCGAGCTGATCGCTGCCGAGTACCTGCACACGACGGCACGCGGCGTCATCGACGGCGATGCGCCCGACCCGCAGCTGCACAGCCACGTCGTCATCACGAGCGCGATCCGCGACGGCGGCCGGATCGTCGCGGTTGCCTCCCGGCCCATCTTCCGCGCCGCGCGCGAGGTCGGCGCGTTCTACCGCTCGACGCTCGCGCACGAGCTCTCTCAACGCGGCTACCGGGTCGACGCCGGCACGGGCAAGGATGGCCGGTACTTCGAGATCGCCGGGGTGCCGCATGGCTTGATCGAGGCGTTCTCAGCGCGCAGCCACGAAGTCGCCGTCGCGGCAGAGCGCTTCCGGGCGAAGTGGGGGAGGGCACCAGAACGCGGCGAGCTGCGCAGGCTGAAGCTGGAGAACCGCAAGGCCAAGCTCCCCGTCACTCGCGCCGACCTGCAGCGGGTGTGGGATCGCAAGGCCGCACGCCACGGCTTCCAGCGCGGGCGGCAGAACCAGCCAGCGGACATCACGTCCCGCCGCGCGGGCGTGCTTGAGGACCGCGCCGAAGAACGATTGATCGCGCGCGCCGCGACCTTCGACCCGAGCGAGCTACGGGCTGTGCTGCTCGAGCAGTCAGCCGGAGAACTCGCTCCCGCCGACGCGCTGGCAAAGGCGAAGGGGATGATCACCGAGCGGCGTGTGCTCCCACTGGAGGGCGGGCGCATGACGACGCTCGCGATCCGCGCGAAAGAGCAGGCGATCGAGCGCAGGATCACCAACCTTGCCCAGCCCGCCGGCCGGGACGTAGGCGACCGCGCACGGACGGTCGCCGCCGATCAGCTCGCCGAGCGCATCGGCGCACACCTCAGCGACGAGCAACTCCATGCGCTGAACGTCATCACCGGCCCGGAGCGCGCCGCTGCCCTCGTCGGCCCGGCCGGCACCGGCAAGGGCGTCGTCATCGACGCCGCCGCCCGCGCCGAGCAAGCCACCGGACACCAGACGCTCGGGATCGCCGTATCCGGCTCGACTGCTCAGCGCCTCGGCCAGGACAGCCCCGCGCTCGCCGGGCAGACGCTCACGCTCGACGCGCTCACCTACCGGGTCGAGCACAGCCGGCTCACGCTCGACGCGAACACCACGATCTTCTTCGACGAGGCCGGCATGGCCGACACCGACCGCCTGCACCGGCTCGCCGATGTCGTCGAGCGCACGGGCGCGAAGCTCGTCGCGATCGGCGACGGTGCACAGCTCCCGTCGATAGGCGCCGGCGGCATGTTCGACCGGCTCGCGAAAATCGCTCCCACTGCCGCGCTATCGAACGTCAGACGAACACTCGACCCCGCCGAGCAGAAAGCCTGGGCCGACCTGCGCGCCGGCCGCTCCGACCGGGCGATGGCGCACTACCTCCGCAGGGGCCGCCTGCATATGACCGACACCCGCGACCAGGCCGTCGAGCGCGCCGTCCAAGCCTGGGCCAGCCTGACCACAGAACTCCCGATCGAGCAGGTCGCGCTCATCTCCGACGCCTCCAACGTGGAGATCAACCGCCTGAACGCCCGCGCCCAGCACTACCGCGCCGAGCGCGGCGAACTCGGCGACATCGAGGTCCACCTGCCAGGCGTTCACTACGGCATCCGCGCCGGCGACCGCGTAACCATGATCGACCAGCACCGCCAGCCAGCCGCGCAGCGCGTCGAGAACGGCGCCAAAGGCGAAGTGCTAGACATCACCGACGAGGGCGACGTGCTGATCCAGTTCGACGCCACCCACCAGTGGCGGACGCTCGCCGGCGACGAGCTCGCGAAACTCAGGCTCGGCTACGCAAGCCACATCCACCGCGCCCAGGGTACGACCGTACGGCACACGCTCGTCGTCACCGGCGGCTGGCAGACGAGCAAGGAGCCGGCCTACGTCGAGGCGTCCCGCGCCCGCGAAGGCACCGACTGGTACGTCAACCGGCAAGACCTCGGCGAACACGGCCACGACAGCGACCGCATCGAGCGTCTCGCCCGTGCGATGGGACACAGCCGCACCCAGACGCCATCGCTCGCGCACCCAGAGCTCCCCGACCCAGAGTGGGGGACGGGCTTCGACCGGGCCGTCGAGCGCTACGGCCCAGCTCGCTACGCCCCGCGCATCCCCGGCCTCGCCCGCACCATCCGCCGTGCCATCGAGCCGCCGCCACCGGAGCGGACACGATGAGCAGCGAGAAGCGCATCCGGCGCACCGTGCCGCGCCTCGCGTTCAACCAACAGGAGGCCGCGGAGGCGCTCGGCGTCTCCGTCGACCACTTCGCGCGGCACGTCAAGCCCGACCTCCCGGTCGTCTACTCGGGGTCGCTCCGGCTCTATCCACGGCAGGCGCTCGAACGCTGGCTCGAGGCGCAGACAATCCGCCGCACCCGAGGTGTACCTTGATGGGCATGCCCAAGGACACCATGACTCGCTACCAGGGCGTCTACGCCCGACATCGAATGGACTGCACAGTTGAGCAGGGCGGAACTTGCGACTGCTCACCGTCCTACTGGGGCCGAGTGTGGGATCGCGCGGTCAACAAACACCGCAAGACGCGGATGATGCCGTCGATCGCGGAGGCCCGTAACGCACGCTCCGACCTCCAAGCGACGCTCCGCGCCGGGAAAGTGCCCGCGCACGGCACGATGCGCTTCGCGACCGCCATCGATGCGTACCTCAAGGCGATCGAGGCCGGCACGGCGCTGAACAAGCATGGGCGCCCCTACAAGCCATCCGCGATCCGGGATCTGCAAGGCGCTCTGGAAGGCTACGTGCGGCCAGAGCTCGGACACCGCCGCCTCGCCGACCTCCGGCGCGGCGACATCCAAGGGCTCGTCGACAAGATGACGCCCGACAAGTCCGGCAGCCGTGTGCGCACAGTCGTCAACGCGATCCGCAGCCTCTACGCGTGGGCGCAGGATCGCGAACTCGTCGAGCACGACCCAGCAGCGCGCGTACGCCTGCCGGCGATGAACGCCACGCCTCGCGATCGAGTTGCCACTGTCGCGGAGATGCAGACCCTGCTGGCGGCGCTTGACCCGGCCGACGCGCTCCCGTACGCGCTGGCGGTCTATGCCACGGCTCGCCGAGCCGAGATCCGCCACGCGCGCGTCGGCGACGTGGACCTGGACCTCGGCGTCATCTACCTCGGCGCGGATGAGCGCGGACGCAAGTCACGCGCCGCCCAGCGAGCGGTTCCGATCGTCAAACCGCTCGCCGTCATGTTGCGCCGCGACTTCATGCGCCGCGGACGGCCGGAGCCCACGGCGCTGCTCTGCCCGGGCCGCAAGCCCGGAGGCCGGAACAGTGGCCTGCTGTCCTTCGAGGGCCTGCAGAAGCGCGTCGACGACGTCTGGGAACCGAAGGACGAGCACGGCAACCCGACCGGCGAGAAGGTCGGCAACCGGATCACAGCCCACGAGTGCCGGCACACCTGCGCTTCATGGCTTGATGCGGCTGGCGTTCGGCCAGTCATCGTCTCTCAGCTCATGGGCCATGCGGCACCCGCCTACCAGGCCGGCGCAGCGCGAATCACGCAGGAGCGATACACGCATGTCCTGCCAGAAGAGATCGGCCGCGCACAAGAACGACTCGATCAGTGGCTCGCACAGAACGGCGACAGCGTCGCGCGGCTTACGCTCCCAAGCTAACTACAAGATCGCCGCTCTGATCGTGCTGCTGCCGTTCGGCGTCTCGAGTTAGATGGTGGCCTCAACAGCGGCGATCGCTTCGGAAATTGGACGGTCGCCTCGAACCGTAAGGTCGGCGAGGTCGCTCAGAGCGTAGAGATTCTGCTCCGTAGCGTCGCTGTCCCACCGCTCGATGTCTCTCGGAGTGGCGCCTCGATCGACCATCCTCCGTATGCG
>Ga0187780_10003809_pt1 | contig 11337 bp, 9 predicted proteins | sample 1015_Q2_SP10_20__FD_132429 | JGI IMG/M metagenome (GOLD analysis project Ga0187780, IMG submission 132429) | Tropical peat soil microbial communities from peatlands in Department of Meta, Colombia - 1015_Q2_SP10_20_MG | ecosystem: Environmental > Terrestrial > Soil > Wetlands > Peat | place...
ACTTTCAAGTGCATCACGAACTTTCTTTGATGTTTCAGAAGAAATGACTCTTCTTTTTGCTATTGGCGTTTTTCTACTAACTACTTCATTCGTAACTGGATCAACAAATTCTTTTGCGATATATGGCTGGTATAAAATTCCACCATTGATTGCTGCCGAAACAGCTGCGACTTGTTGAATTGGTGTAACAGACACACCTTGACCGAAAGCAGTTGTAGCTTGTTCAACTGGCCCTACTTTATCTAAATTAAATAAAATACCTGTTCCTTCTCCTTGAAGATCAATACCCGTTTTGGAGCCGAATCCAAAATCACGAATATACTTAAATAGCCGATCTTTACCTAAACGATTTCCTAATTCAACAAAACCTGGGTTACAAGAATTTTGAACAACCTCTAAAAATGATTGATGACCATGCCCTCCACGCTTCCAACAACGTAATCTGGCACCAGCTACTTCTGCAGCTCCATCATCATTAAATGACTCTTTATTTAAATCCACTAAGCCTTCATTTAATGCAGCAGCAAGTGTAATAATTTTAAACGTTGAACCAGGCTCATAATTTGACCAAACCGGCAAATTGCGATTATATATTTCTGGTGAAACTGTTTTATAGTCAGCTGGATCAAAGCTTGGACGACTACTCATTCCCAAAATTTCACCAGTATTTGGATTCTCCGCAATTGCAATCATCGAATCAGGATTGTACTGTGCTTGTGCATTGTTCAATTCCCGTTCTAAAATTGTATTAATACGTGAGTCGATTGTTAATTTCAAATTCAACCCATTAATAGGTGGTGTATAGTCATCCGCAATATTAGGCATCCTTTTTCCTTTTGCATCTGAATAATATTGTACGCTACCCTTTTTACCTTTTAATTGGTCATTGTAGTAAAGCTCAAGTCCGTTTAATCCTTGATTATCGATTCCAGCGAATCCTAATACATGTGATAAAAAATTACCAAATGGATAAAATCTCTTGGAATCCTCGGCAATATATACACCCTCTAAATGCAAATCACGAATTTGTTTTGCTTTTTCATTTGTAATTTTAATGCCTTCTGTTCGAATATGCTCCTTTGAAGAGCTTTTCTTTAAAATTTTTAGAAGTTTATCTTCAGAAATGTTTAAAATTGGGGCTAGTTTCTTTGTAGTTTCTACTGGATCTTTTATTTGTCTAGGAACTACGACTATTGAAGGAGCACTTTTATTTGTTGCAAGAGCAACGCCGTTTCGGTCAAGGATTTCGCCTCTTTTTGGTTCAAAAGGGATATCACGACTCCATGAATTTTCTGCACGTTTTGATAATACATCACCAATAACAAATTGAACATATCCTAATCTAGTTGCAATAATTAAAAAGATAATCAATCCTCCACATAACACGAAAAAAAGCCTTTTACGAACGGTCACATTTGATACTCGCATTGAAACGAACACTCCTCTACATTACTATAATGTTCGTTTCAATATATGCTTGTACCAAAAGAAGTAGACCAATTCAAGGCCAACAATACGAATCTAGTAGATTATTAATTACCTTTTGTTTTTACTTCTATTTTATTTTGATTATTTTCTATTTGAGATGGTGGCTGTAATTCTATCGATAAGAAATCTCCATCTCTAATTTCAGAGCCCGAATTTTTACTTTGCGAAATGACAAACCCTGAACCTTTAATAGAAAGTTTTAGATTAAATAGATCTGAGATTCTTCTTACATCCAATAATGACCATCCATCCATTGGAGGCATTTTATTTTTACCGTCTGTTTTAACATAAATCGTTGTGCCACGAACAACTTTAGAACCATTTTTAATAGATTGTCCCACAACTGTTGAGCCATCACCTAATTGCACAAATTTTAATCCATTACCAATTGTTAAACTTTTTGCATCATCAACTGATAATCCTTGTAAATTTGGCACACTTGTACTATCGTGATCAACTATTTGTTTAACATTTTCGGTTCCAGTTTTTGCAACCTTCATGTATTCAAGAGCACCTTGCATAACTGTTTTAAAAATTTGTGAAACTGGCGCTGAACCTAATTGTGTAGGTTGTAATTTTGGCTTCAATACAGATACATACATGACTAATTGTGGGTTTTCTGCTGGAGCCATCCCTAAAAATGAAAATAAATTTTGACCCCAGCCCTTCAAATAATGTCCTCTTCCATCTGAAACCTGAGCAGTTCCTGTCTTTCCTGCTAATGTATATCCATCAAGAGCATATGCATGCCCTGTTCCGTGTGGAGATGTAATAACAGTACTTAGTAATTGACGTTCTCTTTTTGCTGTTTCAGCAGTTATCGGTGTATCTACAACCTCTGGATTATATTGTTTTACAGTTTTTTGAGTATCAGGATCCACAATCGAATTAACAATGTACGGTTTCATCATATTACCATCGTTTGCAACTGCACCTGCTGCTTGTACGATTTCAATTGGTGTTACAGTTGATCCTTGACCAAAAGCAGTTGTAGTTTGTTCTACTGGTCCACTATATGTTAATCTACCGGATACTTCACCTGGAATATTTATTCCTGTCTTTTGAGTGAATCCAAATTTTTTATAATACTGTAGGTAACGATCCGCACCTAATTTTTGGTTTAATAGAATCGACATTGCTACGTTAGAAGAACGTTGTACACCTTCATCGAAACTAATTGAACCCCATCCGACTTTGTTTACGTCATGGATTGTTGTTCTTCCAATTTTATAGGATCCCGATTGATAGTGATCATTCCCATTATATACACCTTCGTTCATTGCTGCGGCAACTGTAAAAACTTTCATAGTCGATCCAGCCTCAAAATCAGTTGAAACTGCATCATTCGTATAGTTTGTAATATCATGTTTATTCGGATCAAAACTTGGACGATTGCTCATCGCCAATATCTTTCCAGTTTTTGGATCTTCGACAATAGCGACCATTTTTTCAGGTTTATATTCCTTTTCTACTTCTGTCATCGAATCCTCTAATAAACTTTGAATCTTTGTTTCTAGTGTCAAATTGACATTATCACCATTTTTTGGAGGTGTAATTTTTTCTTTTGCGTATGGAAGAATGTTTCCTTTTCGATCACGTAAATAGGTTACTTTCCCATCTGTTTCAGTCATTTCTTTATTAAGTGATTTTTCAAGTCCCATTTCTCCTACTAAATTCCCATTATCATCTAAGCTTGTATAACCTAGAATATGTGAAGCAAAAACGCCATTTGGATAATAACGTGTATGAGTTGGTGTAAAAACAATACCAGGTAGCGCTAATTTCTCAATTTTATCTTTCTTATCTTGAGAAATATTTCTTCCACCTGGTCCAAGTTCAACTTGATATTTCTTCTTCATTAATTGATCTAAAATTGATTGCTCAGATATATTTAAAATTGGTGCCAACTCTCTTGCTGTTTTTTCTTTATCAATAACATTATGAGGTATTTTCGAATTTTTTGATGCTTTCGGGTCTAAAACAGCAGAAACCGTATAGGAAGTTACTTCTTCTGCTAGTGGCTCCCCATTTGCATCATAAATTCCTCCCCTTAGTGCTGGGATAACCTGGGTAGAATTATAATTTTCATTCACATAATTTTTAATCTCTGTCCCTTCAACTTTGTCAGCTAGTTGAATATATGAGACTCTACCTACAAGTAAGACAAATAAGATCACTGTAATAAGAAAGAACCATCGGATTCCTAAGTTCATGTATTTGCTCTTTTTCTTTCTCATCAATATTTCCCCTATTTAGTTTCCTTCTGTTAATTTCACATTTTTATTATCTAATTTCAATCCTAATTCTTTTGCTTTTTCCCATATACGACTGTATGTACTTAACTCATCAATTTTCATTTTTAATTGTTGATTTTGCTGTTTTTGTAAAGAAATATCGTTATTCATTTGTTGAATATGAGCATTTGTATCATAAATCGCAGCTTGAGTTTTAACGATTTTTGTACCAATAAAACAGCAAGTAATGATGAACATAAAATATAAAAATTTTTCAAGTGGTGTCACTTTTGATAATTTTTTTAATTTTGGTTGTGGAGTTTGTCTTTGTTGTGTATGGGTAATTTTTTGTTGTTGTAAATTACGGGCAAGATTACTCATAAAGCTTTCCTCCTCTATCCTATTTTTATATTTTGGCTGTTTTCGAATATATTGTGTTATTTCAGTATGTGTAAGTTGATTGGAACGTAGGAATGCTCGCTTTCCTTGGGGTGTGAGCTGAGCCTCCTCGTCGCATATGCTCCTGTGGGGTCTCAGCCTTCCCGCAATTCCCACAGAAGCCCTTCACCCTTCCGTTCCAATCAACTTCTGTCTTAAAAGTTACATACACAAAAGCAACAATCTTTAAAAAGAGCCTTATTGTTTTTCTGCTACTCTCAGTTTTGCAGAGCGTGATCGTTTGTTTTCATTCAACTCGTCTTCTGTTGGTAATAACGGTTTTCTTGTAATTAGTTTTAATTTTGGCTTAAACTCATCTGGAATAATTGGTAAGCCTGGTGGCAATGGAGGTAACGAACTTGCTTCTTTAAAGATCGTTTTACAAATACGATCTTCTAATGAATGGAACGTTATGACACTAATTCTTCCGCCAGTTTTCACTAATGTAATAGCATCTTTTAATGCCTCTTCAAATACACCTAATTCATCATTTACAGCTATTCGGATTGCTTGAAAAATCCTCTTTGCAGGATGTCCACCAGTTCTTCTTGCAGGTGCAGGAATTGCATCTTTAATAATCTCAACAAGCTCAAGCGTTGTTTTAATTGGATGGTTCTTTCTTACCTCTTCAATTTTACGAGCCACTTGCTTAGAAAATTTTTCTTCACCATATCGGAAAAAGATTTTTACTAGTTGTTCATATGACCATTCATTTACAACCTCATATGCACTTAAAGATTGTTCCCTATTCATTCTCATGTCTAATGGAGCATCTTGATGAAAACTAAAACCTCTTTCAGCAACATCTAACTGAGGTGATGAAACACCTAAATCAAATAAAATACCATCGACTTCATAAATACCTAAATTATGAAGTTCTTCTTTTAAATAGCTAAAATTACTTTTAATAATAGTTAACTGATTCTCATACTTCTTTAAACGCTCTTTAGCATGCTCGATTGCAGTCTCATCTTGATCAAAAGCAAATAATCGTCCTTCAGGAGAGAGCTGAGATAATAAATATTCACTATGTCCCCCACCACCTAAAGTACAATCTACATACACACCATCTGGTTTAATATTAAGAGCATCGACAGTTTCTTTTAATAATACTGTTATATGTTCAAACAACGTTGTTTCATCTCCTACATTAACTCTACTTAAATAAACTTATTTTTATAAATCAAAATCAATTAATTTCTCCGCTATTTCAGAGAATGATTCTTCTGACTCATCCATATAGCGATTCCAAATTTCTTGATCCCAAATTTCAATACGGTTTGTTACCCCAACAATAACACACTCTTTTTCAAGTTTTGCATATTGCCTTAAAGAAGGTGTTATGTTAATTCTCCCCAATTTATCAATCTCACATTCCATTGCACCTGAGAAGAAAAAACGGGTAAATGCCCTTGCATCTTTTTTCGTTAAGGGTAATGTTCGTAGTTTTTCTTCAATTACTTGCCATTCTTCATGAGAATAAACAAATAAACATTGGTCTAAACCACGTGTGACGACAAAGACGTCACCAAGCTTGTCTCGAAACTTAGAAGGAACAATTAATCGGCCTTTTGCATCAATATTATGTTGATATTCGCCAATAAACATTCCGCTCCCCCCACTTTCTAACACAAACTTACCACATTCCCCCACTTCTTACCACCATTTCTAGTTTATTTCGTTGTAAAAATAAAAAATCCTGCTATCTACCTAGCAGGATTTAAAAAATTTCATATTATATAATTTTACATGAGTACAATTTGCTGTTCATTATCCCATGTCAATTCAAGGCTACAAAGATCATGTACAAAATTTAATCCATATTTATTTAGATAATAAAATACATTCCATACACGTTCTTGAGGTTTATTATTTGGACAAAGTTGATTCAATATTCGGTCCCATTTTTGAATTTGTTCACTATGTTGCTTCTCTATCGTTTGTTCCATCTTTTTCTCTATAAAAGATAATTGCTCGTCAATTTTCCGATAATTTTCTTTCGCAAAATCTTTTAAGTTAGGCGTTGTTTCTGCCACCATTTTCTGCAAGGGAACATGTATCTCTTTTATTTGATCTCGAACTGCTTGTATTTTTTCTTTATAATTTATTTTCAATTCATTTTGTAGCCATTTTTCTTTAAGCTCTGTAAATGCAGGACTAAAAATATCTTCTATTTCAACATGAAAATCATTCATTGCAGATAAAATATTTCTCTCAATGATCGTAAAACTATGTCTGAGAAAAACGGGTGGCATTTCCATTTGGAATACATTGAATACTTCTTTTAACTCCGCCCAATAGGCTATTTCTCCAGGACCACCTACAAAAGCTAGTGTTGGAAATAAAAATTCTTGCATAACTGGTCGAGTTACAACATTATTACTTAAAAAATGTGGTTTTTCAGACGCTAATTGGAGTAGTTCGTCTTTTGTAAAACGATATTGTTTATTTTTCGTCATAAACAGTTCATTATCTTCATTTACCTCTAATAGCTGTCTGCCCTCATTTGCATGATAAAACAAATGAATACTGTTCTCCGCAATATGTAAGGACTGTTGATATCCTTCTTCGATCAACTTAGTTTGTGTCGTTTTCAATGCATGACGAACTTCAACTTGTTTACAAATCATCTCTCCAAACATCTTTGATTCGATTTGCCTTACTACTTCATCATCTGCATCAATTAACACAAGTCCTTCTTTTTCAAATAAACGAAAAGAAAGTTTCGCAAAAAAGTCTACAAAAGTTTCTGATCCAACCGCAATCTCTTCAACTAATTTAAGAAGTTCATTCGAATAATTCGTTTCTTCATAAGACTCAAATATTTTTGTTAACCACTTTCTTAGTTCATTTTGATCAAGTATTGTTTTAGAAGCAGAATATGCAGAAGAATTTCGCTCAAAATACGTTTGTTTCTTAATTTGATTTTTCATTTGAATAAATACATGGTTGATTTCATCCAAATCATGATCTTCTCCAGCTATCCAAAAAACTGGAACTACTGAAAGCCCATAATCTTCTTCGTATTTTTTAGCCAAATTAATGATTGATATGATTTTATGGATAGAATACAGTGGACCAGTTAATAGTCCTGCTTGTTGCCCACCAATTACAACCAGTGTGTCATCATTTAACAGTTTCTGTACATTTTGAACTGCCTGTTCCCCAGCATCATATTTTTTATGAAAAGATAAAAGAGCATCAACAAGTTCTGATCGTTTATATTGTTGTGTTTTTAAAAACTGAACTCTTTTTTCGACAGCTTCTTTTACAAGCGGAGACCGATTAAAAAAATTTTTTATATTTGTTTCCCCATTAATAAAATCATTAACTAGCTTATTTGAATGTGCGGTCTTTATTTGGCTAATTTTCATTACTGACTTCCTCTCTAATTAATTAAGCTAGAATTCTCCAATTCTGAATGTTTTACAATACCTTGAAGTATAAGTAAAAGGTATAAAATAAACTGTAAAAAACCTTTATTAACGTATCAAATTTATATTTATTTTTACTAATTTATAAAAAGATCTGATAAACATCATTAAAGAGCCAAAAAATAGTTCATTGAAGGAAATGAATGATAAGAATTTAAATGATCCATCCTATGGTAATTGGAAAATACTTTTTTACATTTAAAATTGTAGTTAAATCGAACGAAAAATGCAAAATATCAAGCTTCCAAAGTGAAAAATAATTTAGCTGTTTCGTATACATTGTTGATATTTTTAGAATGTGTTAGTTGATTTCCATTCCAGGATGCTCGCTTTCCTAGGGGCGTGAGCTGAGCCTCCTCGCATCTCCCACAGGAGCCTGGGCACCCTTCCGTTCCAATCAACTTCTGTCTTTTAAATTAAATAAGCTAAAATCAACAATCTTTAAAAAGAGCCAACAAATCTTACATACAAACAATTTCCAATCAATCTTGAAGTAGAAACAAATTCATTTCTTTAACTCAAGGCCTTTTACCATATTATATGTAGTCTGTACAACAGGAACAGTTTTACTTTGTTGATTGGCGCATTCAACAATGTAACCAAGGATGCTATCAATCTCCGTTCTTCTTTTATAAAAAAGATCTCTATTCATAGAAGAATAATTATATTTCGTTCGCTCACAAATCTTTTTTACTTCTTCCCAATAATATTCTTTGTTAAGCTCTAATATTTCTGCAACTTCATTAAAAAGATCTTTAGCAGTTTTATTAAAAAATGGATTTGTCAATAAGTCTCCATTTTCTACTTGAAATATAGCTGTTAACGGATTAATTACACTGTTAACAATAAGCTTACTTTTAAGAATATGGATGTAATCTTTTACATATTCGATTGGAAAAGAAGGTGAGGCGATGTTTTCAAGTTTATTAATTTCGTCAGTATTCCCTTGAAGCAGCCCAATTTTAATTACACCATTTCCAGTATGTTTCACATGATTCTGACTAATTCTTATTGCCCCGTGTTCCACAATCCCTAACATAACATTTTTAAATTGAAGTTGTTTCACTTTATTTATATGTGACATACCATTTTGGAGGAACACTATAGAATGATTAAATTTCCCTTTCAACTGATCTAAAACATCATCTAGGTTATATTGCTTAACTGTTATAAATAGAAAATCATTATCTTCAAATAAAACTTGTTGATCAAACACTTTCGCTTTTACATTCTGTAAAGTTTTCTGATCGTTCTTTTCTAAAATTAACCCTTTACTGTTAATACTCTCAGCTTGTTTTATAGTTCTTGTATAAATTGTTACAATATGACCTTTTTCGTGGAAGTATCCTGCAATCAGTAATCCGATTGAACCAGCCCCGACTATTCCTATTTTCATTAACATACTCCCATCTAATCTTTATCTATAGTTTTTCTAACATATTGCTAATATTTAATATTAACTTTTTCATTCTTTTTTTAAAGAGAAAACTACGATATAATTATATTTGAAATATTAGAAATTTCACAACTGGGTTGAAGGGGGAGCTTTTGTTGAGTACCATCAAAGTAGAACGCTTACAAATTAATTTCAAAACATTAGAACAGTTTCAAAAATTCGCAGGATACGGATTACAAGAGCTTTCGATGTTAGAAGATCTTGAATCTAATCTTATAGATAATGAATTTCAATCTCCTTTTTATGGAATCTACATCGGAAATGCTTTAGTAGCCAGAATGAGTTTATATTTGCACAAAAACGATGAATTAATGAAAGAAACTTGTTATGAAATTAACAAGATGGAAGTACTGCCATTTTATCAAAAAAATAATTATGGAACTGAACTTGTAAAGTTTGCAAAATCATTAAATCTACCAATCAAAACCATCCCTAGAGCGAATTCTAATGAATTTTGGAAAAAACAAGGATTTGGGGAAACTGATTTTGAGTATGTAGTTTGGCGTCCATAATCTAATTCATTTCAGTATCATCTTAATAAAAAAAATCGTTGTAAACAATTATAATGCTCAGATTAAGTTACAGCCTAGAAATTTACCGTACACTTTTTAAAAGCATTTTTCAATCAACTTTATAAAATAAAAACTCAACATTCCCACAATGGTGAAAATGTTGAGTTTTTTAAATTTTTACTCATTTATTCCGCAGTAACGGGCAGTAATCCCCCCACTGATGGAAGTTTCACTTTATGATTTTTGTTCATTTTTTCCATTTACTACACCAACACTCTTACGTTTTTTATCCAGATAATCAAAAAAGTGTTCATACTCTTGTTCAAGTTCAATAACTTTTTCTTGTAGTTGTTGTTTTTCTTTTTTCAAATATTCATTTTCCTGCTTAATTTTTAGTAATTGTTTTTCAAGTGTATGAATTTCCTTAATTGATTGCTGTATGTCTACTTTCTTTTCTAAATTTTTAAGAAAGTCATACACTGCATTAAAAGTAATTTCTTCTTCATATGCAGAATTTTCCTCTTCATTATTTTGTATCGTATGGATAGTTTCCACTTTTTTAGCTTTTTCTACCTTTTTACTACTATTCTTTGCGGTTTCAATGTCTTCTTTATAAAATTTACGTACAAATGAATTCCAACGATAACCGCAGGCAGCTGGAGTTCTTGAAAGTTCTTTTGCAACAATTTTAAATGCAGCGAGTTGTGTTTCACCTTCATTTATCGTTTTTAAAACTACTTCAGCTAAGTAGGTATCTTCTTCTTTTGTCCACGCATCTTGGCGATTTGCAACCATTTGCAATCCCCTCCAATTCTCATATACATTAAGTAGATTTACTAATGCATATGCACAAGAATTGCATCATAGAAGATTACTTTCCTACTTTTTTATAAAATTTTCAATATTTTTTAAATGAGCCTCAGAAAACCAATGCGGCAAAGCATTTGAAACTTCTTTTTTCATTCGATCAAATAAAGCACTTTGCTCCCATTTCTCTATTGCAATTTGTTTATAGGTTGAAGTTACATCAAATGATACTTCTTTGGTTCTAGATAAATACTGTTCTATCTCATCTGCTTTTTTCCCTTTTATAAGCTCATGTACAAATCCTATTTTTTGTGCTTGGAATGCACTATAGATATTTGCCTCGGTCAGCAATGTAAACCATTTATCGTATTGTAATTTTTCTTTCAATATTGTTCCCCCACCCCATGATGTAGGAACCCCCAATTTCCCTTGAATAAATCCAATTTTAGAAGTAGACTTAGCAATTCTTATATCACAAGCAGATGCTAATTCACATCCACCACCAAGAGTATATCCATTTAGGTATGCAATGGTTTGCTTTGGTAATGTTAATAGTTTATATAGAACTTCACACATCATAAAATTGTATTCTTCAAGTTTATCTCGATCGTCTTTATACGAGAGAATTGTATGTAAATCTCCACCAGTACAAAAATAACTTTCACCAGCACCACTTAATATAAGGTATTTACTTTTGCTTGAATGCTTAATCGCAGAAAGGTGATAATCTAGTTCTTTAATTACTTCAAAATCAATACAATTTCCTTTAGTAGGTTTATTTATGAGAAGTTTTTCGTATTCTCCATGATTGGTATATAATATTTTTGACAATTTGGGTCACCCGTTTCACTATATAGTCTTTATTTAGTCCGTTTCCTTATATTTAGTGGCTATTTTAGAGTGCGTTAGTTGATTACAACTCCAGGTTGCTCCCTTTCCGTGGGGCGTGAGCTGAGCCTCCTCGTCGC
>Ga0187780_10003810_pt1 | contig 11336 bp, 10 predicted proteins | sample 1015_Q2_SP10_20__FD_132429 | JGI IMG/M metagenome (GOLD analysis project Ga0187780, IMG submission 132429) | Tropical peat soil microbial communities from peatlands in Department of Meta, Colombia - 1015_Q2_SP10_20_MG | ecosystem: Environmental > Terrestrial > Soil > Wetlands > Peat | place...
ACCTGCGTGCGCACGGGTTCACCGCGCAGCACTTCCTGAATGATGGTCCGGCGGTGCGAGAGATCCGGTCCGACTATGCTGGTGCGGGTATTTCGGAAATGCACGCGCAGCCGGCGCACGATGCGCCGTGGCGCGCGCTCGAGATCGCCGCTCTCGGCCACCAGGCTCGCGAGCGCCACGGGCTCACCCAGGTGGACGAGCGTGTGCCGGCCATTGACCAGTGTCGAGATGAACCTGCGGAAGCGTCCGGCAACGTACCAGTCCTCGCTGAATAACAGCGTGCCCAGCGAACGGGCGCCCGCGGGAGCACGTCCCCAGAGCACGGTGACCGGAATCAGGTCGACATCGGCAGCGTCGACCGCGATCAGCGCGGCCAGCGCTCCCGGCACCCGCAGCTCGCGCCGCCGACCCAACATGCCGGCCGGCTGATCCAGGTACAACGCGGCGCGTGGCAGACGCAGCGCGCCGATGGTCAGCGGTCGCGTTGGCGCCGGCAATCCGTGCTTGGTGCAGGCGAGCTGCAGCGCCAACACGTCCGAGAGCGAGCGCGACTCGAACACGTACACCGTGCGCCGGCCGCGCCCGCGCAGGCTGTCGGCGACCTCGAGCGGCAACAGCGTCGGGCGCACCCACAACCCAAGCACGCGCGCCAGCATCTGCAGACGACCGCGATCGAGGCCGAACAGGTTCATGGCCGCGGGTGCTCGGCAATCAGCTTGAGTTTCTGTGCCCGGCTTAAGCGTTTGATCGCCGCCTCGCGCCTGAGCGCGCCGGGACGGTCAGCCGCAGGTTCCAAGTAGCGCAGTTTCCCGGGTGCGCCGAACCGGAACCAGCGCGCGGCGCGGCGCCCGGCGGCGTGTTCGGCGAGCCTGCGCTCGATACAGGTCGTGATGCCGGTGTAGAGCGCGCCGCGTGCTCCGCTCACTATGTACACGACCCAGGCGCCAGCCGGGTTGCGCCGGCGGCTCATCGGGTCAATGGCCGGGCGCGGCAGTGGTGTCTTCCTGGCGCTTGAGCTCGTCCATGTGCGCGGCCTGCGCGCGTTCGGCCGCAGCCGGCAGCGCCTTCTCCTGGTGCGTCATGGTGTCGAACACCGTCTTCTGGGGTGGCGGCGAGGCGTTGCCACAGGCCACCACACACAGGAGCGCGGGCAGCGCCAGTGGGGTCCTCATGACGCGCCTCCGGTAGTCAGTGGCCGGCGATTTTGTCGAGCGTGATCAGAAAATACTCGAACAGGTAGTTAATCTGGCCGATGCGATCGTGCATGCGGTGATCGGTGTCCAGGATGTGCAGCGTGGCGGAGTGCTCGCGCGCATAGCGGATGCTGTTTTCCACTGGCACCACGTCGTCCTTCCAGCCGTGCACGATAGTCAGCGGACAGGCGGCCGGACGTGGCGTCTGCTCGATGAAGCCGGGAATGTAGAAGGCCGGCGCCAGCAGAAACAGGCCCTCCGCCTGCAGCAGCGCGGAGGCCGCGGTGCACACGTGACCGCCGAGGGATGAGCCGACCAGTACCAGCGAGCCCTGCAGCTCGCGGCAGTAGGCGAGCAACCGCGTGGTTCGTTCCTGCGGGTCGTCGACGCCGCGATAGTCGACCGACTCGACCTCGTAGCCCTCGCTGCGGGCGATCTCCGCCATCGCCGTGATCTTCGCGCCCCACGGACCGCTGTCCTTACCGTGAGAGAACACCACGTACCGGCCCATGCAGCGCTCCCGAATCCCGCGCGGATCTTACCAGCGCGGCGCGCCCCACAGCAGCGCGTCCAGCGACCGCGCCTGCGCGATGCGCACGCGTCCGGCTTCGACCGCGAGCCCCTCGCGGCGCAGGCGCCGCGCCTGTTCGGTGTACAGGCGGCTGCCGCGCGGGAACGCGATGCGCCCGGCAGCGGTGATCACGCGGTGCCACGGCAGCTTCAAGGTCGCCGGCGCGGCGCCGAGCGCGCGCCCGACCATGCGCGCGCGCCCGGGCAGGCCGGCAGCGCGCGCGATCGCCCCATAGCTCGCGGTACGCCCGCGCGGAATGGCCGCGACCGCCGCCCAGATGCGCTCCTGCGCCGCCAAGCCCAGGACCCGCGATCGCATGCAGCCTCCATGCGCTGTCCGACGCCCGCGCTACGGCCGGCGTGAGACACGAGAGTAATGTATGGGCAGCACGGAGGGGAACGATGCCGGTTCGCGGTGATCGAGGGACGACGGTGAGTGCGAGGCGCGGACGCCCGCGCACCTGATGCCAGTCAGGTCGAACGCCGGCGCCTGGCATTTCTACGTCGACCGCGGCGGTACCTTCACCGACGTCGTGGGCCGCGCGCCGGACGGCGCCCTCACCTGCCTCAAGCTCCTGTCCGAAGCGCCGGGCCGCTATGACGATGCGGCGACCGAAGGCATCCGCCGACTGCTCAAGCAGCACGGCGCCCAGGGCCGCCAGGTGTCGCGGGTGCGGGTCGGCACCACGGTCGCGACCAACGCACTTCTGGAGCGCAGCGGCGCGGCAACTGCGTTCCTGGTCACGCACGGATTTGAGGATCTGCTCAGGATCGGCACCCAGGAGCGCCCGCACCTGTTCCGACGCCGCATCGAACTGCCTGCGCCCCTGTACTCGCACGTGATCGGGGCGCGCGAACGGGTCAGCGCCGAAGGCGAAGTGTTGCAAGCGCTCGATGAAGGCGAACTCGCCGGCGCGCTGGCGCGCGCGCGCGCCGCCGGGTGTAGTGCGATCGCCATCGCGCTGCTGCACGGCTGGCGTTATCCAGAGCACGAACAGCGCGCGGCTCGGCTCGCGCGCGAGGCGGGCTTCGGCGAGGTGGCGGTCTCGCACGAGGTGCTGCCGGTCGAGCGGATCATTCCGCGCGCCGACACCACGGTCGCCGATGCCTATCTGACGCCGGTGCTCGGCGCGTACGTCACGCGCCTCGGGACATCGCTGCGAGCGCTGCTGCCCGAAGCTCAGGTCGAGTTCATGACCAGCTACGGCGGTCTCACCGACGCGCGCGCGCTGCGCGGTGTGGCTGCGCTGCTCTCGGGGCCGGCCGGCGGTCTGGTCGGCATGGCCGCTGTCGGCCGTGCCTGTGGCGCGACGCGGCTGGTGGGATTTGATATGGGCGGCACGTCCACTGATGTCTCGCTCTATCACGGCGAGTTCGCGCGCCGCTACGAGACGCGGGTGGCCGGCGTACGCATCCACGCGCCGATGCTCGACATCCATACGGTTGCGGCCGGCGGCGGCTCGCTGCTCGGCTATCAGGACGGACGCTACCGGGTCGGCCCGGAGTCGGCGGGTGCGGTGCCGGGCCCGGCCTGTTACGGCCGTGGCGGGCCGCTGGCGGTCACCGACATACACGTCGTGCTCGGGCGGCTGCGCGCGGAATGTTTTCCGCGCGTCTTCGGCGCGAGCGGTGATGGCCCGCTGGAGAGCGAGCCGGCGCATGCCAAGTTTCGCGCGCTCGCGCGCGAGATCAGCGCCCGGGAGGGCGTGACGCTCAGCGCCGAGGTGGTCGCCGAGGGATTCCTCACGGTGGCCGTGGAAACCATGGCCGGTGCGATCAAGGAGGTGACCCTAGGCGCAGGCCACGACCCGGCGGATCACACGCTGGTCTGTTTTGGCGGCGCCGCCGGCCAGCATGCCTGCCGGGTGGCGGATGCGCTCGGCATGCGCGCGATCCTGATTCACCCGCTGGCCGGTGTCCTGTCGGCGCTCGGCATTGGCTTGGCCGAGCGCCGCGCGGTGCGCCGCGCGACGCTGGGCGCGCCGCTTACCGAAGCCGGGCGGATCAGTGCTCAGGCGCTGGCCGACCGCGTCGGCGAGGCACTGCGCGCGGTGGTCGAGTCCGATGGCGCCGACGCCCCCACCGAGCTTGCCGCGCGCGCCGAGCTCAGGCTCGAAGGTGCCGAGACCACGCTCAGCGTCGCCTTGGGCGAAGTGGCTGCCATGCAGGCAGCATTCGTGACCGCGCATCGCCACCGGTACGGCTATCTGCCGGAACCGAACGCGGCACTGATCATCGAGGCGGTCACCGTCGAGGCCGTGCGCCCGGAGCAGGTCTCGGTCGATGCGCGCTTGCCTGCGAGCGTGACCCCAACGCGCACGGTAACCGCCTGGTTCGAGGGCCGCCCTTCAGAGGTCCCGCTGATCGAGCGCGCCACACTCGCGCCCGACGCTCGCATCGCGGGTCCGGCCATTCTCGCCGAGCCGACCGCCACCACGGTCATCGAGCCCGGCTGGTCGGCGCGCGTACTGGCGGGCGGCGAGCTCTTGCTCGAGCGACGCGATCTGCCGAGGCGCCGGCAGATCGACGCCAGCCGCGTCGAGGGCGCCACACTCGAGGTATTTCACGCGCTGTTCGCTCATGCCGCCGAGCAGATGGGCGTGGTGCTGCGCCAGGCAGCCAGCTCGGTCAACATCCGCGAGCGGCTGGATTATTCGTGCGCTCTGTTTGATGCGGGCGGTGCGCTGATCGCGAACGCGCCGCACATGCCGGTGCACCTGGGCTCGATGGGCGCGAGCGTGCGGGCGGTGATGGCGCGCCACGGACCACAGATCGCGGCCGGCGACAGTTTTCTGCTCAACTCGCCGTACGCCGGCGGCACGCACCTGCCCGACCTGACGGTGGTGACGCCGGTGTTCATTGGCGCTGCGCACCCGGAGTTCTGGGTCGCCTCGCGCGCTCACCACGCCGATGTCGGCGGCATCACCCCGGGCTCGATGCCGCCGTTTTCGACCAGCATCGACCAGGAGGGCGCGCTCTTTGAGGGCGAGCGCATCGTCCACCGCGGTCGCCTGGAGAACGTCTGGCTGCGCGAACGGCTGGCGCGCGGGCCGTACCCGGCGCGCGCCATCGAGCGCAATCTCGCCGATCTTGCCGCCCAGCTCGCGGCCAACGCGCGTGGTGCACATGAACTCAAGCGCCTGTGCCAGCACTACGGCCTCGAGGTGGTATCCGGGTACATGAACCACGTCCAGGACAATGCCGAGGCGACCGTGCGCGCCGCGATCCGCGCGCTCGACATCGCCGGGGCGCCGCCGGCCAGAAACGCGCTCAGCCTCGACGGCGGCGAGCGCATCGTGGTCAGCGTGCGCGCCGATCGTGACAGCGGCGGCGCCGACGTCGATTTCACCGGCACCACGCCCGTCAGTCCGCGCAACTTCAATGCCCCGCTGGCGGTGTGCACCGCGGCCGTCCTGTACGTGTTTCGCACGCTGGTCGACGCCGAGATCCCGCTCAATGAGGGCTGCCTGCGGCCCATCAGGCTCACGGTGCCCGCGGGCTCGCTGTTGTCACCGGCGGCGCCCGCGGCAGTGGTCGCCGGCAACGTCGAGACCTCGCAGTGCATCGTCGATGCGCTCTATGGCGCGCTCGGCGTGCTGGCCGGCTCGCAGGGCACCATGAACAACCTCACCTTCGGCAATGCGCGCTACCAGTACTACGAGACCATCGCCGGCGGTGCCGGCGCGGGGCCCGGGTTTGACGGCGCCTCTGGCGTGCACACGCACATGACGAATTCGCGGCTCACGGACCCGGAGGTGCTGGAGGCACGCTTGCCGGTGCTGGTGCGCGAGTTCCGCTACCGGCCCGGGTCCGGCGGCAGCGGTCGCTGGCGCGGTGGCGATGGGCTGATCCGCGTCATCGAGTTTCGCACCGCGCTCGAGGTCGCAATTCTGTCCAACCATCGCAATCACGGCCCGTCCGGCGCCCACGGCGGTGCGCCCGGCGCGGCCGGCCGCAATCTCTGGCAGCGCCACGACGGCAGCGAGCGCGATCTCGGTGCCACCGCGGAGTTTTCCGCCGCACCCGGCGATCGCTTACGCATCGAGACGCCCGGTGGCGGTGGCTATGGCGCGGGTGACGCGTGCTAGAGTCGCGGCCCCGCCCGCCGGCAGCGGCGTGGGCGTGAGGTAAAGCGAGGCGACTTGCAGATTCTCGATGCCTGGCAACGGCTCGGGCACCGCGCTCTGGGCCGTTGGCTGTTTGCGCGCGCCGTGTGCTGGCGGGCGCCCTATTTCGCGACCATCCGCCCGCACTTCCATGAGCTGCGGTCCGGTCGCTGCGCGGTCGCCTTAAAGCGCCGGCGCGCGGTCCTCAATCATCTGGGCAGCGTGCATGCGATCGCTATCGCCAATCTGTGCGAGCTGGCGGCCGGCGTACTCATGGAGGCGACGCTGCCGGCCACGCACCGCTGGATTCCGCGCGGCATGACCATCGAGTACCTAACGCGCGCCGAGAGCGACGTGCTCGCGACCGCACGGCTCGACCGCAACGCGTGGGGTGGCGCCGAGAACGTGGGCGTGCCGGTCACGGTCGCCGATCTCGCGGGCCGCGAGACGGTGCGCGCGGTGATCTCGATGTACGTCAGTCCGCGCGCGGCAGTAGCGAGCGGCTCGTAGCGCGCGGCAGCAGATCGCGCACGTCGAGTTCGGCAGCGAGCCCGGGACCGACCACGCCGTTCTGCAGGCGATTCAAAGTCACTGCCTGCACGCGCCCGCCACCCGGCCGGTGCTCGATGAGCCAGCAGTGGAAGTCGCCCTCGCGCAGTGCCGCGAAGCCGAACACGAAGGTCGCGCCCGGACCGCCGGTGCGATTGAGCCGTTCGTCACAGACCACGAACCAGGCCTCACCGGGTGGACGTCCCGGGAACGCGCCGTCCGCCTCAAGCAGGCCCAGGAACTCCGCCACCTGGTGCCTGAGCCGGTCCCAGAGCGGCGGGCCGCTGTTCTCAAAAACCGCCCAGCGTGTACCGCGCTCCAGGCTATCGACCAGAAAAAGCGCGAACCGGCGCAGCCCCAGGTAGGTCCAGTCCGGAGTGCTGGCGAGCGGCCCGGCCAGAGTCCGCGCGCCGAGGCTGGTGCGCGGACGGACGGCGAGCAGCACGTTGATGCCGGCATTGACGAGACGCACGCGTGCTGCTTCGCCCACCTGCACCGCGGGGCGCAGGCCCGGCCGCAGCGCGGCTTCATCCACTTCGGCCGGGGACCATACGGGTCGCAGTGCATCCAGGCGCGCCAGCATGCCGGCCGCGGCGCCCGAAGGTGCGAACGGCTCGAAGCGGCCGCGCAGCCGGTCGTAGGCCAGCACCCAGGGAAAATACATGAGCGCGTTTTCGCCGCGGTACGGCAGATCGCGCAGACCGCGCAATGCCGCTTCGGAGGACTGCCACTCGGCGGGTGGATCGACCAGCAGCATTGCGCGCCGTTCGCGGCAGTAGCGACCGGCGACCAGCAGCGCTCCCGGCCCGACTGGATGCTCGCGCGCCAGCGGCGGCAGGCACAGCAGGTTGAAATGCGGCGCGTCCTTGAGCGCGAACACGCCGGTGGCCTCGCTCGCCGAGCCGATCAGGTCGTAATCCGTGATCGGTCCGCCGTCGTCGCCGTCGGAGTTGGAGCGCACGTAGCCATCGCCGCGCGTGGTGGCGAACGGCCGCTGCTCCGGAATCGCGGTCGGGCGCGCCAGCGTCGACTCGACTAAGGTCGCGGCGACCGAACGCGCGGACTCGGTGCGCATGGACAGGCGGCGGAAAATTTCCTGATCCTCGACATGCTCGGATCCCGGCGCCCGCACCCGCTGCAGGGTGAGATTGAAATGTTCCTGATCGGTGTCCGGGATGCCATCGTAGTCGACGGCCGCGCGCAGAAATTCGCGCGTGCCGGGACACAGCGCGGTGAGCGCGAGTGCGCCGCCTGCACCCGGCAGCGCCAGCGACGGCGGGCGCCCACCGTTGATCACGCGCACGATCAGCGCGCTGCGACCGCCGTTTTCAAAAAACTGTTCGACCGCGTAGGACAGCGGGCTGGGCTGCCACAATCCGCCGAATACCGACTGGTAGTCGTGAAAGCTGGCGACCGCAACGGGGTGATTGACTGGACCACGCAGCGCGCGGCCGACAAAGGCCGCGATCGAGGTCGGTACGCGCTCGATCGGCTGCTCGGCCCCGCCCTGCTCCGCGACCTGAATGCCCGGTGTGAGGGTGTCCCTCACCCGCGTTACCCCCTCTTTTTTTACAAGCCTAGCACAACGGGCAGCGGCGCCCCGCGCCTGGCTCAGGGGGCAGAACGGGGTTTGCGCGTGCGGGCGCGCGGGCGCGCCGCGGGCTTGGCAGCGGCACCTGCGACCGCGCGCCGTCGCTCGTCTTCGGCCCGGTCAGCCGCGCGCTCGCTGCGCTTGCGCGCGATCTCCTCGAGCATAATCTTGAGCCATTCCGAAGCCATGACCGCGTTTTATGCCAAGTTGCGCTCGCGCGCGGGCGCGAGCCTCACGGCCGTGAGGCCTCTGCCATCCGAACGCCGCTCGCGAGCGCCGGATCCTCGCTGATCACCAGCCGGTAGAGCGATTCGAGCCGCTCGGCCATGGCGCGCGCCGACCAGGCCGCAGCATCGAGCGGCGCGTGCTCCGCTAGCCGCGCGCGCAATGTCGGATCGGCGAGCACGCGCAGCACGGTAGCCGCGAACGCGGGTTCTTCGTCCGGCGCGACCACCGCGCCTTTGACGTCGCGCAGCACATCCGCGGTGCCCATGACCGCGGTCGACACCACCGGTACGCCGAGCGCCAGCGCCTCGAGCAGTACCAGACCCTGGGTCTCGGTGCGCGAGGCGTACACGAACAGATCGGCCGCTCGGTAGCAGTTCAGCAATTCGCCCTCGCGGTCCAGATAGCCGACGAACAGCACGTGGTCCGCGATGCCGAGCTCCTGGGCCAGGCGCCGGGTGTGCGGCAGCGCCGGCCCTTCGCCCGCCACCACCAACAGCACGTCGGACCGGGTGCGCCGGATGATCGCGAGCGCGCGCAGGATGAAGTCGATGTTCTTCTCGTGCGCTACGCGCGAGATGTGCGCGAGCACCGGCCGCGCGGGATCGATACCGTAGCGGCGCCGGAAGGCAGCGCCGTCGCCGCCGCGAAAGCGCGCGCCATCGATGCCGGTGGGAATCACGTGCATCGGCGTGGTCACGCCGTACGCCGCGAGCGCGCTCTGCATGGCCTGCGACGGCACCACCAGTGCGTTCAGTGGCGCGCACTGGCTCACGGTCAGGCGCCGCGCCAGATAGCCCAGCAGCGCGCGCGGCAGGAACGGCACGTAGTGATGGAAGTACTCTTCGAAGTAAGTGTGGTAGGTCTCGATGACCGGGATGCCCAGGCGGCGTCCGAGTTCCACCCCGGCGTAATGGGCGACGAACGGCGTGTGCACGTGCACGGCGTCGAAGTCGTGTGCGCCGACCGTGCTCAGCTTGCGGCGCAGGTCGCGCCGGCTCATGAGCCGATCTTCGGGATCGAGCGGCACGGTCCGGCTTTTGATGCGAACCACCCGGCCGTCGTCCGCCGTTGCCGCCGGGTACCCGGGCGCCACCAGCGCGGTGGTGTGGCCGAGCTCGTGCAGCTGCCTGCGGAAGGTGTCGATGGAGGTGGAGACGCCGTTGACGCGCGGGAAGCTGACGTCCGAGATCATCAGAATGCGCACGCGGGCTCCTGCCCCGCCGGAAGGCGGCCGAGACGCTAGCCGAGGGTCATGACGAGGGTATGACGCCCGGTCATGGGCTGCCGGCGCCGTCGGCGGCGGTGGTCGCAGCCGCAGCCGGTTCGCGCGCGTTCATGACGTCGCGGAACTGGCCTTCATCGCCCGCCGGCGCGTTGTTGCCATCCCAGCTCGCCCCCACCGGCAGCTGGTTCGCGACCCGCACCGCCTGCGCCACCACCTGCGGCTGGCTCGGCGCGTGGCTCTTCATCACCGGCACCGGCACGCCGCGCGGCGCGACCGCCACCGCGTGCGCGGCATCCCAGTCGATGGCCGCGTCCTCCGCGTGGATGCGTTTCCACAGCCGGGCCTGCGAATGCGATGACTTGTGCGCGAGCGGGTGTGGGCCATGCTCCCAGTCGCGCTTGTCGTCTTCCAGCGCCCCGTACGCCTGGACGTAGAGCTCATCGCCATGCCAGCCGAGCAGGTACGGCTGATTGACGACCCGCACCGTGGTGCCGAGCGGCACCGAGTCGTACAGCTCGACGATGTCTTCGGGATAGAGGCGCACGCAGCCGTGGCTGGAGCGCATGCCGACGCCGTAGGGTTTGTTGGTGCCGTGGATCAGGTAGCTTGGCCAGCGCAGGCGGAACATGTAGGCGCCGAGCGGATTGTCGGGCCCGGCGTCGACCTTGTCCGGCAGCACGTCACCGTCCTCGAGGTGCTCCTTGCGCACCGAGGCGGGCGGAATCCAGACCGGATCCTTGACGCGTGCGACCACCACGGTCGAGCCTTCCGGGGTCTGCCAGCCGACCTTGCCGATGCCGATCGGATGGGTGATGACCTCGGCGGGCTCCCCCTTCTTGTGCTTGGGGAAATAGTAGAGCCGCATCGCGGCCACGTTGATCACGATGCCGTCGCGTGGCGCATCGGGCAGCACGTACTGCGTGGGCAGCACGATCTCGCGTCCGGCACCCGGCAACCAGGGATCGACGCCGGGATTGGCGCGGACGATTTCCTCGTAGCCGACGTTGAAGCGTCGCGCCAGATCGGGAAGCGTGTCCTCCTTGGTCGCGACCGTGACCTGCACACGACCCACCACGTCCTCGTGCTCCGGGTCGAACGTGAAGCGGTCGGTGGCGATCGGGAACGGCAGCAGCGGCGCCTCGACCTTGGCCGCGGGCGCGGATTTCTTGGCGGTGGTGGAGTAATTGGGTGCCGGCTGGAACAGCGAGCAGCCCGCGCTCAGCAGCGTGATCGCGCCGGCGGCTGCGCACCACGCGTACCAGAGCTGGTGGCGCAGCTCAGACTGGTCGCGATTCATGTCTGCAGTATGGCAGCTTGCGGCTGCGGCTGGGCGCGCTCACTACAGAATCACTGGCCGGTCGGGCAATTCGTTGCGTTGACCGGCGCCGGGGAAGTGCCGGGCTATCAGCGCCCCGACCGCGTGCACGCCGTTGACCGTGCCTTGCTCCCAATGACCGGCGCGGTACTCTTCTTCCATCTTGCGACACACCGCCTGCCACTCCTCCGGCTGCACCAGATCGTTGAAGCCGCGGTCGGCGACGATTTCGACGGAATGATCTGCGAATAACAGATAGATCAGCACGCCGTTGTTCTCGGCGGTGTCCCAGACTCCCAGACCGCCAAACACTTCCAGCGCGCGATCGCGCGCGGTGTGGCCGGCCAGGATTGCACGCAGGTGCAGGTCGGTCTCGAGCGCGACGCGGATCTCTCCTGAGTGCTTGGCCTCGGCGGCCGCGACCGCGGCCTGAATCCGATCGAGCGTCGCGGGCGGAAAGCGCCGGCGCAGCGCCGCCGGTGTTTCCACCAGGTGGCGGATCACGCGTGCTGCACGCGAGCCGTGCATGTCACCAGCTCCCCGAGGCACCGCCGCCACC
>Ga0187780_10003811_pt1 | contig 11333 bp, 8 predicted proteins | sample 1015_Q2_SP10_20__FD_132429 | JGI IMG/M metagenome (GOLD analysis project Ga0187780, IMG submission 132429) | Tropical peat soil microbial communities from peatlands in Department of Meta, Colombia - 1015_Q2_SP10_20_MG | ecosystem: Environmental > Terrestrial > Soil > Wetlands > Peat | place...
CTCGTTTTCGCTGGTCTGAATGATCGACCCTCAAATCTCCCTGCACATCTACCATCGCTGATTGGCCGCGCACAGGATGTAACTGCCATTTGTCATTTACTCAAACAAATCGATACACAATTCATGACTCTTGTCGGGACAGGTGGTGTGGGCAAAACAGCTCTAGCTTTGCACGTTGCAAACGAACTTCGAAACGAATTCGCGCAAGAAGTCTTTCTTGTTTCCCTCGCTCCTATCAGCGATCCATCACTTGTACTCCCCGCATTTGCACAGGTGTTTGGTTTGAGAGCATCTGGTGATAGAACGTTCCGGGATGTTTTGATTGAGTACCTTCACTCAAGGCAGCTTTTGCTGGTTCTCGACAATTTTGAGCAAGTGTTGCAAGCAGCTCCACTGGTGAGAGAATTGTTAGAAAACTGTTCAGCATTAAAACTCCTGGTAACAAGCCGTGAAGCGTTGAATCTGCGCCAGGAGCTCGTATTTCCTGTACAACCTCTGGAGTTGCCGGATATGAAGGAGAAATCAGACTTTACGTCTCTTTCTCAATCTGCCGCGATTGCCCTTTTTGTTCAGCGAACTCAGGCTGTCAAAGCAGATTTCCAGCTTACCGAGGCAAATGCTGGCATCATTGCAGAGATCTGCACACGTCTTGATGGATTGCCACTGGCAATTGAGCTGGCCGCGACAAGAATGCGCCTGCTCTCCCCCCAACAATTGTTAACACGCCTTGAGAAGCGTTTACAATTGCTCACTGGCGGAGCAATTGATCTACCAGTGAGACAACAGACCCTACGTAGCACCATCCAATGGAGCTATGATCTGCTCAATGTCGAGGAACAGCGACTGTTCCGATGGCTGGCAATATTTGTGGGGGGTGGCACAATTGAGGCAGTGGAATCAGTTAGTGAAAACATATTCCTATCCATTGGTGAAGAACCATTAAACGTGTTAGACGCGTGTATCTCACTACTTGATAAACAACTCATCCAACAGCGGCAGCAATCTGATGGTGATTCGCGCTTGTATATGCTTGAAACCATTCGTGAATTTGCCCTCGAATGCATGTATACAAGTGGGGAGGCTGATATAATTTGTGAGGCTCATGCCAAATACTACCAGGCCCTCATTGATAAGTCAGCACCGCAAGTATTCTCTTCAACTGAGATGTCGTGGTTTAATTGGTTGGATCTAGAGCAAGAAAATTTACGAGCAACCTTGAACTGGTTTATCAAGCAGCAAGATGCTGAAATGGCTCTACGTTTAAGCGGTACCCTTGTGCGCTTTTGGGGCGTGCGTGGCAATATGCAAGAGGCTCGCCAATGGTTGGAGCAAGCATTGAATATGAGAGAAGACGCTTCTTCGCCCGCAGTGGCGAACGCACTCAGTGGAGCAGGGTGGCTTGCTACTGAGCTTGGGGAATATACACAAGCCGAAATGTATTGTAAGGAAAGTCTTAAGCTCTATCAGAATGCAGGTGACGTGAGAGGCATGGCTCTCGCATACCATCGTTTAGGTGGAGCATATTCAAGAATCAATGCTGCTGCTTCACGTTCAGCTCTCGAGAAAAGTGTATCAATCTATAGGAAAATTGGTGACAAAGGTGGTCTTGCTTACTCACTCATGTCATTAGGGACCGTCAATCTCGCTCATGGTGAAAATTCTCTTGCACAACTACAGCTCGAGGAGGGTCTTGAACAATGCAGAGTGATCGGTAACAAGGAGGGTACAGCATGGTCGCTCTTAATGCTAGCTCTCCTGTCACTGACCCAGAATAATCTATCAAACGTAACGCCGCTACTAGAAGAAAGTCTCATACTCTTTCGTGAAATAAACAATAAGGAAGGCCGTGCACGGGCACTTATCCTCAAGGGAGAGTTGATGTCAAAGCAAGGGCAATATACAGATGCTCGAAGATTCTTAGAAGAAAGCCTGACGTTACTAAAAGAAGTAGGGAGTCGACAGTTCATAGCCCAATCACTGCTGGTACTGGCTAGAACAGCCGCTAATCATGGCGACATTTCAGGAGCGCGTTCCTACTATGAAGAAACACTGGCTTTAATACATGATCTAAAGATCGATACGGGTGTCACTTCCAGTTTGGAGGAATTCAGGAACTTGTATCTATCTCAAGAACATCTAGAGGTAAGCACTACTGGCGCCAGGAGCCATTCTGCTGCAACTTACCCTGCGGGGCTGACTGCGCGCGAAATAGAGGTGTTACGCCTTGTAGCCAATGGCTTGACCAACGCCAAGATTGCGCAACAGCTTGTGATCAGTACACGAACTGTCAACGCTCACTTACGCTCCATATACAACAAGTTGGAGGTTTCCTCACGCATCGCTGCAACGCGTCTTGCAATCGATCATCACCTCGTATGAAACTGAGAGGATGCGTTTCATGTTCACTCTACGTCGTTACACACCTGCCGATCGAGAAGCTGTCGAATATTTGCACGTGCATGCTATTCAGCAGTCCGGAGCCTATCTGGGACGAGGTCCGTGGGATGATGATGTGTATGCAATAGAAGAAACTTATCTCACCAACTACGGCGAATTTTTGATTGGTGAATGGGACGGCGTCTTCGTGGCTATGGGAGCTTTACGCCACACTAGCCCAGAACGCGCTGAAATTAAACGCATGCGGGTCCATCCAGACTATCAGGGCAGAGGTATTGGACAGATTATCCTCTGCGAACTTGAAGCCCACGCCCGCACCCTTGGCTATAAAACACTACACCTTGATACCTCAGTCGTGCAAGTAGCTGCCCAAAAGCTCTACAAGAAAAATGGATATCGAGAGGTTGGGAGGGATGTCTATAGCGGACTTGAAGTGATTTTGTACGAGAAAACGTTGGGAAAAAAATAGGTATATAGTCTATTCCGTACGGCAGTCTCATCAATTGACAAACCCAGAAGTGTCATTCTGAGCGGCAGCGAAGAATCTCGTAACCCCTCGCCTTAGATTCTTCGCTGCCGCTCAGAATGACATGAGTGAGCCAAGTATGAAGGTTTGATTGTTCACACTGTTAAGGGCTATTCCTCGTAATTGAACCATGCCAAAAAGACTGATATAGGCATATCAAATAGGCAACATGAACGATGTTCTATCCAATTCATCGTGATACATTCTCATTAGAGATTTGATATGCAAATCCTATAAGCGTCAATAATGTAGCAAAGAGTAACACCAATTTTACTCAAGAATAGGTAATAACTCGATATGAAAAATAACTATACTGTAATCAATATTCGCAAACTTGCTGCCCTGGATATTGCCTTCCACGGCCCAAAGTTTATTCTCATCGAATTCGCTCTTGGTGTGCTTGGATGCGCAGCTCTAGGTGTCTTTTCGTTGTTCTTCGGGCTTTTCCATGGTCCAAATCACTCGCTATTCGCGATCATCATGGGCTGTTTCTTAATGTGGATTGCTCTCAATTACGTGCCGCTTTTGATCTACGCAATCAGCATTGCGAGACATAAAAGCGCTCAGCAGGAGGTCGCTTACGAGCTAGAACACAAGAACAAGTACACGGGAAAGTATACACTTCAATCCTTGTTACTGCTCGTCCCGTTAGCGGTACCGATGCTTGCCGCCCATCAAGAGTTGAAAAAGCGATCTAATCTTTAGGTGGTTTCATATTGATCTCACTCGTGTCATTCTGAGCGGCAGCGAAGAATCTCACACGTGGGGTCACGAGATCCTTCGTTGCACTCAGGATGACAAAATAGGACCTTTCTATTCATGAATAACTCTCACAAATCATACGAACATTGTCTAAAGATACATGCAATTGATCAACATCGAGGAGAACATACGATGAAGTCAATTAACGAATATACTGATCAAGAATTACAGTGGATACAGCCGAAGAAATTCAGGGGTGAATATGAACTACGTGGAGGTTATGAAGTTTTCGTCCGACTTCACCGGGATGGAGCCTGGGGTTCTCAGATTGTTGCAGAGTCTGCGAACGGTAGCTGGATATTAAAACGAAAAAGTTTTGGTCAGACCATTGCTATTCTTGACTTTGAAGCGAAATCTGAACTTGCTATAGTAAAACGTGGTATGGGTGGTCAATCTACACTTCGAACACTCGATAGCCGTGAATACAGCTGGCGATGTACAAGCTTCTGGAGAGATGTCTGGGCCTGGTTCAACAACGAGGATACGCTTCTTCTCCAATTGATGAGAGGGTCACGCGTTCAACTTGAACCGACTGCGCATGATGTACCCGATCTGGCACTGCTCGCAATGCTAGGTTGGTACCTGCATAAACAACAGGAAGAAGAGGCTACTGTGGCTGCCGTTGTGCCTGTTATTGTATAGTGCTCATATTGAACCTTTCGGGTGCAATCTTTCATACAATACGTAAATTTCTGTGGCAATTTTCATCAAGAGTCAAGGCCTGGATGTCATCCTGATTATTTGCGAAGAAAGACACATCTGGCACATGTTTGTGAACCATGCTTTAGAATGATAATAATACCTACCTGGAACAAAATCTAAAAGAGAATAATACTATGATTGAAGCACATGCCCTGACCAGGCGCTTTGGAACATTTACGGCCGTCTCAAACTTATCTTTGCACGTTCCTGATGGAGCGATCCTGGCATTGCTTGGACCAAATGGGGCAGGTAAAACTACAACCATTCGCATGCTTGCGGGTTTGCTTGCGCCAACTGAGGGTAATGCCACCGTAGCAGGGTATGATATCCGTCGTGAAGCCGATGCCGTTCGCGCATGTGTTGGCCTGGTCACAGATGTGCCAGGCTTGTTCGAGCAAATGAAAGCGCCAGCTTATCTGGACTTCTTCGGCAGCATATATGGCTTACCCTCTGCTGAACGCACGCGTCGCATTGATGAGCTGCTAGAATTTTTTGACCTGAAAACGCATCGTAACGAGAAAATGGCCGGTTTTTCTAAAGGTATGAAGCAGAAGGTTGCGCTCGCACGCGCGCTGATACATGAACCTGCCATACTCTACCTGGATGAGCCAACCTCGGGTCTCGACCCACTCGCGGCACGGTCAGTGCGAGAATTGATCGTTGGGTTCAAACGATCCAACAGGAGTATCATTCTATGTACCCATGATCTTGATGAAGCAGAACGCCTGGCCGATCAGGTAGCTATCATCCGGCAAGGGCATATTGTTGCTCTTGATACACCTTCATCACTTCGTAAGCAGGCAACAGGTGAAACGCTTGTCCAGATAGAATTTGTGGGTACATGTCCATTACCCATCGAAGAGATTTTAGCAATTGATGGTGTTCACAATCCAGATTTGAAAGAGAAACGAGCTACCGGATCGCTTTCAACTGTTGTACAGGCTCCTGGCTCTCTCTTAGAATACTATGCTTCTCAACCAAAACGTACTAATCCCCAGGTACTCTCGCGACTGGTTATGGCAGGTGCACAGATCGTTACCGTCACATGTGAGACCCGCTCACTCGAAGATGTGTATGCATCTGCAATGGGAGAAGTAGAGAAAGCGTCCCTTCCGGCTGTCCTGCAAGACTCAATAGGACATAAAGGTGCCTCACTCGCCGATGCCCATTCGTAAAAAGATTTGAAAGGAAATATCAAAAGTGAATGCCGAATTGCAAAGCAACGCCACTCGTGTTCCTTATAAAAAGGCAAACACCCTGTACATTACGTGGTTAATTGCCAGACGACAAATGCTTGAAGCAATACGTGATAGATCAACTCTCATGATGTCAGGAATGTTTCTGATAGTGCAAACGGTACTGGTATTGATTTCGATAGGTCCTGCATTACAAGATCATACAGTTGTTGGCCTGCAAAGAGCAGGTTTCCTGATGGCGTTCTATCTCTTATTCGTTGGCTTGATGCCTGCGACACCTGCAATAGGCATAGCATCCGGAGTATTCGCTGGAGATAAGGAGCGTGGATGCCTGACACCACTCCTGGTTACACCTGCATCCAATACTGCAATCCTGGCTGGAAAAATACTTGGCGCTGTACTACCAGCACTTGCCTATGCAGTCATTGGCATTCTCATCTACTTTGCGGAAATTGCGTTGCTATTTGGACCTGCTAAATTAGCACTCTTACCAGTCGGGCTTTCAATTCTAATTGCGCTGCTCATACCCGGCATTGTGCTTTTTGGCACGGCCTTAGCGAGCATCATTTCATCTCGCGTTCGGACGTTCCAGGCGGCTCAGAACTTCAGTTCCTTGATACTGGTTGTGCTGTGGATAGGTCTTTTCGGGCTACTCTTCTTGCAAACTGTGCTGGGACTCTGGGCATTCGCGCTTGGGGTAGCTGGTGTTTATCTCGTTGCAATCCTATTCATTGCGATAAGCGCGATCACCTGGAAGCGCGAAGAGGTGATGGCAAAGCAGTAATCAATTTTGCATGCCTAACAGATTGCCGCTCTCATGTCTTCGTAAACCCAGCTCGAACATGCCGATGGCGATACTCGCAAAAAGTATCGTAAACACGATCATTCCAGAGAACAAAGCCCATGAAAAATGTTTGAGCAACTGCAAAGGCACGAATGAGATGAAGCCTGCCGGTATGACTGCAAAGAGAAAGATATGTATAATACCATTGAAGATGTTCTACGTCACTCTATCTTTTGAGCCAGCAAAATCAAGCGAAAGCTGTCTATGGTCAATTCCTGTCCAATCCATCCGCCAAAGTACGTCTTCACCCGTAAGCCTGCTATGGTAAGCATCTGTGCCAGTTCGGTTAGCGTATACACTCGTGCCGCATGACCATACTCTTTGCGCTCGCCATCTGGATAGATCATGGTTATCTTCACATTTGCGCGGCTGGTGAGCAGATCAAAGTCCCGTTCTTCGAGTACAATCAGCCCATCAGGACGATGTTCAATCATATAAGGTTCGAAGTGGCGTAAAAACGCCTCTCGATGCAATGTGTCTAGCAGAAGAAGCCCGTTCGGCTTGAGCGCTTTAGAGACCTGCCGGAGTACGTGCTGATCTTCATCCTGGGTCTCAAGGTAGCCAAAGGCTGTGAAGATGTTGATGGCGGCATCAAATTCATGCTCGAACGGGATGTTTCTCATATCACTATGCATCCAATTAACATGGACGCCTTTCGCCACAGCTTCCTTCTCTGCCTCGCGCAGGAAGACTTCGCTCAAGTCTTGACCTGTGACGTGATAGCCGCGTTGAGCTAATGGAATGCTATGCCGTCCATGGCCGCAACATAGATCAAGGATGCTGCTCCCTTGTGGCAAAGCCAACAAGTTGACGATGCCATCGACTTCTCGCTGCGTCCGCTCAGGCGTAAGAATTGGTTCATAGAGGCGAAGATAATCTTCTCCAAAAAATGTTTTGTACCACGGATTACCGGTCATGGTCTTTTTCTCCTCTTAGCTTTCTATTCGCGGAAACAGTAACGGCCCAGCCACTACTTGCGACAGGGGTTCGCTGCCCCATGGGGTTTCGTTAACCCATGTTGACGATGTGACCGGCTCAAGACCTAACTGGCTTCTGATCCGATCAGCAGCATCTGGAATAAAAGGCGATAGATAAATTGACAATAAACGTAAGGCTTCTGCAGCCGAATAAAGGACGATATCGAGTTCTCTGGCTTTTTCTGGCTCGCGGGCAAGTATCCACGGTTTGCTCTGTTCGAGGTATTGATTTGTGCGGCGCACAAAGTTCCAGATACTTTGCAGGGCATTGCCGATTTCCCATGCATCGAGGTTTCTTTCTGCTTGCTGGCGCGATTCGATTGCTACCTGCTGTAAGTCCTGCTCAAGCTCCCCAATTACTCCCGGTAGAGGGATATTACCGTCTCGATAGCGGTTGACCATTGAAACAACTCGATTTAATAGATTGCCAAGGTCTTTGTTCAGCTCATCGTTGTAGCTGCGTATCAGTCCTTCACGGGTAAAATCTCTATCCGACGCAAACGACAGGTTATGGAGCAGGTAGTAGCGGACTGCATCGACTCCAAACTCGTCAACAAGTTGTATTGGATGAACGATGTTGCCTGTACTTTTTGAAATCTTGGCTCCCTCAAGGGTTATAAATCCATGTGCGGCTATCTGTTCTGGTAATGGCAATCCCGCGGATAGCAACATGGCTGGCCAGTATAGGCAGTGGAAGCGGGTGATATCCTTGCCGATTACATGTACATCGGCTGGCCAGTAATGCTCAAATGAAGTCTGATCATCTGGAAAGCCAATCGCAGAAATGTAATTGGTCAGGGCATCGAACCAGACATAGATCACATGCTCTGGATCGCCTGGGAACGGTACGCCCCACGGCTGCTTCGCAGGGACCACGCGCCTGGATACGGAAAAATCTCGTGACCCCTGGTGAATCATGCCTAGCACTTCAGATTTTCGTATGGCAGGCACGATAAAATCTGGATGCGTTTGAATGTGCTCAAGGAGCTGATCGCTGTATTTCGTGAGAGCAAAAAAGTAGTTCTCTTCTTCGAGCCATTCAGGGACGATTGAGGGATGGTTTGGACACCTGCCATTCACCAGGTCCTCTTCCTGGTAGAATGTATTGTCGTTAGGACAGTACCAGCCGGCGTAGATCGCTTTATAGATGTCTCCGCTCTGTTGTGCTCTAAGAATCATTTCCTGTGAAGCACTGAAGTGTCCTTCTTCGGTTGTACGAATCCAGCGATCATACGAGATATCAAGTTTTGACCAGGTCTGGCGAAAAGCCACGTCCAAACTATCAACCCAGGAGACGAGATCTACGCCTTTCGCTCTGGCAGCTTGCACGACATGCTGGCTGTTCTCGTCAAGTCCTATGCTAAAGTATGTTTCGTGTCCTAGAACGCGATGGTAGCGAGCAATAACGTCGGCTGTTACTTTCTCCAGCGAATGTCCAATATGCGGAACTGCATTCGGATAGTCGATTGCGGTGGTAATATAATACGCTTTCTTCTGTTTAGATTCTGGGTTATCAATCATTTTTCACCTCTCAAAGCATAAGTGACGATAAAAAAGAAAGGGGCGCAGGTCTGTCGCCTGCGCCCCTCATACGTTTTTCGAGTTTTTACACTTCTATTCTAGTATGTATTGCCTGTGTGCATGAAGAGGACAGCGACAGCCTGGCAGGTGCCATAATAAGCATCCGATAGGTGCAAACAAACACGGACATAGGCCTAAATGATGTAGTTGCTATGTGCTTATATTCCATCTTCTTGGAGTGTCCTTTTGATATGTGCTGTGTTCCACATTACCATGGAACAGCACGTGTACGTTCTGTACATTAAATATAACTGGCAGTGTTGCGATTTGTCAAGTCGAAAATCGCTTGAATTAGCAATAATGCTCGATCAATGTTTGGGTGGGACCGCCGTAATCGTAAAATCCAACGGCCCAGACGTCGTTCGCGGAGAGAGCCACTACTCCATGTCTGTCGCTCCACAAGCAGAGTCGTGAAAACAAAAAAGAGATATCTTCAAAATCCGTCTATCTCAGAGAATAGGTTGTGAAAAGTTCGGATGAAGGAAGCGTAGGAACCAGTCGTTGGAGCAGTTCCTCATCTATGGTTATGTCTGCAGCCTCTAACGCAGAGAAAAGCACACCGATAATTGGCTCGAAGCGGCTGCGCTTCGGACGAACCTCCGGTGAGGAGAGTAGGACACGTTCGACAATAGTCTCCGCAAGCAGCGCAGAAGGATGGCGAAAGACACCTCCGGCTAAAACAAGCGAAAAGGGCTTCCCCTCAAGCCCTACAAAGCGTGCCGCTACCACTGCATAGTCACCCAGCGCCTGTCCATGTTCCAGCACAATCTGGCGAGCCACTATATCGCCTGCCTCTGCTTCATCCATAAGAAAGCGAGTCAATCCTTCGATTCGCTTTGCTGGATGATGTATACGTCCTGTGAAGAGGTGTAGCATTTCTTCAACGCTTGCGAGGCCAAAATAGTCGAGGAAACATTGTTTGAGCGTTGTAGGGGGCTCGATACCCAGTTCTGAACGAATCACTGCATCGAAGGCTTTACGGCTCATTGCTGAGCTTCCCTGTACCTGGTTCTGCCACATACTAGAATGCCAGATACGCCCATCTAGCCCACGTGCTCCCGTAGCTGCTCCGGTCCCACAGATCACCGACACCCCGATATTATCAGCCACAACTGCATGCAATACGCCCATCGCATCGTTTTGAACGATTACATTACGGCCATAACCACGTACCTTCATCGCCGTTTCAAGAAAGGCAAAGTCCTCAGGCCAATCGGCACCTGCCATATTGAATACCGCCGTAGCTAGATCGGAAGCTTTTACTTGCGCGGCTTGCAAGGCTGTCTCAACAGCATATTCAATATTTGCAATTGCTGCGGATGCCGGATCGAGAAAGTTGGTATCCTCGATAGAAGCATTATAAATATCGCCACATCCTCCACGTCCGGTGCCCAGGATCGTACCATCAAGAGTCGCTACGATCGCAATAGTTTTTGAATTCCCTCCATCAACAGCCAGTACATACTGCATACCCTTCCTCCTGGAACAAATCGCTAGTAACCCACCCTGTAGGCTTTGAGGACTTGCCTCTGCTTCAGTGAAGATGAAAACACTGCTGCTCCCGTACAGGTAAGATAAATACTTGTATATCTCATGATCGTAGTAAACGTTCGGGCAGGTATTGGTAATGAGCCGCTGCCATTTCGGTGTAGATTGCCTCTGCTTTATGAAGTGATAAGACCAATGGATGGCTTGCTAGCGCGCGAATTGCATCCCTACGATTGCCGCTCCAAGCGGCCTCGGCGGCCAATGCCTGGTACTCACCCAGCAATTTTACCAGCCCAACCACTTGCCTCGGCAAATGTCCAAATACCAGTGGAGTCACCCCGTTACGATCCACATATCCCTGTGTTTCGACGACAAGGTCATCGGGAAAATCCGCTAGCGAACCACGATTAGGCACATTGACATACCAGACCTCCTTACGGTCGTTGTAGATTGCATCCATAACATCGATCGCCAGCTCTAGTTCATGAATCCCCCCACGCGAACGATGCGGGTCCAGTTCCGGCTCGAGGCTCTCAGCTTGCTCACGATAATGCTCCCAATAATCAGGTATGCTGGCCATAATATCCTGCGCTCTGGTCGTTGGTTTTGACTGCAACTCGGCCAATATTTCATCCTTGAAATAGTAATATTGGAAATAGTGACTTGGCAGTGCATCCATCTCAAGAGCCAGTTCCACCAGACGCGTTTCCCAGGGATCTTCAGACTTGTCAAATTTACGCCTGCGTTCATATGCTTCGCGCAATATCGCGATGAAATCCTGACCATCGTATAGATGACGGATTGACCACGAACCGTGATTCAATCCAATTGAAATAGCATCAAGTTTATTAGGATCGAGA
>Ga0187780_10003812_pt1 | contig 11330 bp, 6 predicted proteins | sample 1015_Q2_SP10_20__FD_132429 | JGI IMG/M metagenome (GOLD analysis project Ga0187780, IMG submission 132429) | Tropical peat soil microbial communities from peatlands in Department of Meta, Colombia - 1015_Q2_SP10_20_MG | ecosystem: Environmental > Terrestrial > Soil > Wetlands > Peat | place...
CCTGAGGGAGTGGATCGAACGCGCCCGATCGGAGCTGATGAGCCGCGGGCGTACGAACACCGTCAACCTGCTGGTCGACTTGAACCGCCGGCTCGCGCGCGATATCCGCTACATCGTGCGCCTGGAGCCGGGTGTGTACCAGCCTGAAGAGACGCTCGACCTGCGCAAGGGCTCGTGCCGCGATAGCGGCTGGCTGCTGGTGCAGATCCTGCGCCACCTCGGTTTCGCCGCGCGCTTCGTATCCGGCTACTTGGTCCAGCTCAAGGCTGACCTCAAGCCACTCGATGGGCCGGCAGGGGCGCCGCAGGACTTCACCGATCTGCACGCATGGGCAGAGGCCTACCTCCCCGGAGCGGGCTGGATCGGGATGGACGCGACGTCGGGCCTGCTCGCCGGCGAAGGCCATATCCCGCTCGCGTGCACCGCGGTGCCGGCGAGCGCTGCGCCTATCTTCGGCTTCACCGACGTGTGCGAGACGACCTTCGGCTTCGAGATGAAAGTCACGCGCATCCACGAGGATCCGCGCGTGACCAAGCCTTACACCGCGGTGCAGTGGAACGAGGTCGAGACGCTGAGCCGCGCGGTGGAGGCTGAGCTCGAACGCGGGGACGTGCGCCTAACCATGGGCGGGGAGCCGACCTTCGTGTCGATCGACGACATGGACGGCCTGGAATGGAACTACGCGGCGCTAGGCGAAAACAAGCGCAAGCTGGCCGGCCAACTGCTGACTCAGCTCAAGCAGAGGTTTGGTCCCGGTGGCCTGCTCCACTACGGGCAGGGCAAGTGGTATCCGGGCGAGCCGCTGCCGCGCTGGGCCCTGACCTGCCTATGGCGCAGCGACGGATTCCCTCTTTGGCGCGACGCCAAGCTGCTGGCCGAGGACGGCAAGGACTACGGGCACAAGCAGCCGGATGCGCTCGCGTTCCTTCGTGTGCTCGCCGCGCGGTTGGGGCTGCACCGCGACTACATCATTCCGGCTTACGAAGACGTATGGGACATCCTGCGCCAGGAGCAGGATGTCCCCGTCAACTTCGATCCCCTGCAGCGCGATCTCGCCGATGCGGCCGAGCGTTCTCGATTGGCGCGACTGCTCCAGGGCGAAATGACCCTGCCGGCCGGCTACATCTTACCGCTCGCGCCGGCCGCGGATGCAGCCGGCGGGCACCGCTGGCGCAGCAGCCTGTGGCCGCTGCGCCGGGAACACCTGTATCTCGTCCCGGGTGATTCTCCGCTCGGCCTGCGGCTGCCGCTGGATTCGCTGCCGGCAGGTGCCGCTGCGCAGGACGATGCTCCTCTTCCGCCCGATCCGTTTGAAGAGCGCAAACCGCTGTCACCGCCGGGAGCCGGCGACATCGCTACCGCAGAGGGAGAGGTCGAGGCGCCGGTCGCTGCGCCGCCACGAAGCGCACATCAGGTCCGTGGCGTGATTCGCACGGCGCTGTGCGTTCAAGCGCGCTCTGGCGCCCTGCACGTATTCCTGCCGCCAGTGCCCTCGGTCGAGGAGTTCCTGCCGCTCGTCCACGCGGTCGAGGAGAGCGCGCGCGAGACACACCTGCCGCTTGTTCTCGAGGGCTATCTGCCGCCCCCCGATCCGCGCCTCAAGCGCTTCGGCATCACGCCCGACCCGGGCGTAATCGAAGTCAACATCCATCCTGCGTTCTCCTGGGACGAGCTCGTCTCGAACACGCGCGTGCTGTACGAGGAAGCTCGCCTCACGCGCCTCGCCACCGAGAAGTTCATGCTGGACGGGCGCCACACCGGCACCGGCGGCGGCAATCACGTTACGGTGGGCGGTCCCACGCCGGAAGACAGCCCGCTGCTGCGCCGGCCCGACCTGCTGCGCAGCCTGATCACCTATTGGCAAAACCATCCCGCGCTGTCCTTCCTTTTCTCCGGGATGTTCATCGGGCCGACCAGCCAGGCGCCGCGAGTGGACCAGGCGCGCGACGACAATCTCTACGAGCTGCAGATTGCCTTCCAGGAGATGGATCGCCGCCACACGCCTGGTCAGGAGACGCTCACCCCGTGGCTGGTGGACCGCCTGTTGCGGCACCTGCTGGTCGACCTGACCGGCAACACGCACCGCGCCGAGTTCTCCATCGACAAGCTTTACTCGCCCGATTCCGCTTCGGGGCGACTCGGCCTGCTGGAGTTCCGTGCCTTCGAGATGCCTCCGCACTTCCAGATGAGCTGCGTGCAGATGCTGCTGCTGCGCGCCCTGATCGCGCGCTTCTGGACGCGCCCGAATGCGGGGCGGCTGATACCGTGGGGCACCAGCCTGCACGATCGCTTCATGCTGCCGCACTTCGTCGCGCAGGACATGCGCGACGTGGTGCTCGATCTGCAGGACGCCGACTACGCCTTCCGCTTCGAGTGGTTCGCGCCGTTCTTCGAATTCCGCTTCCCGCGCTACGGCACGGTGGTCTACCAGGGCGTCGAGCTCGAGCTGCGCCAGGCGCTCGAGCCGTGGCACGTGCTCGGCGAGGAGGCGCAGGCCGGCGCCACCGCGCGCTACGTGGATTCGTCGGTGGAGCGCATGCAGGTCAAGGTGAGGAACCTGACGGGCGATCGGCATGTGGTCACGTGTAACGGCCGGCCGGTCCCGCTCGCGGCAACCGGCACGCGCGGCGAGTACGTCGCGGGCGTTCGCTACCGGGCGTGGCAGCCGCCCTCAGCGCTGCATCCCACCATTCCAGTGCACTCGCCGCTGGTGTTCGATCTGCTAGACCTGTGGAGCGGGCGCTCGATCGGCGGCTGCACCTACCATGTCGCGCATCCGGGCGGGCGCAACTACGGGCGCTTTCCGGTCAATGCCAACGAAGCGGAAGCGCGCCGCATAGCGCGCTTCACGCCGCATGGCCATACTCCGGGCGCGATGCAATACAGCGCGGAGCGGCCGAGCGCCGAATTTCCGCTTACGCTGGACCTGCGGCGGGCGGCAGATCGCGAGGGCGTCCTTCCGCCGGGCATTCCACATGCGGGCGACCAGCAACAGTAGGGAAAAAGTCATTAACCGCAGAGGCGCAGAGAACGCGGAGAACGAACAACTACTGAAAAGAACAATGACAACGGCCACGACGACACCACGAACGCCGAGAATTGCCAGGCGCTTCAACACCAGACTTTTCTCTGCGCTCTCTGCGTCTCCGCGGTTCATCTTCGGGGGTACACGGGTGGGATTGGCATGGGCAGTCGTGGCGATCCTTTGCGCCGGCAGCGCGTGCGCGGCGGACTGGGTCGAGATCGGCGTCGACACCGAGGCCACTTATTACGTGGACGTGGCCTCGATCGCGGTCGAGGGCGACACCGTGCGCGTGCTCAAAAAAGGAATCTTTCCGCAGCCGCTCAAGGAGGAGCTGGGCGGCTCTCCGAAAATCTTCACTCAGACGCTCGGCCTGATCGAGCTGGATTGCGGCAGACGCATCAACCGCGTGGTCCAGATCGACATGCTGGGTTCCGGAGGCGATGTGGTGTGGTCCTCCGGACGCATGAGCCGGCGCATGTGGGAGGACGTGCGTCCCCACACCCACGGCGAGGCTACGCTCGATTTCGTCTGCGGCAAGCTCGGCAGGCAATAGCGGCGCTGTTCCTGCCTGGCGCGCCACCACGTTTGTACCCCCAACTCGCACCAGCGTCCGCCTTGGGAGCGGAAAGCGGGTGCGCACGAATCGCTGAAAGCGGTCGTTCTACGACGCAAGCGACCCACTCCTGTCATTCATCTTTCTCCTAAGGGGACATTCAGTGTGCCGTGATCATCCGGCATGACGCATTCCAGCCGCGTCCCCCCATCCTTGGGAGTTTCCCAATCCGCTAGCTAACTGTAAGGCAGTTGGTGGGATAGTGAGTCAAGCAGGCCGATTCACCTTCGCGCCCAATCCAAGGAGAGGGACACGCCATGAGCACCGGGACACTTGTTGGCGCAGTTGCTCTGACACTAGCGACGACCTTGACCGGGATTGCGGTCAACTTGCAGCCGGATGTCGCAATACCGCTTTCCTTGAGAGAGGCGGCAGTCGCGGTGCAGCGGACGGCAGGAGACGAAGGAGCCGAGATGGCTTCTCATCCCGCAGAGCTCGCAATGAGCACGCAACTTTGCCCGTGGTGAGAAAGACCTTTGATCGCAAGCGGAATCCGACAGCGATTTGACAGTGCCAGCGCGAAAGGCGGAAGCTACGTCCGTCTCACGTCTTTTCCGATGCTGCAGGATCGGAGCCTAGGCTATGCCCACTGCTCTTGCCAAGCTCAGCCGCCCCAAGCTGTATAGCGCGATTCCCAGAGCGCGGCTCTTTCAACGGCTGGACCAAGCGCGCGAGCACGCAGCAATCTGGGTCTGCGGCCCCCCGGGCGCGGGGAAGACCACGCTCGTGGCGAGCTACCTGAGCGAGCGCGAGATCCCCAGCCTCTGGTATCAGGTTGACGCCGGTGATGGCGACCCGGCCACGTTCTTCTATTACCTCGGGATGGCAGCGGACCAAGCGGCGAAAGGCAAGCACAAGTCACTGCCGCTGCTGACCCCTGAGTTCCGGCAGGATTTGGATGGCTTTTCCCGACGCTATTTCCGCGAGCTCTTCGCCCAGCTGCCGGAGCGCGTGTTGCTGGTGCTGGACAACGTACAGGAGGCGCCTGCCGATTCGTCTTTTCATTCCATTCTGGAGTCGCTGGTCGACGAGATCCCCGATCCGATCAATGTCCTGTGCATCAGCCGGGCCGATCCGCCCAGCACATTTGCCCGCTACGTGTCGACGGGTCGGCTGGCAATGTTGGAATGGGCGGAGTTGCGACTCACGCTGGACGAGACGCGCCAGATCGCGGCGGTCAAGCAGTCGATCGAGGAGCGAACGCTGCTGCGACTTTTCGAGCAATCGGAAGGATGGGCCGCTGGTCTCACACTGATGCTCGAGCGCATCGCTCGTACCGGGGACGTGCCGGAGACGATCGAAGCGGAAACGCGCGAAGCAGTGTTCAACTACTTCGCTGGCACGCTGTTCGATAAACAACCTGCGGATACTCGGCAGGTGCTGCTGCGCACAGCCTTCCTGCCCCAGATCACCCCCTCTCTGGCCGAAAGTCTCACCGGTAACCCAAACGCGGGTAAGACGCTCGAATATCTGCATCGCCGCCATCTGTTCACCTATCGCCGCCGACTCGGCCTGGTCAGGACGCCGACCAAGAAGCGCGAATCCGACGCGGACGAAGCAACCTATGAATACCATGCGCTGTTTCGCGATTTCCTGCTAGCACAAGCGCAGGAAGAATACTCGCGAGCTGGCTTGCGGCGCTTATTGGAGGAAACGGCACAGCTACTCGAAGCGATCGAACGGGACGAAGAAGCGCTCGCACTGTATCGCGATGCCGGGGACTGGGATGCAGTCACTCGTTTGTTGCTCAAGCAGGCGCAGCGCTTGTTGCGGCAAGGTCGCGCCCAGACCTTGCGCGAATGGATCGCTGGTGTGCCGGAGGCCGAGGTTGGTGCTAGACCATGGATCTCTTATTGGTTGGGCGTGTCGTTGATCCCGGTCGATCAGCTCGAGGCCATCGGCTGCCTGGAGCGCGCCTTCGAGCAATTCAAGGCGATCGCTGATCGACCGGGGCAGATTGCCTGTGCGGCGCGAGTCATCGAAGCGATTTACCGCGGCTACGTCCACACCGAGATGGTCGAGGGATGGATCGAGGAACTGGACGCGCTGCTTGCCGATAACGTCGAAATCTCCGACCGGGAATTGCAATTGCGGGCCTATTGCAGCCTTGTTGTTGCAACCACGTCTTGCTCCCCGCGCCATCCTCGTCTGCGCTCTAGTGTGGAGCGTGTGTCGAACTTGCTCGCCGAAGGCCTCGAACCTGACCAGGCGATGATCGCGGGCGACATCCTCCTGCGCTATTACATGTGGGCCGCCTTCGCCTCCGACGCGCGCCGAATCATCGGCCTTGTGGAGCCGGTAGTAGCTGACAAGTCGGTGCCGCCACTCGCGCAGCTTTACTGGTGGTCTCGCGTCGGCTTTTTTAACGTCACCGACGGCTGCTATGCAGAGGCGGAGGCGGCACTTCGAAAGGCCGACGAAATCGGGGGCAACTTCGGGTCGCACACGGCAAATGTCCTGCGGAAGCTCTTCTGGGTATTTCTGCGCTTGGCGCAGGGCGATGTGGGAGACGCGAAATGGCACCTGGATACGATGCTGCAATCGGTCAATCCTGCGCGCGATTCGGATCTGATGCTTAGTACATTCGCGCAGTCAGCCTTGGCTGCCCATACCGACGCGCCGGAATCCGCGAGCGTAGCCGAGCGCAGACACCTCGAAGCAAATTCGCGTGTTGGGCTCTTCTTCGGGGAATCGACAGGGACAGTCCTGCTGGCTGCGCTGCTAGCTCAATTCGAGTCTGCAGAAGAAGTAGGGCGCCTCGTGGCCAGCGCTACAGCGTTGGTGCGCGACACGTACATGAGTCATCTAGAGGCCCAGCTACTGCTCGTCCAAGCCTATGCCGAGCTCCGCGAGGGGCAACCGGCGCGGGCGCGTGAGCTGATCGAATCCGCCCTATCAATGGACCGGAATGACAACCTCCACATATTGCGAATTGTTCCACACGTGCTGCCCTCGGTCTTCGGCTTTGCCTTGCGCGAGGGAACCGGTGTGGCCAAGATCAAGGCCTGGATCATGCATTATCAAATCGATCCCGGTGAAGAGGCACCCGAGGTTTGGCCTTGGCCCGTCAGGCTGTACCTCCTCGGTGGCTTGCGCGTGGTTTGCCGTAATCAGCCGTTGCATTTCAAGCGCAAAGCCCCCCAGAAACCCCTGGAGTTGTTGGTGCTACTGTCCGCGGCCGGACCTGGAGGATTGACGAGTCGCGTGGTGGCCGATCGGCTCTGGCCAGATTTGGAGGCTGACGCAGCCGCCATCAACGTCGACACTAATGTCTATCGCTTGCGCAAGCTGCTCGGTGTCGACGACGCGGTCGTCAGCACCCAAGGGCATGTGGCGCTCAACAAAATGCGATGCTGGGTGGATGCGTGGTCGTTCGAACGGCTTGCGTCCCAGTGCACGCATGCGTTGCGTGACGCCCAGGTCAAGATAGCCGGACAGGCGCTTGATCTTTATAAGGGTCCTCTGTTGAATCAGGGGGGAGATCAGTCGTGGATGCTCGCGTTTCGCGAGCAGCTCGCCCGGCGCATGATCCAACTGACTGAGCTCGCAGGTAGGGCCCTGGAGGACAACGGCGATCTCGACTCGGCAATCGAGCTCTACCAGCATTCGCTTACGCTCGACAATCTCGCCGAGCCGATATACCGCCGCCTCATCGCATGCTTGAAGCATAGCGGGGAGACAGCCGAGGCGCTCCAAGTTTTTCGCCGCTGCCGGGAATTGCTTTCGGTCGTGCTGGGCGTCCAACCGTCCAAAGAAACGCAGGCGCTCGTAGAAACGCTGCGGCAGTGATCACGCAGCGCGCTCTGCACAAATTTCCCGATTTGACAGCAATTGGACAGCGTCACGCGCGTAAGGTGGCTAGCGTCGCAGGGCCTGTCCTGCGCAACTCGCGGAGCCCACATCGATGAAATTCTTGAAGACATATCTCATTTTGGCATACGGCCTGGGCGGGCTTCTGCCGCTCGACTCGGCACATGCGCAGAAGCAGTACGGACCGGGTGTAACCGACACCGAAATCAAGATCGGCCAGACCATGCCCTACAGCGGTCCAGTGACCGCGGTCGCTGCGATAGGTCACGCGCACGCCGCGTATTTCAAGATGATCAACGAACAGGGAGGCATCAACGGACGCAAGCTCACGCTCTTGTCGGTCGACGACGGTTACAACCCCGCCAAAACCGTCGAACAGACGCGCAAGCTGGTGGAACAGGAAGGCGTGCTCCTGATGTTCGGCTCGCCGGGCACCGGGCCACAAACCTCCGTGCAGAAATATCTCAATGCGCAAAGGGTACCCCAGCTCTTCATCACGGCGTCCACCTTGAAGCTCGTGGATCCGACCAAATTCCCATGGACAATGGTGTTTCCACCAAGTCAGCGTGCGGAAGTGGCGCCCCTTGCACAATACCTATTGGCTCATCGCGCAACCGCGAAGATTGGAGTGCTGTACCAGAACGACGATTTTGGAAAGGGCTTCCTGCAAGCATTGAAGGAAGCTTTAGCCGACAAGGTTCAACCGACGATAGTCGCCGAAGCATCGTACGAAGTATCAGATCCCTCGATAGACTCTCAGATCATTGCCCTGCGTGGCGCTGGCGCCGACACACTGTTCAATTTTTCCACGCCGAAATTCGGATCGTTCGCGATCCGCAAGGTTTACGACATGGGCTGGCAGCCGCTCCACTTCGTCAGCGTGCCGAGCGCGTCAATCGCCGCAACGCTGGCGCCGGCCGGCCTCGATAAATCAGTTGGCTTGCTGTCCGCGGGGTTTCTAAAAGATCCGTCCGCGCCAGAGTGGCAGGACGATCCTGCGACCAAGGAGTGGCTCGCGTGGATGAAGCGATACTATCCCGAGGGCGATGTCGCAGAGTGGCTGAACGTGTACGGTTACACCTCCGCCCAAGCTCTCGTGCATGTCCTGCAGCGCTGTGGAGACAAGTTGACTCGAGAAAATGTAATGCGCGTTGCAGCGAGCCTGACCGATCTCGAACTGCCGATGTTGCTTCCGGGTATTCGCCTCAATACCAGTCCTATCGACTTCTACCCGATTCGGCAAACCGTGCTACGGCGCTTCGATGGGAAGGCGTGGGTACGGTTGGCCGACACTGAGCCTGGGACTCATCCGACCGGAGCTGCCCCAGCGCAGCGCATGCGCTGAGCTTCGCGAGAGCCGGGCAATGCGTCGAGTTCCCGCTAGCCGAGGGAAACCCCGAACATTGACACGCCAGAGGAGGAATTGACATGGACGGCAAGATCGGTCTCGAGGAGCATTTTGGGATTTCCGATACGCTCGATGGCGCTCGCGGATTTGCTGGTGAGGCAAACTGGAGCGGCCTCCGCGAGCGACTGTTGGATTTTCATGACAGACGGCTCGCGGAGATGGATCGCTACGGAATCGAGAAGATGATCTTGTCGCTCAACGCGCCGGCCATACAGCGGATCGATGATACGCGCAAAGCGATCGAGGTTGCGCGCCGTGCAAACGACCTGCTAGCTGAGCAGGTAGCAAGGCGGCGCGACCGCTTCGAAGGATTTGCGGCGCTCCCCATGCAGGATCCCGAAGAGGCTGCGAAGGAGCTCCAGCGGTGCGTGAAGGACTATCGGTTCAAAGGCGCGATGGTTAATGGATACTCGCAGCTCGGCAATCCCGAAAACTGCGTCTACTACGATCTGCGGCAGTACTGGGATTTCTGGGGCGTAGTCGAACAGCTCGATGTGCCCTTCTATCTGCATCCGCGAGAGCCGAGCCAGCGTCGTGCATACGAGGGACATCCCTGGCTGATTGGCCCCGCCTACGGCTTCGCGGCCGAGACCGGATTGCACGCGCTTCGCCTGTTGGGTAGCGGCCTATTCGACAAGTACCCTAAGCTGACGCTGATCCTCGGCCATCTCGGGGAAGCCCTTCCCTTCAATCTCCATCGTATCGATCAGCGGATCGCTTGGTCGCCGATGGGTTACCCAGCCAAGAAGCAGATCTCGGTGTGTTTCCAGGAGAATGTGTATATAACAACAGCAGGAAACTTCCGGACGCAGACGTTGATCGACTGCATTCTCGAGATCAGTGCCGACCGCATTCTATTCTCGACCGACTATCCGTTCGAGGAGATCCGAGAGGCAGCGCAGTGGTTTGACAGCGCTTCGATCAGCGAGGCCGATCGTCTCAAGATCGGCCGCCTCAACGCCGTCAAGCTGTTTAAGATGAAGAGTGAATAGCACCATATCGAGATATGCAGGCGAAACGAAGCCGCCCCGACGCTGATCGCCTGACGGTCACAGGGTCTGGGCAAGGACGTGAAGAGCGTCGGCCAGAGCCTGGAGAGCAGTGCCGACGAGAACAAGAATAAAGAATAGTAAATTGCGGCTCACACGCTATGGCTCCTGGTGGTCACGGCGTGTCAGGGCGGGGCAGGGGTTCGTCTCTGTCTTGCCCGCTTGGGATCGTCCAGTCTCCGTGTTGGGGTGATCGGCGGGGCAACACGTCCCCTTCGCCCAGCGAAATTTTCTCCTACCGTTTGCGCAGTTGCGGGATTGATCGCGCTTCTGACGCTCGCTCGGCGCCGGGGAGTTCCGAGCGCGGAGCGAGCGGGCAAAGCTCTTGCTCCATACGGAGCGGGGTCGCGCATCACGGATCTGGTGACGAGGCGGCGCCCCCAAGCTGTGCCGGGAAGAGCGGAACCGACGATCCCGGCTTTCTCTTGACCGAACCCGTGCGCTGCCTCGTGCGCCAATGTGAAGAATTGTTGTCATGCTGCAAGAAGTCATCGCTCTCGTTTACAGCGCCAACGGCGTGCTGGTTTCGCTGATTTACCTTCCACAGATTCATACCGTCTGGAACGACCGGACGGGTGCACAGGCCGGTTCGCTCCTCACCTGGACTTTGTTTTCGGTCTCTTCGATGGTCGCGCTGCTGTACGGCGTTCTGGTTCTGCACGATGGGCGCATGGTCTTCGCAGCGGGATCGAGCACAGCCGGCTCGCTGAGCGTGTTGGGCACGGCCGTCTATCGACGCCAGCAGGCGAGACGGCAGAAGTAGCCGCATCGGACGGCCGGGCCAACGGCTGTGATCAGCGGCCGCCGGTGTGACGCGCGTGGGGGGCGGCAGCAGGTAGATTCGGGCGGGTAGTCGTACTCCGAGACCAAGGCCTGGCCGCAGCGACGAGCAACCACGCGAGCGCCGCGATGACGCCTAAGGCTGCGTGCACTGCCACGACGCCGATCACACCGGCCTGCTGCACGATCAAACCGAAGCCCAGTGTCAGCGCCGCGTAGCCCGCGCCGGCCCGCAGCGGCGATGTGCCTTGCTGGCCGCGCCTCGCCGGGGCCCACAATTGACCACCCCACGCCAGACCCCAGGCCGCGCCATGGGTGACAGTCACGCCCAGCAAGTCGAACGGTCCTGCGGCGCACAGCGCTAGAGCGGCGCCCGAGGCGAGCAGCGCGGTGCACACGATGGACAAAGTGCGCAAAGACCAGCGCCCGATCGATCGTCTGAGCACCAGAGCCGGGCCGAACATCGCAGCCAGATGAATCAGCACCATCGCTTGCGGCGCGATCGACTGCGCGCGGCACCACGCCGCAGCCAGCGGCAATGCGGCCATCATCGGCAGCATCGCGAGACCGGCCATCAGCGTTGGCCACTGCACGGTGTCGCGCCACGCGCCGGCAGGCCAGGCTGGCAACGAGCAATCGAACAGG
>Ga0187780_10003813_pt1 | contig 11329 bp, 9 predicted proteins | sample 1015_Q2_SP10_20__FD_132429 | JGI IMG/M metagenome (GOLD analysis project Ga0187780, IMG submission 132429) | Tropical peat soil microbial communities from peatlands in Department of Meta, Colombia - 1015_Q2_SP10_20_MG | ecosystem: Environmental > Terrestrial > Soil > Wetlands > Peat | place...
AGGTGCGCACGTAGACTTTGTTCGCGGGCACGGTTTTGATCCGGGGGCGAAGACCTGACAATTTTACCGCGAAGCACGCGGCGCCATGGGCACCAATAGTTTACGGGGCCGTTCCCGCTGCTACGAAATACCGCGGCACGGGTTGCTTGTCGTGGCTTGCGCGGTAGTGATGAAATTCCTCTTCGCGTGCCCCCGCCCCATCTACCCCACCGATCCGCGCCTGGTTCTGCGCATGCGGCAACGTCTTCGATGCGATGCGCTCATTTGGCGCGCGCGAGCTGTGCAGTGCCGCCGGCGATCCTTGGGCGGCACACTGGCCAATGTGACGTGCAGACGCGATCCGTGATCGCTCGATTGCGTGTGGTCGGGGGACAAATTCAATGGAAGCTTGAACCATGTCTGCGGCGCAGCGCGCAAACCATGTGAGCGGTTCGCACAAATCGGGCAACTGAGCCTCGTGAATTACGAGGTCGCTTACTTCGATCTTGACGCTCGCCGCGTCGAGCCTGTGGACAACCCGTTCGGCCCGAGGTTGTCACCTATGTGTTAGGTACGTTCCGTAAGCTGTGTGTCCGGTCCGTACAGTCGATGTCTGGTGGCGGATCAGGGACTCGAACCCCGGACACAAGGATTATGATTCCTCTGCTCTAACCAGCTGAGCTAATCCGCCGAGGGTGCGCAGTATACGCGAGCGCGATCGTGCGCTAAAAAAAAGCCGGCGGGTGCCGGCAGGGACTTGCTGCCCTGCCGGGGATCTCCCGGCAGGGTTTGGGGCGAAGGCCGCAAAGGCGTTTTCTCACGGTGTCGGTGCTCGCCGCTGCGACCACCGTGAGAGCGCAGATCCGTAGTCAGTCGTGCGCGTAGATGTCTCGATCCTTGGTTTCGGGCAAGAACAGCGTGCCGATCACAAAGGTCATTGCCGCGACGATGATCGGGTACCACAAGCCCGAGTAGATGTTCCCGGTTCCGGCAACGATGGCAAACGCAGTGGCCGGCAAAAAGCCGCCGAACCAGCCGTTGCCGATGTGGTAGGGCAGCGACAGCGAGGTGTAGCGGATGCGAGTTGGGAACAGCTCCACCAGCATTGCCGCAATCGGGCCATAGACCATGGTCACGTAGATCACGAGGATCGTCAGGATGATGACCATCATCGGTTTGTTGATCTGCTCCGGATCGGCCTTGGGCGGATAACCCGCCGTCTTGATCGCGTCGGTAAGCGCCTTTTTAAAAGCCGCGCTGGCCTTTGTGGCGTCATTTTCGTTAGCGGCCAGAGTATCGGCGTAGGAAACCGCGACGTCGCCAAACTTCACAACCACCGGGGTTCCCGGCGCCGCGGCTTCGTTGCTATAGCTCACCGAGGAAGTCGCCAGCGTACTTTTTGCGATGTCGCACGGGGCCGTGAATTTGGCGGTACCGACCGGGTTGAACTGCACCGCACAGGTTTGCGGGTCAGCGACGATGACTCCTGGCGACTTGGCCTGCGCCGCTTCCAGTGCCGGGTTGCCATAGTGGGTGAGCATGCCAAACAGCGGGAAGTACGTCAGCGCCGCTAACAAGCAACCGGCCAGGATGATGGGCTTGCGGCCAATTCGATCCGAAAGCGCCCCAAACAACAGGAAAAACGGTGTGCCGAGGATGAGCGAAGCGCCAATGAGAATGTTGGCGGTGAGGCCGTCGATCTTGAGCGACTGCAGCAGGAAGAACAAGGCGTAGAACTGACCCGTGTACCAGACCACGGCTTGTCCCGCGGTGCCGCCCAACAACGCGAGCACGACGATCTTCAGGTTGCCCCAGCGCGCAAAGGACTCCGTCAGCGGCGCCTTGGATGTCTTACCCTCCGCCTTAAGCCGCTGAAACGCCGGCGACTCGGCCAAAGTGAGGCGAATCCACACGGAAATCAAAAGAAGGAAAAACGACAGCCAAAACGGAATGCGCCAGCCCCAGTCGTTGAACGTGTCTTGGCTCAAGGTCTCGCGCGCAACGATGATGACGACCAGCGACAGCAGCAGTCCGACGGTTGCCGTTGTCTGGATCCATGAGGTGTACCAGCCACGCTTGTCGCGAGGCGCATGTTCCGCCACGTAGGTTGCCGCGCCGCCGTACTCGCCTCCTAACGCCAGACCCTGCAACAGTCGCAGGCTGATCAATATCACCGGAGCAGCGACGCCCCACGTGTTGTAGCCAGGCAGGACGCCAACCAGGAAGGTCGACAGACCCATGACCGTGATGGTGATGAGGAAGGTGTATTTGCGGCCGACGAGGTCTCCGAGACGACCAAAGACGATCGCACCGAAGGGGCGCACCGCAAAACCCGCAGCAAAAGCGAGCAGCGTCATGATGAACTGCGCTGTTGGCGATAGTGGTACGAAAAACTGTTTGGCGATAATCGCAGCCAGCGTCCCGTACAGGTAAAAGTCGTACCACTCAAAAACGGTTCCCAACGAAGAGGCGAAGACGACGCGACGCTCCTCCTTGGTCATGCCTCGCCCGACATCGGGTTTGCGCGACGCTTGCGGCAGTTCGCCGGCTACTGTACTCATGGACAATCTCCTTGTTCGTATAGTCGCGCGACCTTGGGCACGGCCGCGTCGCGCTTGTTGCGAGCGCTTTTGGGGCTGGGAAAAATCCGCCGCGCGATGTTTTGCGCGACCTCTGGTGGGCGCAGCATGCGCAGCCAAACTTACACGGACCTTGCATTGCGTTTCTTACCCGAATCCCCTTTTGAGGGCCCGGCAATGCACTTTCACCGTGTTGCTAGCGTCCTCGCTGTCCCTGCGCATTGCGGGGACTGGCTGCGTGGGGAAAAGAAATTTGAAATAAAGCGCCTGGGGGGATGGGTTCGGGTGTCGAATCGGCTCCACTGACACCGCGGCCCGTGTTGGTTTGGGACGCATCGGTAGGGCACTGCGGCATAGGCGGCTGGGCCAAAGCAGCACTGCGTGTCGACCTCGCATCGGTTAGTAGCAGCGTGGCGTTGTGCCGCGCTGCGATCTCCCGTACGATCGCCAGCCCAAGACCGCTTCCGTCTTGTTTGCTGCCCAGCACGCGGTAAAAGCGCTCAAACACCTGGGCGCGCTCCGAGGGTGCAATGCCAGGGCCCGTATCTTCCACTTCCAATAGCACGCGGTCGCCGTGGCGGCGCACGCGCACGGTCGTTGCACGATGCTCGCCGCTGCCGTCGCGAAGAGGCTTTGTTTCGCCATCTGGCGGGTTGCCGGCTGTATAGCGCAGAGCGTTGTCGATCAGGTTGTTTAGCATCTCGCGCAACATAGTTGGGGCACCGAGAATTCGACAGTCGTGTTCGGGCGCGTCCGCTGCCTCGGTCTCGTAACCCAAGTCGACGCGCAATGCCATTGCTTGCGCCACCCAGTCCTGCACGACCTCGCGGGCGAGTCGGTCGAGATCGACCACCGCTAGCGCGCCAGGATCGCCCGCACCGTGTTCCGCGCGAGCGAGCGCGAGCAGTTGGTTCACCAGCCGAGTGGCGCGATCGGTCGACGCAGCGATCTGGCGCAACGTGCGTTGCAACTCCTGAGCGTCCACTTCGCGCTGTGCCAGCTCCGCTTGCGTGCGCAGCCCCGCCAACGGCGTTTTCATTTGGTGCGCCGCATCGGCGATAAATCGCTTTTGCACATCAAGGTTGTGTGTCATGCGTCCGAGCAGTTCGTTAAACGATGCCATCAGCGGCGTAAGCTCTTCCGGCGCCGCCTCGACATTGATCGGCGACAGATCATCGGGCGGACGGTTGCGAATCGTCTGCTGCAGCTTTGCCAGCGGCGCGAGCCCACGCGACAAACCGAACCACACCAATACCAAGGCCAATGGCAGAACGACGAACTGCGGCAGGATCACGCCCTTGACGATCTCATTGGCCAACTGTGTGCGCTCGGCCGATGACTCGGCGACTTCGACCAATACCGCCAGCGTAGGCCCCGCAGCCGTTGCTGCCGTGGGCGCGACAACCCACGATTGGGCAACGCGCACAGGATGCCCGCGCAGCGTTTCATCGCGCAACTGAAATGCACTGTCAAATTCGTTAGCTCCGCTGGCACTTGCGCCGTTGCCCGCGGCCGTTTTGGGCTGGCGCGGGCGAGGCAAGTCGCGATCGCCCGCCAATATGGTCCCGTCGGCATCGGCAACCAAATACGCGCCAGATTCGCCCACGCCGGTACCGTAGATTTCCATCAGTCCCGGCGATGGCTCAAAAACCGCGCGGCCGTGGTCAAAGCGAACGTGGGCTGCCAGAACTTCGCCGCGCTCGATCAGGGCCCGGTCGAATGGACTGCTGGCGATGGACTGTGCGACAAGGTAGGTCAAGGAGACGCTCATGGGCCACAGCAGCAGCAGCGGCGCAAACATCCAGTCCAAAATCTCGCCAAAGAGCGAACGCGTCTCGCCGCGGCGCCAACTGGTGGGCATCGGCCGACCGTTATCCGTACGAGCGGGTCCGGTCGCAGTCGCCGTCGCGGCGGCTTGCCCGGCAACGCCCGATGCCACATCAATTGCCACAGCCGCAGCGCCCCTCTCAGCTGGACTTTGGTGCATGGGCTGCGGCGAGTTGACCACCGGTGCGGCTTTCAAGCGGACGCTCTAGGCAATAGCCCAGCCCCCGCACGGTGGCGATCCGCACGCCGCCGGGCTCGAGTTTTTTTCGCAGACGGTGCACGTAGACCTCGATGGCGTTATTGCTCACCTCGTCGCCCCACTCGCAAAGATGATCGACCAATTGCTCCTTGCTTACCAAGCGTCCGGCACGCTGCAGCAGCGTTTCGAGAAGTCCGAGCTCGCGAGCTGAAAGATCCAGCACGACGTCGTTGATGCTGGCCACGCGTCCGACCGGATCCAGACAGAGGTCGCCATGCCGCAACAAGTTCTGGCCGCTGCCCAAGGCCCGGCGCGTAAGGGCGCGTACGCGAGCCTCAAGCTCGGACAACGCAAAAGGCTTGGCCATGTAGTCATCGGCGCCCAGGTCCAGGCCGTGTACCCGCTGCTCCACGCTGTCCGCGGCCGTCAAAATGAGCACCGGCACGTTAACTTTGCGCGCCCGCATGCGACGCAGGACTTCGAGTCCGGAAATGCCCGGCAACCCCAAATCGAGAATCACCAAATCGTAGGGCTGGGTGAGCAGCGCGCTTTCGGCATTGTCACCGGACTCGACCACATCCACCGCATAGCCGCCAGCGCGCAAAGACCGCGACAGGCCGTCGCCCAGCACCCGGTCGTCTTCGGCGATCAAAATGCGCACGGCAGCGCCTTGCTATTCTTGCCGGGCACGGTGTCTCCTGCTTTTTTCGCGGCCGGTCGCGCCACGACCTAACGCCTTGTCCGGGCACGCGACGAGCTGGCTGCAGCTCGCAGGCGCGCTGAGGATGAAAATGTGCACGGCACCATTAGTGGGCAGTCTAGCCGCGGAGCGCGGGCGGCCGCAACGGGCCGGCACTTGGGCGCGGAAAAGCAGCCGACTGCGGGTTCGGGGGTGGTCTTGACGATCGGGCTGAATAAATTTACAGTGCCACTGGTAATTTATTCAGTATCGAGTACGTCAAAACGCGTCCCGGGAGATCAAACAATGGATGACGGAAGGAGCGCCTTCGTGGCGGACAGCAAGGAACGGCAAAAAGCCCTGGCAGCAGCGCTGTCGCAAATTGAAAAGCAATTTGGCAAGGGATCGATCATGCGCCTTGCCGAAGGCGCGGTTGTCGAGGACATCCAAGTCGTCTCGACCGGTTCACTCGGCTTGGATATTGCCCTGGGTGTGGGCGGTCTGCCACGGGGACGGGTTGTGGAGGTCTACGGTCCAGAGTCCTCGGGCAAGACGACGCTGACACTACAGGTGATCGCTGAAATGCAAAAGATCGGCGGTACCTGTGCGTTTATTGACGCCGAGCACGCGCTTGACGCGCAGTACGCGCAAAAGCTTGGTGTCGACCTGCAAGACTTACTGATCTCACAGCCGGACACGGGAGAGCAGGCTTTGGAGATCGTCGATGCACTGGTGCGCTCGGGTTCCGTGGATCTGATTGTTATCGACTCGGTGGCTGCGCTAACTCCTAAGGCGGAAATCGAGGGTGAAATGGGCGATTCGCTGCCGGGCCTGCAGGCGCGCCTGATGAGCCAGGCGCTGCGCAAATTGACGGCAACGATCAAGCGCACCAACTGCTTGGTGATCTTCATCAACCAGATTCGGATGAAGATCGGCGTCATGTTCGGCAATCCGGAGACCACGACGGGTGGCAATGCACTGAAGTTTTATGCGTCCGTTCGCCTGGACATCCGTCGCGTCGGGTCGATAAAAAAGGGCGAAGAAGTCATCGGCTCCGAGACCAAGGTCAAGGTCGTCAAGAACAAGGTTGCGCCGCCGTTTCGCCAGGCTGACTTCGACATCCTGTATGGCGAGGGCATTTCGCGCGAGGGCGAAATCCTCGATCTCGGAAGCCAACACAACATCGTCGAAAAATCCGGCGCGTGGTATAGCTACGGCGGCGAGCGTATTGGTCAGGGCAAGGACAACGCCCGCGAATTCTTGCGTGCCAATCCGGCCGTCGCCGTCGAGATCGAAAACAAAATTCGCGAGACCTTGGGCGTCAGTGCACGCCCACAGCCCGTCGCTGCCGATTCCTGAAAGAAAACGCACGCGTGGAGCGCACACGCGAGCTTCTCGCCAACGGCCTGGGCGACGGTGCCAAGCAGCTGTTGCGCCGCGCCTTGGCGGCACTTGCCCGTCGCGAATACGGTCGCGTTGAACTTGAGCGCAAACTGCAGCGCGACTTGCATTCTCCCGAGCAAAGCAGCGACGTTTCACAAGTACTCGATCGGCTACAGGCCAAGGGACTTTTGTCCGACGAGCGAATGGCCCAGAGCTTTGTGCGCACGCGCGCTGCACGCTATGGCCGACTGCGCATCGAACGGGAGTTGCTGCGCCGAGGGCTAGAGCGTTCTACGATCGCCGAGGCGCTGGCACCGGCGGCTGACGAACTTGCCGTGGCCCTGTCGCTGTGGCGGCGCAAGTTCGGTCAAATCCCAACTACGACACAAGAGCGGGCCCGCCAGGTGCGCTATCTGATGGCGCGCGGGTTTGATCCGTCGATCGTCGCGCGGATCGTCGGCGGATCCGTGGAAAGCGAAGCCTAGTTCTGCCGTCGTTAGCGCAACTTGCGCTGACGCGATCGCGGTCCTGCCGTCCTTGACCGCGGTCAAGGGCATTTCTGCGCGGCGCTATGTCGGCGTTGCGCGCTGGCCTGCCTGAGCAAGCCGTTGATATAAGATCGATTGGTGCGCAGTGCGCCTAACGCGCCTGATTTGCATCCACTATGTCGCAAGCCCATCGTCGACTCGTCCACACCCGCTCAATTCGCGCGTATGCCTACGCGCGTGAAGACAAACTCTGGGACCTTGTAGCAAGCCTGCAAGACGTCAAGCAGGCCGACTTCCCGCTGGAAGTCGGCGTGCGGCCGGCGGGAACGCCGTACCACGACATGGAGCTGACGGTGACGATCGACAATACGATGCAGATCCTCGATGTGCGCGCCGAAACGCGCGCCTCGCCTTACCCGGGAGCATGCGACTCTTTTCCCGAGATTTATCGCAGGTTGATCGGACTTAACCTGATGAAGGGGTTTCGTGAAAAGGTGCGAGAGCGCGTCGGTGGTATCGAGGGCTGCACGCACCTGACAGAGTTGACCACGATTTTGCCGACGCTGGCGATCCAGACCTTTGCGGGTGAGCTGCATCCTCCGGTTCGAAAAAGCGAAACCAGACCCCTGCAACTGGACCGTTGCCGCGCGCTGCGAACCGATGGCCCCTTTGTGGCGGCACACTACCCACACTGGTACCAAAAAAAAGGAGAGACGACGTGAAGATTCACGAGTACCAGGGCAAGGAAATCCTGCGCCGTTTTGGCGTACCGGTTCCGCGCGGCGAAGTTGCCTTCTCGGCCGATGAAGCCGTCGGCGTCGCTCGCCGGCTCGGTGGTCCGGTATGGGTCGTCAAGGCACAAATCCATGCCGGTGGACGCGGAAAGGGCGGCGGCGTAAAGCTGGCGCGATCGCTCGAGGAGGTGCGCGCTCGGGCGCAGGAGATGCTTGGCATGCAACTGATCACCCACCAGACTGGGCCGCAGGGGCAAAAGGTACGCCGGTTGCTGATCGAGGAAGGAGCCGATATTCGCAAGGAGTACTACCTCGGTATGGTCGTTGACCGCACTGCGCAGAAGGTGTGCCTTATCGCCTCCAGCGAGGGGGGCATGGACATCGAGGAGGTGGCGGCGCATTCGCCGCAGAAGATTCACCGGGTTTTTATCGATCCGGTCGCAGGACTCACTGCTGAGGATGCCGATCAGGTCGCCCGGTCCATCGGGATTGCGCCATCATCGCAAACGCAGGCACGCTCCGCGTTGCAAGGTTTGTACCGGGCGTACTGGGAGAGCGATGCTGCGCTGGCCGAAATCAACCCGCTTGTGCTCAGCGGCGACGGTCGACTGATCGCGCTTGATGCAAAGTTCAATTTCGATGCCAACGCTTTGTTTCGGCACCCGGATATCGTGGCGCTGCGCGATCTTGACGAAGAGGATCCGGCCGAGATCGACGCTTCCAAATTCGATCTTTCCTACATCCAGCTTGACGGCGACATCGGTTGCCTGGTCAATGGTGCCGGGCTGGCGATGGCCACCATGGACACGATCAAACTCTATGGCGGCAGTCCCGCCAATTTTTTGGATGTGGGCGGTGGAGCGACGGCCCAAAAAGTGACCGAGGCATTCAAGATCATGTTGCGTAGCACGCACCTGAAGGCGATCCTCGTCAATATCTTCGGCGGCATCATGAAGTGCGACACGATTGCCGAGGGCCTCATTGCCGCCTCGCGCGCGGTGCACCTGTCCGTGCCGCTGGTGGTGCGAATGAAGGGCACCAACGAGGCGCTGGGCCGCAAGATGCTGGCCGAATCAGGTCTGCCGATCATCTCGGCCGACACTATGGCCGAGGCAGCGCAGCGGGTGGTCGCAGCGGCCCGCTAGGCGCCGGCGCATATGTCCCCAAGCCCCATTCGCCTGCACAGGCTGCTTCGCACGCGACCGGTCGCCTTCGCCATTTAGCAGGAGCGCAGCATGAGCATTTTGATCGATAAAAACACCCGCGTCGTCACGCAGGGCATCACCGGCAAGACCGGTCAATTTCACACGCGCGCATGCCGCGAGTACGCCTTTGGGCGCGAATGCTTTGTCGCAGGAGTCAATCCCAAAAAGGCCGGGGAAGACTTCGAGGGCATTCCCATTTATGCATCGGTGCGCGAGGCCAAACGCCAGACGGGCGTCAACGCTTCGGTGATTTACGTTCCGCCCGCTGGGGCGGCCGAGGCAATCTGGGAGGCGGTCGAGGCCGAGCTCGATCTGGTGGTGTGCATAACCGAGGGAATCCCCGTGCGCGACATGATCGTGGTGCGAGACCGTATGCGCAAGGCCAAGTCCCCCACCATCCTCTTAGGTCCTAACTGCCCCGGTCTGATTACGCCAGAGCAAATCAAGATCGGAATCATGCCGGGCCATATACACCGCCGCGGTCGCGTCGGCGTGGTGTCGCGCTCCGGGACCCTGACGTATGAAGCGGTAGCACAGCTCACCGAACTCGGCCTAGGGCAGTCCAGCGCGGTGGGTATCGGGGGCGATCCGGTCAACGGCTTAAAGCATCTGGATGTGCTGCGGCTATTTAACGAGGACCCGGAAACTGACGCGGTAATCATGATTGGCGAGATCGGCGGAAGCGACGAGGAAGCGGCTGCCGCGTGGGCAAAGGACAATATGAAAAAACCCGTGGTCGGTTTTATCGCCGGAGTCACGGCGCCCCCTGGCAAGCGGATGGGTCATGCGGGGGCCATCATCTCGGGCGGCAAGGGTACCGCGCAAGAAAAACTCGATGCTTTGGAGGCGGCGGGCATACGCACGACAAAAAATCCCTCCGAGCTGGGTCAGCTGCTAAAAAGTGTCCTTTGAACAGTGGCGAACAAGCACAACAGTAAGAGGGCCGAGCGACCGTGGCGCGCCGGAGTTGGGGTGCATCTCGACCGATCGGATGCCAGTCATCCTCGTAGAAAAAGCGCCAAGATGGGCTAATCTGCGCGGCAACCGGCTTGCTTTCACCATGGCCTCCGTCAACGATCTCGCTTTGCGTTTTGCTTTAAAAAGCCACCCGGGCAAGATTCGCCCGCTGAACGAGGATGCCCTCGGCGCTGACCCCAACATCGGTCTGTTCGTTTTGGCCGATGGACTGGGCGGCTATAACGCGGGCGAGGTTGCCTCCACGATGGCCGTCAGCAGTTTGCTCAGCGGATTGGGCGCGAAGTTGCAGCGGGCGCACAGCAGCGAGGACAGCAGCTTTGATCCAGCCGGCGCCCTGCGTAGTGCGCTCGTGTCGATGAACGAGGAGATTTTTCGAGCGGCGCTGCAAAGCGCGGTCTACGAGGGAATGGCCACTACGGCGGTCATCGCCTGGTTTCTAGGAGGCCGACTTTGGGTTGCGCATGCCGGTGATTCGCGCCTGTACCGCTTTCGATCTGGCGCACTGCAGCAAATCACTCGGGACCATTCTTTTTCCCAGGAGCTGCTCGACGCAGGCATGATCAACGAGGAGGAAGCGCGGGTCTTGCCGGCCAAGAATCTGGTCACGCGCGCGGTGGGCGCCTCTCCAACGCTCGAGCCCGAGGTGCATGACTACGATGTGGAGGCTGGCGACATCATCCTTTTGTGTTCCGATGGATTAACCGAAATGGTTAGCAACGACGACATTGGCGCGGCGGTCTCGGCCGATGTCCACGACATTGCCCAGGCGGCAAGGCGCTTGGTGGACGGTGCCAACGAGGCCGGCGGACGCGACAATTGCTCCGTGATCCTGATCCGGGTCGACGACGGGCAAGGTGACTTCGTGCAGGACCAAAGCGCATTGGGCGGTATGGCCAGCGCTGAGGCGCTACCCGAAGAGACCTCGGGCGCGCAACCGGGGGACGCCGCTCCCCTGGAGCCAGTTGGCCCCGAGCCAGTGGCCATCAGCTAGTTCCCGCGAGCTTGATTTGGCCCATTTTCCGATCGAGCGAGCGCCCGATAACGAGCAAACGTTTTCGAGAGCACACCGTAGGGCAAACCATATTGGCATGGGCCAAAGGTACTGGCAGAATTACATGTTGATGTTTTAGGTGTTTCATACCAGGGGTGAAAAGACGATGTTGGGGGAAGGGCGGGCCATGCCGAGACTGGTCTTGAGCTTGGACGGCGTCGTGCTGCGCGAAGTGACCCTGACCAAGGATCGCACGACAATTGGCCGACGTTCGCATAACGATATCG
>Ga0187780_10003814_pt1 | contig 11328 bp, 9 predicted proteins | sample 1015_Q2_SP10_20__FD_132429 | JGI IMG/M metagenome (GOLD analysis project Ga0187780, IMG submission 132429) | Tropical peat soil microbial communities from peatlands in Department of Meta, Colombia - 1015_Q2_SP10_20_MG | ecosystem: Environmental > Terrestrial > Soil > Wetlands > Peat | place...
CCAGGGGTATCGTCTTTTGGATAAAAGTATAAAACAACTGTATGTCCCTTGAGCTCTGCCAGGTGTACCTGACCGTTTTTTACGATTTCTTTGCTGCCAACTGCAGGAAGTGTAAAATCGGGAGCCGCTTGTTGCTCCTGGACTGCTGTATCGCTCAAAATAGTTCTCCTTTGCATCGCTTAGTCACATTGCTGTGTTTTTTCAACATGAACAAATTGAGAAAGTAGCCACTACTTTCTCAGATGGTTTACTTGTAGTAACAGGAATGCGGTGCAAGCTATTCCCTGGCTGATTTAGAGAATCTTCTGCTTCAGCCGGAAACCAGGAAATCCCAAGAGAAACTGAATGCCTTGCTAGCTGATGAATTTCGTGAGTTTGGTAGCTCAGGAACGATTTATAGTAAACAAGATATATTGAAAAACTTACCTACTGTATCCCCTACACAATTTGCTATTTCGGAATTTCAGATAGAAGCATTATCGCCCAATGTTGTTTTAGCAACGTATAAAGCAAGCAATATAAGAGATGAAGAAATTTCGTTTTCTTTGAGATGCTCTATTTGGAAAATATTTGAAAACAGATGGCAGGTAGTATTTCATTAGGGAACAAAATTAGATGCATAAAATGGAGTTATATCAGCTTTTTTCCTCTATCTAAAGACATCGAGACATCAAGGCAAAATAAAAATCCCGACGTTTAAATCCGAGGGTAGTTTTCTCCTCCTTGCAAATGACCATCCCTTCAGGTCAGATCAGAAGAAGTGTCGAGTCAACAGAGGGGTCTGGGACGCGGTGTGCGACTTTAGTCTAGCCTACGGGCAAGGTATGTCCATCGCGGCTCTCGAAGCAAAGATTTTAGATACCTGCCTGCGCGAACAGCAGAGCTCGACGGGAAACCATCGTAAGACAAGTTTTGCACAGAGATTCCAGAAGGCGATTGTCAAAGAGATCAAGACGCCTTGGATGGTGGCAATAGGACAAGACTTGCGCTATCCAGGAACCGAATGGCGCAGGTCGCCCAGCACACGGCTTTTCAACTGGTACTTGCTCCGCGTGCTTGGCCTGACTGCAACGAATCCTTTCGTGACAGCGACCTTCTCTCAGGTGTGGCAACTACTCAAACCCTTGAGATCGCTGTTCGAGCCGCGCATTGTCTGGGCAGTTCTGAGCAATAAACTGGTATCTCGCATGCAAAAGCTAGGAGGACCGAAGCCCCCGGACGTGGCGAGTTCAACAGAGCCATTGCGTCATCCAGATGAAGTAACCAGGTAGAAGAATCCAACCATGGATTCAGGTGATATAATTCTGAGAACGAAACCAGCACTACTAAACAGGAGAAATGATAATGAAAGCCCAACTCTCGCAGATGCATTGGGGTCGGGTTCTGCTAACCAGCGTTCTGGTCATTATACTGGTCATCATTCTCAATACAGTCTTGTCCGTGCTCTCTACTCATATATGGAGCCAACCTGATCAAGCTCAGATTGCTATTCAGGTCTCTTCATGGAGCACATACATTCTACTCCTCTTGTTGACATTTGGTGGTGCCGTATGGATTGCATATACAGTAGAAAGAGAACCTCTTCTGAATAGTTTACTGATGGGCTCGGTCGTTGGCCTCATCCTCTGCCTCTTAAGTATGGGCTTTGGGAGTCCTGTTCTGATGGCATTAATGACCTTTGTCCTGAATATGGCTGCTGGATTCATAGGTGGCATCCTGGGCACCCGATTGAGGCAGAAGCCAGCTTAAGCAAGTATTACAGTGCCAGCATCCGCTCCAAAGCTACGCGCGCCCAGTGAGCTATGTCATCATCAACTATTACCTGGTTGATAACTTCACCCTCGACCAGGCCTTCGAGCACCCAGGCAAGATAGGCAGGATGGATGCGATACATGGTTGAACAAGGACACACAATCGGATCCAGGCAGAAGATAAATTGCTCGGGGTGTTCTTTTGCCAGGCGATGCACAAGGTTGATCTCGGTAGCGATTGCCCACTTGCTCCCGGCTGAAGCCTGCTCAACCTGCTGTATGATGTATTCGGTTGAACCATAAAGATCGGCAGCTTCGACGACCTCGCGACGACATTCCGGGTGAACCAGTATTTTTATGCCTGGATACTCCGTTCGTGCTTTGTCGATCTGCTGCACATTGAAGCGCATATGCGTGGTGCAGTACCCCTTCCAGAGAATAATGCGGGAACGTTCGATTTCCTGGTCAGCAGTATCTGAAGCCAGGGGATCTTTGGGATCCCAGACGACCATCTGCTCCTCGGGAATACCGAATTTGAGTGCGGTATTGCGCCCAAGGTGTTCATCGGGAAAGAAGAGCACGCGTTTTCCCCGGCTGAATGCCCATTTAATGACTGCTGGAGCATTCGATGAAGTACACACGATTCCACCATTGCGACCGCAAAATGCCTTAAGATTGGCTGCTGAGTTCATATAGGTAACCGGAATGATGCCTGCATTGTCGCCAAGCATATCGGTGAGCATCTCCCAACATTCCTCGACTTCGGCGATATTTGCCATATCGGCCATTGAGCAGCCAGCAGCGGGATTAGGTAAAATGACTTTCTGATGTGCCGCGCTGAGGATATCGGCACTCTCTGCCATGAAGTGCACACCGCAAAACACGATGTAATCTGCCTCAGGTCGAGCAGCGGCCAATTGAGCGAGCTTAAAGGAGTCGCCTCGAAAATCGGCATACTTGATTATTTCGTCACGCTGGTAGTGATGCCCCAGGATCAGAAGCCGCTCTCCCAGTTGAGCCCTGGCTCTGGCGATACGCCAATCTAATTCTTCTGCTGGCATTTCAGCGTATTGCTGCGGTATCGTATCATTACGTTTTGTTTGGTTATGGCGAGCACGTGTTTCAGGGTATAAGAGTGGCAATACGCGCTCTTCTTTACTCGATGCGCATGCTGATTGTAGTGGCATGTGTTTTCTCCTAAACAATGATCAATCAAACTCCAGTGATACATCGAATTGGGGAGCAGAATGCGTTATCGCTCCAAGCGAAATGAAATCCACGCCAGTGGCTGCTACTGCTGCCAATTTCACCGGATTTGTGCCGATACTTCCAGACGCTTCGATGAGTACTTTTCGGGAAGTACTACGTATCAACTCTACCGCGTTAAACATTGTTTCTACGGGCATATTGTCAAGCAAAATCACTTCTGCTCCCGCTTCCAGCGCCTCCTGGACATCTGTGAGTGTCTCACACTCTACCTCTATCTTGAGCAGGTGAGGAGCCTGACGACGAGCTAGTGATATCGCTTGAGTGATGCCACCAGCAGATTTAATATGGTTATCTTTGATCAGTACGCCATCACTGAGATTGAAACGGTGATTCTGCCCTCCACCTATCCGAACAGCCTCTTTTTCTAAACTTCGTAGCCCGGGTGTTGTTTTGCGAGTATCAAGAATGCGGGTTTCAGTGCCCTCAAGCGCTCGTACACATTGCGCAGTAAGTGTAGCAATCCCTGAGAGATGACCCAGAAAATTTAAGGCAACACGCTCAGCGCTTAATATTGATCGTGCGGGACCGCTGATACGAGACAGAACCTGACCTGGTTGGACAACTGCACCGTCTTCAACTAGAGATTCAACCGATACTCGGTTATCCAGTTCGCGAAAGGTTGCAACAGCAACAGCCAGGCCGGCAATTACTCCTGCCTGACGAGAGATAATGTTTGCCCGTGTTTGTTCGTCAATTGGAACAGTGCTTAAGGTCGTGACATCAGCCTCAGCACCGTCTTCAGCAAGGGCTAGCCGGATCAGATCGAGATGAAGATTAGCCATTGAAGATAACCTCCCCTGGCTCATCCATTCTGTACACGTTATGATCACCGTTTCCATTGTAGTGTTTGCTGCCAATATGGGATGCTTTGGACCTGGCTCCCTGCGAGATACTCTCTAATACCGGTTGAAAGACATAATGGTGACCATTTAGTTTCTCGTTTCGTTCAGGATAATCCAGCCTTGAGTGGCTACCGCGACTTTCGTGACGTTGAAGAGCCGCAGCAATGACGAGTTCAGCAACTTTTAGCATGTTGACCGTTTCCAGCCATTCAACAGCGATGTTTTGGTGGGATGGTCCACCTGACAGCAAAGAAGTTCGCAAGTTGTGCAGTTGCTGCGTGGCATTAAGCAATCCCTGCTGGTCACGTTGGAGTGAGACGTACTTCCACATGAGCTGGCGTATTTCAAGTCGCATGCACAGTATGCTTTCACGATCTGGATTAACGGATAGAAGTGTCTCTTCACTCGATAGCTCATCATAGACTGGTATAGTTAAAGCTTGTCTCGAGGAAGCATCAGTTTGCTCATCGTTGATTCCTGCCAGACCATCCGCGAGATGCAGACCAAAGACCAATCCTTCTAGAAGCGAATTGCTGGCTAACCTGTTTGCCCCATGCACTCCAGTACAGGCAACCTCTCCAACCGCATAAAGCCCTGGAAGTGTCGTGCGACCTTGCGTATCGGTCATGACGCCACCCATACAATAATGAGCAGCAGGAGCAACAGGAAGCAAATCTTTCGCCAGGTCAAGACCATAACTACAACAAATTGCTGAGATGGTAGGGAAACGTTCATACATATGTTCAGCGGGAAGATGACGCAAGTCAAGATATTCGCAATCAGTCTCTTCAGACAACATCTCGCTGAGAATGGAGCGTGCAACAATATCGCGAGGAGCAAGTTCAGCCAATTCATGGTAGCGAGGCATGAATCGCTCACCTGCATGGTTGCGCAAAAAAGCACCTTCTCCTCGTACAGCCTCGGAAATCAGATGAGAGCCGCCAACAGCAAGCACCGTTGGGTGAAACTGCATAAATTCCAGGTCGGTAAGAGCTGCTCCTGCACGCCAGGCCAGAGCAATACCGTCAGCAGTCGCACCAGAAGGATTAGAGGAGTGCAACCAGAGACCACCTGCACCGCCATTCGCCAGGACTGTTGACCTTGAGCTGACGGTGAACGTCTGACCATCTTTATCAATGGCCTCTAAACTCACACACGTCCCATTTTCGACATGAAGTCTATTTACATAGGTTTCTTCAAAGACTGTTACTGAAGCACGCCTTTGCACAGCAGTCATGAGAGCTCGTTCTATTTCTGCTCCAGTGGCGTCACCACCAGCATGCAAGACTCGCCAGCGGCTATGCGCTGCTTCACGGCCAAGTAATAAACCATCTGCTGTAGCATGCTCGTCGCTGCCTGGGTACGCCCTGTCAAACTGCACACCCATTGAAATGAGCCAGCTCACAGCAGCACGCGCCTTTTTTGTCAGAAGACGTACGGCAGTTTCATCGCAAAGCCCTGCTCCAGCGCGTAGTGTATCTTCAAAATGCAGTTTGGGACTATCATCTGCTCCAAGCGCTACAGTCAAGCCACCCTGGGCATAACGTGTATTACTTTCACCAAGCTGTCCTTTAGTGAATAGTGCAATCTTCATATTTTCCGGTAGACGTAATGCAACTGAAAGCCCGGCTATACCTCCTCCCACTATGCTAACATCGTATGATTTGCTACTTTCCATCAATTATTCTCCCAGTTAGTGTATTTATTACACTTACTAAAGTGTGAAAAAAAACGTTAGTCCCAAGACAAAATCAAAAAGGGAGGTGTGATTTGTACACTAACTCTGATTGAAAGTTTACCATAGAATGAGAGCAAAAACAAGGGAAAGAGGAGAAAAATCAGTGTAAAAAATCGTCGTTGAAATGCTCACCTGAGTGATATACTGCTGTTTTTCCATCTCGATAAAGAGTAATTTCTCCCTGTCCATATACATGCCATCCAATTTTTCTGCCTTTGTCATCATCATCAAGCATGCCTGTTCTTTCATCAATACCAAGGAGCACTACCCCAGGTAATAACGCTGCAAGCTGTTTGGCCCAACCTTTACCGAAAGTATTATGATGAGGCATCACGCAAGTATTTAGCAACAGTCCCAATCCTTCAACAACCTGCCGTTTGGCAGGATCGAAATAATACTGGCACATGACCATCGCTCCTGCACTACTGCCAGCTATAACCGCTCCATTTGTGTAGGCCTGCAGCATCGCTTGCCCACTGGCACTATTTTTTAGGGTTTCACCTAGATAACCCGTGAAGCCGCCTAACATGTAGATTAAACGCGACTGGCTGATGGCGTTCACTATTTTCGGATCGTTGGCAGAAGCCTTGTCGATAAGTGGCAAAGATTCAACTTGAGTAGCGCCCAGACTCTTAAACCAGTTGACTCCATTGTGTCCAGCTTGCTGGTGGTTATTGTCGGGAGCTGCCGCAGTCGGGATGATACTGATTTGCACTGCTGGGCCTCCAGCAAGCTCGATCGCCCTTCGATCCGGCTCATACATTTGCCCGCCGAATTCTGCGCCGCCTTCCAATAGAAGATATCCTTGCATGTTTTGTTCCCGCTCACATTCTGAAACTAGCTTAACGAAATATGCAACGTTCTCCTCCGCGGCCCGGACAACTCGACAAGTACAATTCGCTGCCATGTGCCCAGAAGTAACTGGCGATTTCTATAGGGAACCACCACGGACGGGCCGATGATGGATGAAAGGATATGGTCCGGCGTATGGGAGGGATCGTGTGGGTGACGATAGGAAATTTCTGGGAGCAAACGTCGTAAAGCATCTAAGAAATCGAGGTCGGTTCCTGGATCCAGATCTGCTGTCGTGAGGGCACAGGTGGTATGAGAGACGAAGATCGAGCAGAGTCCATCTGCTCCTGGGGCTTCGCGAAGACATGTTTCGATGACTCCAGTAATGTCCACTATCTGGTCATTCTTCTTTGTTGGGATGGTGATTGTTTTCATCCAGGTAATATACACTTTCTTTTCTACACAATTTTTCCCGGATTCAGAATTCCCTCTGGATCGAAGAGAGTCTTGATATGTCGCATCCAATCGAGTGCAAGGCCATGCTCGGCCTCCATGAATTTCATTTTCACCAGGCCCACCCCATGTTCTCCTGTGGCAGTGCCACCAAGTTCCAGTGATAGCTGAATAAGTTGTTCGGAGAAAGCCTCTGCTCGCCAGTACTCATCGGGTGGAGTGGCAATCAATGTATGAAAGTTGCCATCTCCAATATGGCCCACAATACTACCATCCAGGTGCATTTCCACCAGTAGTTGCTGGGCATACCTAATCAGTTCGACAACCCTGGAAAGAGGAACTGCTGTGTCGGTTGTATAGAAACGGCTACCCGGATTGCTGCGCATAAAAGCATGGGCGAAATTGTGGCGGGCTTCCCATTGTTCGCGACGCTCCTGCTCATTTTTAGCGATATTGATGTCAAGCGCTCCTGCTACACGCATGAGTCTCTCTGCTAGCGCTGATTCTTCTTCAATTGCTGTACCGGTGGAAGAATGAAATTCAAGGAATAAAGCTGGTTTTTCCAGATAATGGCGGTTGAGATCGCGGTTTATAACTTTAAGACTGAGTTCGTCAAGGAGTTCGAGCCGGGCTACCGGTAGCGAACTTGCCATTATGCGATAAGCAGCCTCAGCAGCCTCGACAAGGCTCGGAAAGAAGACGCGCATAGTATGGATAAAGACAGGAATGGGGTAGACTCTGAGAACAAGTCGAGTAATCACACCCAGGGTACCGCCTGATCCTATGATGAGGTCTTTGAGGTCGTAGCCGCTGCTGGTCTTACGTACGGATCTTCCAAGCCTGAGCACCTGGCCATTTGCTAACACGACCTCTAGCTCAGCGACATTTTGCCTCATACCTCCATACCTGACAGAGGTTGTGCCGCTTGCGTTCGTCGCAGCCATTCCGCCGAGTGTGGCGTTAGCGCCAGGGTCAACCGGAAAGAACAGACCATAATCATGCAGAGCGTTATTCAGTTCCTCCCGCCTCACTCCAGGCTCAACGGCTACCAAAAAATCCTGGGGATACACTTCGAGTATGCGATTCATGCGGGAGCAATCAAGGCTAATTGCTCGAGAGTTCGGAGTGATGTGCCCTTCTAGACTGGAGCCAATGCCAAATGGAATAGCCGGTATACGATGTTCGTGGCACCATGCCAGAACTTTAAGTACGTCTTCGACAGACTCAGCAAAGACCACAGCTTCAGGGGGACGTACATCTGGATAGCTTGTATCTTTACCATGAACTTCGAGTATTGTCGGGTCGAAGCTGACTTTGTCTCCAAATATATCTTGCAAGGATGTTATCATGATGACTCTCCCTGATGGACGATCTTTCAATTAGATTTTCATTATAACACCCTAAATTCCGTTATAATTGTTATAAATGTTATAAACTCTCATCAGGTTTCGGAAGTTAAATACGAAATTGATAGCTAAGATGACAATAATCAAAAAGATCAAGAGCATTGAAGCAAACCACCCGGAAAAGGCTGATATTCCCAGAATAATGGCAGTGAGAGGTACAAGCATAACTATCGAGACAATTGCAAGGGCAAGACGTTGACCTGACAAGGATGTAGATGCCTATCTCTAACTTTATTGTGGGCTTTTTCGCGCTGCAACTACTCTAGCAAACAAGATCAATCCTACCAGATAAGTTAGATTTACAATTGTTATTCCTGTCGTGTTTTTTTCAGCAGAAGAGTAACAAATTCTGATTGAGGTCCTAGGAGCGCCTATCGAGACCGCGCTTGAGTAAACCAAGCAACGCAATAGTCCCGAACCATATTGCAACCAATACCCAGGATCGTTTCTCGTTCATGGATTTCTTCCTTTGAGTTCAGACACAATATCTTCCCTCATAATAGCATATTCAGAGGTAGCCGAGTATGAAAAAAATTTACATTGTTTCTTGATGATTTCTTGAACTTTGTTTGTTACAATATGCAACAGCGTGGCCTGCATTCACTTGAGAGGCCGCTGTAGTGTACTGAATAGCAAGGTAAATCTTATGAAGAGTTTACATTCCAAGACACGTTTTGAAGCTAAAAAGTTATTCTCTATTATTTTCACTACACTTTTTGCTACATCGATACTAACAGCTTGTGGAGGTTCAACCACTACAAATCAAGTTGGTGATATCCACAAAATCAAGCATGTTGTAGTGATCATGCAGGAGAATCGTTCTTTTGATACCTACTTTGGCACATATCCTGGCGCTGACGGCATTCCTGCCGGTATTTGTGTACCAAACCCCGAAACAAAGCAATGTGTGAAGCCTTACCACAATCCGAAAAACCGGAATTATGGCGGTCCACATAGTCAGAGTAATGCAACCGCGGATATCAATGGTGGCAAAATGGATGGTTTTATCCAACAGGAACAGATTGACAGCCAGATAGATTGCAAGAACAATTTTGATCCTGCCTGTACGCTGAAACAGCAACAACCAGACGTGATGGGATATCATGATGCTCGCGAAATACCGAATTATTGGACATACGCCGAACAGTTTGTTCTCCAGGATCACATGTTTGAACCTAACGCTTCGTGGAGTCTACCAGCACACCTCTTTATAGTTTCTGAGTGGTCTGCTAAGTGCAAAAAACAAGCGGATCCAATGAGTTGCGTCAATGCCTTGCAAAATCCACAATCGATTGTTGAAGGTAACAACTCATTTGCTCAAAAGAGGCCCGATTATGCCTGGACAGACCTCACGTACCTGCTGCACAAGTCGCATGTGAGCTGGGCATATTATGTTGCTCAAGGAACCCAGCCTGATTGCGACGATGATGAAATGTTCTGCCAGCCGAAGCCACAAGATGCTGGAACGCCTGAAATCTGGAATCCTCTACCTTTCTTCGATACAGTGAAACAGGATGGTGAGCTTGGCAATATCCAGCAACTCTCCCAGTTCTATACCGCCGCTAAAAATGGCACGCTCCCAGCAGTATCGTGGATTGCGCCTAATGGATTGACGAGTGAGCATCCTCCAGCGCTGGTAAGCACCGGCCAGGCATATGTCACAAATCTGATTAATACGATTATGCAGGGACCAGACTGGAATAGTACAGCAATCTTTCTCGCCTGGGACGATTGGGGTGGTTTCTACGATCACGTCGTACCACCGCATGTTGATATCAATGGATACGGCCTGCGTGTACCTGGATTAGTGATTAGTCCATATGCGAAAAAAGGGTATATTGACCACCAGACATTGAGCTTCGATGCATATGTGAAGTTTATCGAGGACGATTTTCTGAGCGGACAGCGCATCGATCCACAAACTGATGGACGACCCGATCCACGACCAGATGTGCGGGAGAATATGCCCCAGCTTGGCAATTTACTTGCAGACTTTGACTTTTCGCAGCAACCACGCCCACCATTGATCTTGCCGACCAATCCTCCTCCTGGGCCAGCATCGACTCCACCAGGAGGGGGTACATCGTACTAAAGCAACAGTAGAGTGATATGCCTGCATGCCACGTGGCACGCAGGCATATTGTTTAGATTTTTCTTCCTACCTGATACCAGCTTCAAGTTCGCGCGATAAAGTCAACAATATGCTGAGCTATCTCCTCGCCTTTGTCCTCTTGCAGGAAGTGTCCAGCATCATGGATCACCATCTCGGGTTGATCTTTTGCGCCGGGAATGAGAGAACGGAAGAACACTTCTCCTCCTCGAGTAATCGGATCTTTATCTGAAAACATAACAAGTACAGGCTTCTGCCAGCGCGAGAACACTGCTCTTGCCCTGCGCATTTCTGCGGCACCAGGATCATCATGTGAGAGGGGCACAAGTAAAGGGAAAATCATAGCACCTGCTTTATAAGTCACATCTGGAAAAGGGCTTTCGTATGCGGCAATTACCTCTGGCTTTAACTTACGCTCAGCTGTTCCATTTTGAATGACAAGCCCGATTGGCAAATCAGAAGAATTGGTCGCGAATTCTCGCCAACGCATAAAACCCTTACCCATTGGCTCGTCTCCAGTGGGCAAACCTGTATTCATAATCACTAGACGCGCGAATAGCTCCTGCAACTCGCTTGCCACTGTAAGACCGAGCAATCCTCCCCAATCCTGTACCACAAGGGTGATTTGCTCAAGTTTCAATGTACGTATGAAGTTCATGATGGTATCATGATGCATTTGAAAGGAATATTCGCTGCGCTCAGTGAACTTATCTGAACGACCAAAACCAATGAAGTCCATTGCCAACATTCGATGATTCTTCGAAAGAATAGGAATCATCTTGCGATACAGATACGACCACGAAGGCTCTCCGTGGAGGCAGAGAATAACCTGGCCCTCTCCTTCATCCAGGTAGTGTATGCGCAATCCATTCATATCGAGATAATGTGGTTGAAAGGGAAAATCAGGTAAATCTTTGAATCGCTCATCTGGAGTACGAATGACTGGCATGGCAACTTCCTTTCAAAA
>Ga0187780_10003815_pt1 | contig 11328 bp, 6 predicted proteins | sample 1015_Q2_SP10_20__FD_132429 | JGI IMG/M metagenome (GOLD analysis project Ga0187780, IMG submission 132429) | Tropical peat soil microbial communities from peatlands in Department of Meta, Colombia - 1015_Q2_SP10_20_MG | ecosystem: Environmental > Terrestrial > Soil > Wetlands > Peat | place...
CGAAGAGGTCGTCTTGACGCCACATGACGCCCTTGGGCATCCCGGTGGTCCCCCCGGTGTAGAGGAGCAACAGGTCGTCGCCGCTGCGACCCCACGGGCCGGCGACGCGATCGGGGCCGCCCGCCGCGGCCGCCTCCTCGTAGGCGAGCGCCCAGGGCGGGCACGCCCCGCTGCCGTCGTCCACCCACAGCCAGGCGCGCACGCCCGGCACCCGGGCCCGCAGGCCCTCGATGCGCTCGGCGAACGTGCCGTGGAAGACGACGGCGACCGCGTCGGCGTTGTCCCACAGGTAGACCAGCTCGTCGTCGCCGTAGCGGTAGTTGGTGTTGACCGGGACGAGGCCCGCCTTGAAGACGGCGAACATCGACTCGAGATATTCCGGCCCGTTGTAGAGGTAGTGGGCCACCTTGTCTTGTCGGGCGGCCCCGTGGGCCAGCAGGGCGGCGGCCACGCCGTTGGCCCGCCGTTCGAAGTCGGCCCAGGTGACGACCCGGTCCCCGTGGCGGAGGGCAGGAGCGTCGGGCAACAGCGCCGCCACCGTCTCCCAGCTGTCGGCGAAGTTCCAATCGGTCACCGCGTGAGCCTACGCTGCCGGCCGTGGACCTCGCCCTTCCCGGTGACGACCATCCCGCCCGCGTCGAGGTGCGAGCCTGGCTCGCCGCGCACCCCGAGCCCACGGCGCGTCAGCTGGCCGAGGCGGGGTACGTCGCGCCGCACTGGCCACGTCCGTGGGGGCGCGCGGCCGACCCCGTGGCACAGCTCGTGATCGACGAGGAGCTCCGGCGGGCCAAGGTGCACCGGCCGTCGAACCAGATCGGCATCGGCTGGGCCGGGCCCACCCTGCTCCACGCCGGGACGGAGGAGCAGAAGCGGCGATACCTGCTCCCCCTGCTCGCCGCGGAGGAGATCTGGTGCCAGCTCTTCAGCGAGCCGGGGGCGGGCAGCGACCTGGCCGGCCTGCGCACGCGCGCCGTGCGCGACGGCGACGAGTGGGTGGTGAGCGGCCAGAAGGTGTGGACCTCCTACGCCCACGTCGCCCAGTTCGGGATCCTGCTCGCCCGGACCGACCCGTCGGCCACCAAGCACGAGGGCATCTCGTACTTCGTCTGCCCGATGGACGCCTCCGGGCTCACGGTCCGGCCCATCGTGGACATGAGCGGCGAGCACACCTTCAACGAGGTCTTCCTCGACGAGGTGCGGCTGCCCGCGGCGAACCTCGTCGGGCCCGAGAACGGCGGGTGGGCGCTCGCCAAGGTGACGCTGGGCAACGAGCGCGTGTCATTGTCGGGGGAGGGGGCGCTGTGGGGACAGGGCCCTACCGCCGCGGACCTCGTCGACCTGGTGCGCCGGGCCGGGGGGACGACCGACCCCCTCTTGCGCCAGCGCCTGGTGTCGGTGTGGGCCGAGGGCGAGGTGCTGCGGCTCATCAGGCTCCGGACGATCGGCGCCGCGCTGGCGGGCCGGACGCCGGGCCCCGAGGCCTCGGTGCGCAAGGCCATCGCCGACGACCACGGGCAGCGGGTGATGGAGGCGGCGCTCGCCGTTGCCGGTGCCTGGGGCGTGCTGGCCGACGCGGGCCCCGAGGCAGGGCTCCGGGGGGTGCCGGCCGACCCGGCCGCGCCCTCCTGGCCGTCGGCCGTCTGGTCGAAGGGCTACCTCTTCGCGCGGGCACTGACGATCGGCGGCGGGACCGCGCAGGTGCAGCGCAACATCATCGCCGAGCGGGTCCTGGGGCTGCCCCACGACGTCGACCTCTCGGCCGGCGAGGTCTGAGCGCCGGGGCGGCGGTCGACATGGGTCGGGATGCCTGGGCCGTGCCGTCCGTTCCCACGATGCCCGTTCCCACGATGCCCGTTCCCACGATGCCCGTTCCCACGATGCCCGTTCCCACGATGCGTGGTCACCGACCGGCGCGCCAGCCCGGGCCCGGCGGGGCGGCGGCAACCGCGGGAGAGCTGCGGCCGCTCGGATAGGTGCCGAGGCGGGGCCTTTGTGGGTGGAGAGTGGTATGTGGGACACGATTTGTGGGAGTGCACAGGATTGACCATGCCGAGACCGCAAGGGCCCGGGGCCGCCCTCGTTCTCAACTACGAAGCGTGGTGAAACGGACGTATCCAGTGGTGGTTCCGACCGGCTGGGTGATGGTCGAGAGGGGATAGGTGACTGAGTCGACGCCTGCGGGCCTGCCCGGACGAGGGGACGAGGAGCGTCCCCCGACCGACGCGTGGTACGAGCGCTGGGTCGAGCGCGTGGCGGCCGAGGACCTTCCCATGCCGGTCGAAGAGGCCCACCACGTGCTGCGTGCGGTGCTCTCGGTCCTCGACGGCGCGCCCGAGGAGGCCCTCGACCGCTCCGCCCGGGCGTGGGGCCGCGCCCATCGCTCGGTCTCCGTGCTCGTCCGACGGCTGTCGGGGCTGCGGGAGGCCTTCACGGCGTGGGGGTTCGGTGATCCCATCCGGACGCACCGGGCCCTGGACCGACTCACCGCGGGGGCCACGGAGGAGGTCGTGCGCCGGCTCGAGCACGCATCGCGCACCGACCCGCTCACCGGTGTCGGCAACCGGCGCGCCTTCGAGGAGACGCTCGCCGCCGCGCTCTCGGCGGCCACGCGCCAGGGGCACCAGATCACCGTCGTCGAGGTCGACCTCGACGGGCTGAAGCGGATCAACGACGAGACGGGCCACGCCGCAGGCGACGCCGCCCTCCTCGCGTTGGTACGCGCGTTCTACGCCGCGCTGCGCGACGAGGACACCGTCTTTCGCGTGGGCGGCGACGAGTTCATGATCCTGCTGCCCTTCACCTCGGCGGAGACGGCCGCCATCCTCATGGACCGGATCGCGGCCGCCGACGCGCCGCCGTTCACGTGGGGTGCGTCGGGCTTCCCCGGTGGGGCGGCCGACGCCCGCGCCCTGGTCGAAGCGGCCGACCGGGACCTCTACGCACGCCGCGGCCTGCGACGGGCGCCGGCGCCCGCCGGTGCCGCTGACGCGGCCCTGGCGGCGTCGTCCCGACGACACCGGGGGCGCCCGGTGTGGATCCCTGCCGCGGCCGCGGCCGCGGTCGGGGTCGCGGCTGCGCTCACCACGCTGTCCCTCGGCGCCGGCGGCCACGCGACTCCGCAGGCGCTGCGGCACGGGGTCGTCACCAAGCCGAGCCACGGTTCGACGACACCGTCGCCGTCGGCGACACCGGCCACCGGGCCGACGTCCACCGCGGTGGTCGGCGCCTTCCCGGTGGTGCCGGTGTCCTTCCGGACCTCGCTCGCCGACGGGACGGTGGTCGGGACCGGGGGCACATCGGTGACCGCAGGGGGATCCGGGCCGGGGGGCGCGGGCGGCGGGACCCCGGGCGCGCCGGGCGGACCGGGTGGCTCGCCGACCCCGGCGGCGACCGGTGGCGCGCTCGGCGCGCTCACCTCGCTCACGTCCCCGGTGCCGCTCGTGGGCGGGCCCGGCGGTCTGGTGGCCGACCTGGCCCGGCTGCTGACCGGGAGCCCGACCATCGCGGCCGCCGACGTGGCCGGCGGGTCGGGCGGGGCCGGACCCGGCGCGGCAACGGGTCTCGGGGGCTAGCGCTCGCGCGCCGGGCGCGCCGCTATTGCGCGGCGCACGAAGTCGGCGAAGGCGGCCGGATGGCTCCGGTGCGCGCCGTGGCCCGCCCCTTCGATCTCCACCACGACGGTGCCCGGCCGGAGCGCGGCGATGGCGTCGGCCGCCCGCCGGTGATGGTCCAGCGAGGCCCCGCCGCGGCCGACGACGAGGGGCACGGGGAACGCCGCCAGGTCGAAGGGGGGCGCGCCCGTGCGCAGGGCGAGGATCTCGGCGAGCAGCGCCGGCCCTTCGGCACGGCGCGCCGCCCGCGTGCGCTCCGGGAGGCGGTCCCAGGCCTCGTGGCCCACGATCCGGCGGAAGAACGCCTCGGCGAACGCGGCGGGGTCCTCGTCGGCGCCGGCGCGGGCCCGGCGCGGCCACCACTCCAGCCACGGCAGCGGCGGCTCCCAGGCGCCGACCGCCGGGATCTGCGCCGGGGCACGGGCGGCGGCGGCCATGGCCACGTCGCCGCCCAGCGAATGGCCCACGACCACGGCCTCCCGGCCGTCGAGCACCGAGAACAGGTCGGCGACGTGGTCGTCGAGCGTCTCCGCCCGGGGCTCCAGGGCGCGTGAGCGGCTGTAGCCGCGGCGGTCGTAGGCGACCACGTCGAGCTCGGGCAGCCGCCGGGCGACCCGGGCGAAGCTCGCGGCGCGATCGAGGGAGCCGTGGACCAGCACGACGAGCGGCGCGTCCGGCGGACCTCGGTGCTCGACGATGTGGAGACCGGAACCCACGAGGGCGGACGTTACCGGCACCCCCGGCGCGCGAGGCTGCCCCCGGTAGGCTCTTGGTCGATGGCCGACGATCGCGTGGCGAGGGCGTCGGGCGCGCCGGGCGGTGCCTTCGGGCCCAACGCCTGGCTGGTCGACGACATGTACGAGCAGTACCGGGCGGACCCGGGCTCGGTGAGCGAGAGCTGGCGCGAGTTCTTCGCCGACTACGTGCCCTCCGCGTCCACGGCCGGCACCGCCACGCTCCCACCCTCCTCGAGGACGGCGGAGACGACGCCCGAGATCGCCCCGCCGGCACCGCCCGCGGGGCCCGCCACCGAGGCTGCCCCGACCGCGGCGCCCCCGGCCCCGGCCCCGGCCCCGGCCGCGCCGCCGGCGGGCCGCGCCGGCACGGCGCCCGTGCCCCTCCGCGGTGCGGCGGCGCGGATCGCGGCCAACATGGCCGCGTCGCTCGAGGTGCCCACGGCGACGAGCGTGCGCCAGGTCCCGGCCAAGCTCCTCGAGGCCAACCGCTCGATGCTCAACCGGCACCTGGCCCGGGTCACCGGGGCCAAGGTCAGCTTCACCCACCTCATCGGCTACGCCGTCGTCAAGGCCCTCGGGGCGACGCCCGCGCTCAACGCGTCGTTCGTGTCCGATGCCGACGGCAAGGGGACGCCCGGCGTCGTGCGCCACGAGCACGTGGGCCTGGGGCTCGCGGTGGACGTGGCCAAGTCCGACGGGACGCGGAGCCTGCTCGTGCCCGTCATCCGCGACGCCGACACGCTCGACTTCCGAGCCTTCGTGGTCGCCTACGAGGAGCTCATCCGCAAGGTCCACACCAACAAGGCCTCGCCCGACGACTTCGCCGGCGCCACGGTCACGCTTACCAACCCCGGGACCCTGGGCACGGTGCAGTCGGTCCCGAGGCTCATGCCGGGCCAGGGGGCGATCATCGGGGTCGGCACCATCGGCGTCCCGGCCGAGTACCAGGCGGCCGACCCGCGCCGCCTGGCGGCCCTGGGCGTGGGGCCCGTGGTCACGCTGACCTCGACCTACGACCATCGGATCATCCAGGGTGCCGAGTCGGGGCTGTTCCTCTCGTACGTGGCGGAGTGCCTCATCGGCGAGCACGACTTCTACGAGGACGTCTTCAGCGGCATGGACGTCCCCTACGTGCCCATCAAGTGGCAACCCGACGTCAACCCGCCCGACGCCGAGCACGAGCGGATGGTCAAGCAGGTCCACGTCGGGAGCCTCATCAACATCTACCGGGTGCGGGGGCACCTCATCGCCAACCTCGACCCGCTGCGCGCCGAGGCGCTGGCGCTGCCGAGCGAGCTCGACCCCACGACCTACGGGCTGACGCTATGGGACCTCGACCGCGAGTTCGTGGTCGACGGATTGGCGGGCGAGGAGCTCATGACGCTGCGCGCCGCCCTGGGCGTGCTGCGCGACGCCTACTGCCGGACGCTGGGCATCGAGTACATGCACATCCAGGATCCGGAGCAGAAGCGCTGGATCCAGGACCACGTCGAAGGCGTGCAGACGAAGCTGTCCGCCGAGGACCAGCGCCACATCCTCGACCGGCTCAACGCGGCCGAGGCCTTCGAGAAGTTCCTCCACAGCCGCTACGTGGGTCAGAAGCGCTTCGGCCTCGAGGGTGCGGAATCGACGATCGTGCTCCTCGACACCATCCTCGAGCACGCGGCTGCGGCCGGGATGCAGGGCGCGGTGCTGGGCATGGCGCACCGCGGGCGGCTCAACGTGCTCGCCAACATCGCCGGCAAGTCCTACGGGGAGATCTTCCGCGAGTTCGAGGGTGATCTCGACCCCGAATCGGTCCAGGGCTCCGGTGACGTGAAGTACCACAAGGGGGCGAGCGGCAAATTCGTCGCCCGGACCGGGGCGGAGATCCCGGTCACCCTCGCCTCGAACCCCTCGCACCTCGAGGCGGTCGATCCCGTGGTGGAGGGGATGGTCCGCGCCAAGCAGGACACCATCGGCTCGCCAGGGTCCTTCTCCGTGCTGTCGCTGCTGGTCCACGGGGACGCGGCCTTCGCGGGGCAGGGGGTGGTGGCCGAGACCCTCGAGCTGTCGCAGCTGGCCGGGTACCGCACCGGGGGGACGATCCACGTGGTGGTGAACAACCAGCTCGGATTCACCACTGCACCCGAGTCCGCCCGATCGTCGGTCTACCCGACCGACGTGGCCAAGATGGTCCAGTCGCCCATCCTCCATGTCAACGGCGACGATCCCGAGGCGTGCGCCCGCGCCGCGGAGCTGGCCTTCGGGTTCCGCCAGGCCTTCCACAAGGACGTCGTCATCGACCTCATGTGCTACCGCCGCCACGGCCACAACGAGGGCGACGACCCGAGCTACACCCAGCCGCGCATGTACCGGATCATCGAGGCGCAGCGTTCCGTGCGAAAGCTCTACACGGAGTCGCTGGTGCGGCGCGGGGACATCGCCCTCGACGAGGCGGAGCACGCCCTCGACGGGTTCCAGGCGCGCCTGCAGGCGGCGCTGGACGAGACGCGCCAGGCCACCCCGGCCCAGGCGGGCCCGCCGTCGGTCCCCTTGCCCGCGCCGGTGACGGCCACGCCCGCGCCGGCGACGGGCGTCGAGCGCAGCGTCGTCGAGCGCCTCGCCGCCCAGGCCACGTCGGTCCCCGACGGCTTCACCGTCCACCCCAAGCTGGCCCGCCAATTCGACCAGCGCGAGCGGATGGTTGCCGACGGCGAGATCGACTGGGCCCTGGCCGAGCTGCTCGCCCTCGGTTCGGTGCTCCTCGAGGGCACCGACGTGCGCATGGCCGGCCAGGACACTCGCCGCGGCACCTTCAGCCAGCGCCATGCCGTGCTCGTCGACTACGACACGGGCGAGGAATGGGTGCCGCTGGCCCACCTGCCCGGGGAGGGGACGGGCCGGCTCGGGATCTACGACTCGCTGCTCTCGGAGTACGCGGTCGTGGGCTTCGAGTACGGCTATTCGGTGGAGGTGCCCGACTCGCTGGTGGTCTGGGAGGCGCAGTTCGGCGACTTCGCCAACGGCGCCCAGATCATCATCGACAACTTCCTCGTGGCCGCCTACGACAAGTGGGGCCAGCGCTCCGGCCTCGTGCTCCTGCTCCCGCACGGCTACGAGGGGCAGGGGCCCGAGCACTCGTCGGGCCGGATCGAGCGCTTCCTCACGCTGTGCGCCGAGGGCAACATGCGGGTGACCCAACCCACCACGGCGGCCCAGTACTTCCATCTCCTGCGCTCTCAGGTGCGTGGCGCGGGCCGGTGCCCGTTGGTGGTCTTCACCCCCAAGTCCCTCCTCCGGGCGCGTGCGTCGCGCTCGGCGATGCCAGAGTTCACCTCGGGTGCCTTCGCCGCGGTGGTCGACGACCCGGCGACGGCCACGGGGCCCCAGCTGCCGGCGACGGCGGCCACGACCGCGGGCGCGCTCGACCCCGGGGACGTCCGGCGCGTCGTCCTGTGCTCGGGCAAGGTGGCCTTTGACGTGATGGCCCGTCGCGACAAGCTCCTGGCCGACGCGGGCGCGCCGAACGGGGCCGAGGGCGGTGCGGTGGCGGTCGTGCGGATCGAGCAGCTCTACCCCTGGCCGGCCGACGAGATCCTCGGCACCCTGGGCCGCTATCCCAACGCCGACGAGGTCGTCTTCGTGCAGGAGGAGCCGGAGAACATGGGGGCATGGAACTTCGTCCACGGTCGCCTGCACCGGTTGCTGCGCGACACGCACACGCTGCGGCACGTGAGCCGCGGCGAATCGGCCAGCCCGGCCAGCGGGAGCCACGCGCTGCACCAGCTCGAGCACGAGGACCTACTGGCCCGGGCCTTCTCCGCCCGGCCCTCGGCGGCCGCCGACCACGCGTAGGCGCCGGTCAGCGCAGCGGCAGGCCGACGACTCCCTCCAGCTCGCTGATCGCCTGGTCGGGGTCGCCGACCTTGATGGTGACCATGCCCATCGCCCGTGCCGGCTTCAGGTTGACCCCGAGGTCGTCGAGGAAGACCGCCCGATGCGGCTCGATGCCCAGCCGCTCGCACGCCATCGCGTAGAAGCGGGGATCGGGCTTGCGCACCCCGACGACCGACGACTCCACGACGACGTCGAACATGGCGAGGACCTCGCCGAGCAGCGAGCGGGTGCCAGGCAGCGCCGTGTCGGCCATCGGGCTGACGAAATTGTTGGTGAGGAGCCCCGTCTTGTACACGGCCCGACACCGGCGGGCCGCTTCGACCATTGCCGGGCGCAGGTCCATGCTCAGCGCCGCGAACAGTGCCCGGGCGTCGACGGTGCCGCCCGCGGCACGTGCCTCGGACTCGAAGGCCTCGCAGAACGCGTCGAAGCCGAGCTCGTTGCGTTCCAGCCGCGCCCAGGCGTTGTCATGGTCGTTGGTCGCGTTCACGGACCGGATGAACCCCGAGGGAAGGCTGTTGGCCGCCTCGTAGCGGGCGAACGTCTCGAACGGGCTGCTGCTGAGCACGCCGCCGAAGTCGAAGAGGACGGCATCGATCGGCCGGGCCTCGTGGTCGGTCGTGCCGCCCGGCACGCCTCCCACCGGCGGGTCGCGTCGCGTGCTCATCCCAGCAGCGTGCGGGCGACCCCGTCCCACAGCTGTGTCGTCAGGGCCAGGGACTCGACGTCGACGCGTTCGTCGACGCCGTGGAACATCGCCACGTAGTCCTCGAAGCCCAGGTGCTCGCTGAACAGCCCGAACCCGTACGCGACCGTGCCCAGCCGGCGGAAGAACCGCGCGTCGGTCGCACCCGCGGTGAAGAACGGGATGCACTCGGCCTCCGGGTAGTGCCGCCGCGCCACTGTGGCGAGAACGTCCCATAGCGGCGTGTCGACGGGCGAGGTGCTCGACGGGTCGGCGACGTGCCAGGTGATGTCCACCTCGGGGGCGAGGTCGCCCATCGCGGCGAGCACCATGGCCTCCACGTCGGCGAGGTCCCAACCGGGCAGGCTCCGGATGTCGACCTGCAGCTCGGCGCGGTCGGGGATGACGTTCAGCTTGGTGCCGGCGTGCAGGATCGTCGGCGCGATGGTCGTGTGCGTGCAGGCATGGGCCTGGCGGGCCAGCCCGACCATGGGCAGCTCCCGCACGAAGGCGCCGATGGCCTGCGGGTCGAGCATGGGCTCGCGAAGCTCGGCGGGAAGGCTCAGTCCCTCCACGAAACGACGCCATGCATCGTGGACGTCGGCCGGCACCTCGTGCTCGGCCAGCCGACGGACGATCTCGGCCGCTTTCACCAGGGCGTTGTCGGTGCGCAGGGGCTGCGAGCCGTGGCCCGGTGTGCCGTGCACCGTGAGCGTGCACCAATAGGTCCCCTTCTCCCCGGTCACCACCGGCAGACGGAGGCCGCCGTCGGCGCCCCGGAGCGGGAACCCGCCTGCCTCGGTGATCAGGTAGTCGGTCCGGACGGCCTCGGGCACGTGCGCCGTCAGCCACCCGGCGCCGTGGGTGCCCAGCGCCTCCTCGTCGGCCACGGCCAGGAACACCAGGTCGCCCCGGGGGCGAAAGCCCTCGTCGGCAAGGTGGCGCAGGGCGACGGCCATGGTGGCCGTGAGGTTCAACATGTCGATCGCCCCCCGCCCCCAGACCTCGCCGTCGACCAGCTCGCCGCCGAAGGGGTCGTGGCGCCAGTCCGCCGCGTTGGCCGGCACGACGTCGAGATGTCCCATGAGCAACAGCGACGGGGCCTCCGGGTCACGTCCGCCGATGCGAGCGGTGACCGAGGTCCGCCCGGCCGTGGGTTCGTATTCGTCGAGCTCGACGCCGGGGCCCTCGAGCACGGCGCGGACGGTCTCGGCGCTGCGGCGCTCGTGCCCCGACCCCGGTGAGCCGTCGTTGACGCAGGCGTTGCGGATGAGCTGCTGGAGGAGCTCGACCGATTCCCCGGCGAGGTCGCGGGCCACGTCCGCATCCTACGGCTCGTCCCGGGTGGGGCACCCGAGGGTCGGACCCTGTGCAAGCCCGGGATGGTTGACTGTGGGCCAGTCATGGCCCGCTCCTACGTCGTCGTCGACGGCTCCAACATCGCCACGGAGGGTCGCAAGGTCCCCAGCCTCAGCCAGCTCGACGAGGCGGTCCGGCAGTTCCAGCAGGAGTATCCCGATCACGAGGTGATCGTCGTCGTCGACGCCACCTTCGGGCATCGCATCGACCCCAGGGAGCGCCCCGCCTACGACGCGGCGGTGGAGCACGGCGAGCTGGTGTCACCGCCGGCCGGGGCGGTGGGACGCGGGGACGCCTTCCTCCTCCGGGTCGCAGAGCGCGTCCAGGGCAGCGTCCTGTCCAACGATTCGTTCCAGGAGTTCCACGGCGAGCACCCGTGGCTCTTCGACGAGGGCCGGCTCATCGGGGGCACGCCGGTGGCCGGCGTGGGATGGATCTTCGTGCCCCGCCGCCCGGTGCGCGGACCCCGCAGCCGCGAGGCCGTCAAGGCGGCACGGCCGGCACGGTCGGTCGGCACGAAGGCGACCGGGGCGCGCCCTGCCATCGGCGCCACGAAGGCCGCGCCCGTGCTCCGCGGGGCCGCCCGTCCCCAGCCGACAGAGGTCACCGCCGACATGGTCGAGGCCGCGGCAGAGGTCTCGAAGGCCGCCGCCGGTGTGGCACGGACGCCGGGAGGGGCCAAGGCGACCAAGGCCGAGAAGGCGACCAAGGCGACAGAGGCCGCCAAGGCCGCCAAGGTGACAAAGGCGACCAAGGCCGCCAAGGCGACCAAGGCCGCCAAGGCGACGAAGGCCGAGAAGGCGACCAAGGCCGAGAAGGCGACCAAGGCGATAGAGGCCGCCAAGGCGGCCAAGGCCGCCAAGGCGACAGAGGCCGCCAAGGCGACCATGGCCGAGAAGGCGACCAAGGCAGCCGAGGCGACCAAGGCGACCAGGGCGGCTGGGGCCGAGAAGGCGACCAAGGCCGAGAAGGCGACCAAGGCGACAGAGGCCGCCAAGGCCGCCAAGGTGACAAAGGCGACCAAGGCCGCCAAGGCGACCAAGGCCGCCAAGGCGAC
>Ga0187780_10003816_pt1 | contig 11326 bp, 9 predicted proteins | sample 1015_Q2_SP10_20__FD_132429 | JGI IMG/M metagenome (GOLD analysis project Ga0187780, IMG submission 132429) | Tropical peat soil microbial communities from peatlands in Department of Meta, Colombia - 1015_Q2_SP10_20_MG | ecosystem: Environmental > Terrestrial > Soil > Wetlands > Peat | place...
CTCGCGGGGCGGACATCAGCTCGCCGGGGGCGGACGTCAGGCCGGGTCGACGGGCGGGTAGTCGGGGGTCCAGATGGCGGCATCCACCGCGGCGGCGACGTCCTCGCCCGGCGCGAGCCCGGACACGCCGCTGTCGCGGGCCTCGGTGGCGACGGCTATCGCGATGGCCCTCGAGACCGGCCGCAGGTCGGCGAGCCCGGGGTACAGGGCGCCGGCGGCGAGGCGCTGCGCGGGGACCAGGCCCGCCAGCGTCCTCGCGGCGGCCAGGAACATCGCCTCGGTCACCACCCGGGCCCGCGAGGCGATGACGCCGAGGCCGACCCCGGGGAACACGAACACGTTGTTGGCCTGGCCGATCACGTGCCGCTGCCCGCCGGCCTCGACCGGGTCGAACGGGCTGCCGGTGGCGACCAGCGCCCGCCCCTGGCTCCACCGCAGCACGTCGGCCGGGTGCGCCTCGCAGTTGGCGGTGGGGTTGGACAGCGGCAGCACGATGGGCACGGAGGTGCGGGCGGCCATCTGCCTGATGACCTGCTCGGTGAACAAGCCCGGTGTCCCGCTGGTCCCGATCAAGACGGTGGGTGCCACCTGGCGGACGATCGCCGCGAGGTCGTAGCGGGCGGCCGCGTCGGAGGGGCCGAGGCCGTACCGGGCCATCGCGCGCGGTGGCAGGGCGAAGTACCGCTTGTCGTCGTCCAGGTGGTCGCGCCCGGAGAAGATCAGGCCGCGCGAGTCGAGCATCACGATGGCGTCGTGCAGGTCGAGGCGCGGGTCCTCGCTCCGCATGATCATCGCCGCCAGCCGCGCGATGCCGATGCCCGCGGCCCCGGCGCCGAGGAACACCAGGCGCTGAGCGCACAGCGGCTCGCCGCGCCGGCGCAGCGCGGCGAGGATGCCCGCGAGCACCACGGCCGCGGTGCCCTGGATGTCGTCGTTGAAGCTCGGCAGCCGCCGCGCGTACGTGTCGAGCAGCCGGATCGCGTTGTGCTGCTTGAAGTCCTCCCATTGCAGCACGGCCCCGGGAAAGACCTCGGTCACCGCGTCGACGAACGCCGCGACGAAGTCGTCATAGGCGGCGCCGCGTAGCCGGGGCTTCGGGTAGCCCAGGTACAGCGGGTCTTGCAGCAGCCCCGGGTTGTCGGTGCCGCAGTCAAGCGACACCGGCAGGGTCAGGGCGGGGGCGACCCCGGCCCCGGCGGAGTACAGCGCCAGCTTGCCGACCGGGATGCCCATGCCGCCCGCGCCCTGGTCGCCGAGCCCGAGGATGCGCTCGTTGTCGGTCACCACGATCAGCCGGATTCCCGGGCGGCCGGCGTTGCGCAGCAGCTCGGGGATGCGGCCGATGTCGTCCGGGGTGATCCATACCCCGCGCGGGCGGCGGACGATATGGCTGAACCGGCGGCAGGCCTCGCCGACCGTCGGCGTGTAGACGATCGGCGCCAGTTCCTCCAGATGGTCGCTCAGGAGCCGGTAGAACAGCGTCTCGTTGCGGTCCTGCAGCGCGGCCAGCCCGATGTACTTCTCCAGGCTGTCCGTCTTGCGGCGCAGGTGCTCGAGCTCGAGCGCCATCTGCTCGCCCAGGCTGGCCACCCGCCAGGGCAGCAGCCCGCGCAGGCCGAGCGCGTCTCGCTCGGCCTCGGTGAACGCCGCGTCCTTGTTCAGCAGCGGTTCTGCCATGATCTGGTGGCCGCGCAGCCGGGCCGTCTCCGCGCTCGTCATCGTGTCCTCCGGGCGATCAGGTGCTGACGTCCTTGATACCGCACGAAGACCCTGCCCGGCAGGGCGGCTGGTCCCGGGCCCCGATGACCTTGGTCCGTCGCGGCGCCGGCTGCGGGGTGCGCCGCCGGTCCGGCGTACCTCAGGGTCGCGTACCTCAGGGTCCGGCGTACCTCAGGGTCCGGCACCGGCGATCATGCGGCCGGGGGTAACGTCGCGGTATGCGAGCGTGGCATGTTGAGGCGCCGGGGCCCCTGAGCGGCCACCCGCTGCGCCTGCGGACCGGAGACGAGATACCGCGCCCCGGGCCGGGCGAGCTGCTGCTCCGGGTGCTGGCCTGCGGCGTCTGCCGCACCGACCTGCACGTGGCCGAGGGGGACCTGCCGCCGCACCGGCGCGGCGTGACCCCGGGCCATGAGGTCGTCGGCGAGGTCGTGGCGCTCGGCGAGGGGGCGGAACAAGCCGTGGTGGGCGGGCACGCCTTCGCGGTCGGGGACCGGGCCGGCGCGGCCTGGCTCCGCCGGACCGACCAGGTGTGCGCCTACTGCCGGCGCGGCGCGGAGAACCTCTGCCCGGCCTCGCTCTACACCGGCTGGGACGCGGACGGCGGGTACGCCGAGTACCTGACGGTCCCCGCCGCCTACGCGCACCGGCTGCCGTCCGGGTACTCCGATGCCGAACTCGCGCCGCTGCTGTGCGCCGGCATCATCGGGTACCACGCGCTGCAGCGGGCCGAGCTCCCGCCCGGCGGGCGCCTGGGCATCTACGGCTTCGGCGGCAGCGCCCACCTGGCCGCCCAGGTGGCGCTGGCCCAGGGCGCCACCGTGCACGTGCTGACCCGCGGCGAGCAGGCCCAGCGGCTCGCGCTCGAGCTGGGTGCCGCCTCCGTCGGGGGGGCGGCGGACATGCCGCCTGAGCCGCTGGACTCCGCGATCTTGTTCGCCCCCGTGGGCGACCTCGTGCTGCCCGCCATGGCAGCGCTGGACCGGGGCGGCACGCTGGCCATCGCGGGCATCTACCTGACCGACATCCCGCCGCTCAACTACGAGAAGCACCTGTTCCAGGAACGCCAGCTGCGCAGCACCACCTCCAACACGCGGGCGGACGCCAGGGAGTTCCTGAGCTTCGCGGACGAGCACAAGCTGGCGGTCACCGTCCACCCGTACCCGCTCGACGCGGCGGACCGGGCGCTGGAAGACCTGGAGGCTGGCCGCTTCGACGGGGCCGCGGTGCTGACCCCATGACGCACGCCGGCATCCGTGGGCTCGCTGACAACACCCCGCCGGGGCGCTCCGCGGCGCAGCCCGTTCCGGCCTGCGCCCATACTGGGCAGTACTAAGGAGTCCTCATGAGCAAGCAACCCACGCCACCGCCGGACGACAAGCCGAACCCGCCCAGCACCGCGCCGCCCCCGCCGCCGCGCTGGCGGGGCCTCATCTGGCTGATCGCGCTGCTGGCCGTGTTCTTCCTGTGGCTGGTACTGCCGACGTTGCATTCGACGGTGGCGAACCTGACCTACTCCCAGTTCCTGTCCGACGTGTCCCAGCACAAGGTGAAGACGATCGAGCTCGCCCCGGCGGGCGGGACCAGCACCGGCACGCTGACCGACGGGACCCAGTACAGGGTCGTCGTCCCGGAACAGGCGGGGCAGGAGCTGCTGACCGACCTGCAGTCCAACGGCGTGACCGTGTCCGCGTCGACCTCCGCCCCCGGCTTCTGGTCCGAGCTATTCAGCTGGGTGCTGATCCTCGGCCTGCCGCTGCTGATCTTCGGCTGGCTCTGGTTCCGGCTGTCCAGGAGCGCGGCGGGTGGCCTGCAGGGCGCGCTCGGCGTGGGCCGGTCCCGGGCCAGGGTGTTCGACGCGGACCGGCCGTCCACCACGTTCACCGACGTGGCCGGCTACGAGGGAGCCAAGTCCGAGATCGCCGAGGTGGTGGACTTCCTCAAGGAGCCGGAGCGGTACGCGAAGGCCGGCGCGATGGTGCCGCGCGGCGTGCTGATGATCGGGCCGCCCGGAACCGGCAAGACGCTGCTGGCCCGAGCGGTGGCCGGCGAGGCGCACGTGGTGTTCTTCTCGGTGACGGGGTCCAGCTTCGTCGAGCTGTTCGTCGGCGTCGGCGCGGCCAGGGTCCGTGACCTGTTCCAGCAGGCGCGCACCCGCGCGCCCGCCATCATCTTCATCGACGAGATCGACGCCATCGGCCAGCGCCGCGCGGGCACGGGCCAGGTGGTCGCCAACGACGAGCGGGAGCAGACTCTCAACCAGCTGCTGGCCGAAATGGACGGCTTCGACCCGTCGACGGGCATCGTGGTGCTCGCGGCCACCAACCGGCCTGAGGTCCTCGACCCGGCGCTGCTGCGTCCCGGGCGGTTCGACCGGCAGGTGACGATCCCGCTGCCGAACGTGAACGAGCGGGCCGCGATCCTCGCCGTGCACTGCCGGGGCAAGATGCTCGCCCCCGACGTCGACCTGAACGCCGTGGCCCGGGGCACGCCGGGGTTCTCCGGCGCCGACCTGGCCAACCTGGCCAACGAGGCCGCCATCAACGCGGTCCGGGACAACCGCGACGTGCTGACCGCCGCCGACTTCGACGCGGCCAGGGACCGGATCATCCTCGGCCGCCGGGAAGGCTCCAACGTGCTGCTGCCGGACGAGAAGCAGGTGGTAGCCGTGCACGAGTCCGGCCACGCCATGGTGGCCGCCTTGTCCGATCACGCCGACCCGGTGGCCAAGGTGACGATCCTGCCCGCCGGCCAGACCCTCGGCGTGACCGAGCAGCTGCCGCTGGTCGAGCGGCATATGTACGGGGAGGACTACCTGCACGATTTGCTCGCCGTCCGCCTCGGCGGCCGCGCCGCCGAGCTGGTGGTCGTCGGCCAGGGTTCCACCGGCGCCGCCAACGACCTGGCCAGCGCGACCGACCTGGCCGTCAAGATGGTCAGGGAGTACGGCCTGTCGAGCAAGCTCGGCCCGGTCGGGTACCCCGAAGGCGGGTCGGTGTTCCTCGGCGGTGGCGGTCAGGCCATGTCCAGCAGGCCGTTCGCCGAGGCCACCCAGGCGGAGATCGACAAGGAGGTCTCCCACCTGCTGCGCCAGGCCGAGGACCACGCGATCGACCTGCTCAAGGAGCACCGTGCCGAGCTCGACTCGCTGGTCGCCCTGCTGCTCGAGAAGGAGACCGTGAACGGGTCCGAGGTGTACCGGCTGGCCGGCCGGCCCGACCGGTCGGCCGCCGTCCCGCCGGTGCCGGTCAGTACCACGGTGGGGCCGCACGCGGGGGGTACCGCGCCGCCCGCCGCTCACCGCCCGGTCCCCGGCTGATTTTCATCCAGAACGGACCGTGGTACCACCCGCCGGCCGCGTGCGCGCCGCGGGTGGCCGGCGGGGCAGGCTGGCGGGGCAGGCTGGCGGGGAGGCTGGCAGGGCAGGCTGGCGCTGAGCGGGCCCGGGTGCTGAGCTGCGACGCCGGCCGGCGCAAGCCCAGGCCCGGTGTACCCTCGCCATATGGCCTTGTCGGCGTACATTCCCAGCCCGTCGATCAACAGCTTTCACATCGGCCCGCTGGCGATTCACTTCTACGCGCTGATGTACCTGGTCGGCATCGCCGTCGCGATCATCATCACCCGGCGGCGGTGGCGCGCCGTCGGCGGCGATCCCGACCTGGTCTTCGATGTGGCGCTGTGGGGCGTCCCGGCCGGGATCATCGGCGGCCGGATCTACTTCGACATCACCACCCCGATGGACATCCCGCACGTGTGGTACGGGGCGTTCGCGGTGTGGGACGGCGGGCTGGGCATCTGGGGCGGGATCGCCCTGGCCGCGGTGGTCGGCGTCTGGCGGCTCCGCAAGCACGGCGCGAACGTGGCCCTGTTCATGGACGCGGTGGCGCCGGCGCTGCTGGTGGCGCAGGGCATCGGGCGGATCGGCAATTACTTCAACAAGGAACTGTTCGGCCGGCCGACGTCACTGCCGTGGGGCCTGGAGATCCCGTACTCCTACCGCGTGTCCGGGGGCATCCCCGCTGCGGACCTGCACTTCAGCACCTTCCAGCCGACCTTCCTCTACGAGCTGATCTTCGACTTGGCCTGGGCGGGCGTGCTCGTCTGGCTGGGCCATCACCGCCGGATCAAGCCGCCGGGCCTGTTCGCCCTGTACGTGTTCGGATACTCCGCCTACCGGATCTTCGAGGAATCGCTGCGGATCGACTCCTCGGTGTACATCTTCGGCCTGCGCCTGAACATGTACATCGCGTGCACGCTGACGGCGGTCGGCGCGGTCTGGTTCTACCGCAGCCAGCGCCGTCCGCTGCCGGCCGCGGTCGCCGCGGGCGGCGAGCCCGCCGGCGACGCCGGGCCGGTCAGGACCGAGGATGCCGCGGCGGGGGAGGGTGAACCGCAGGAGTCCCGCGACTCCGAGCAGGCCGCGCCGGGCACGTCATAGCCGGGCAGCGTCAGGTGTTCCGCTGGTCCACGACCCGGCGCATCTTGCCGGACGACCGCTCGATCGTCTCCGGGTCGCTGACCGAGACCCGGACCCGGACTCCCATGTTGTCGCGCACCTGGGCCACGAGGGAGCGCGCCGCGGCGGACCGCTCCTCCGCGGTGGCCCCCGCCCGCGCTTCTACGTGCACGGTCAGTTCGTCGCGGTAGTCGTGCGAGGTGAGCACGAGCTGGAAGTGCGGGGCCAGGCCGGGGATCCGCAGCAGAATTTCCTCGATCTGGGTAGGGAACACGTTGACACCGCGCAGCACGATCATGTCGTCTGACCGGCCGGTGACCCGGCCCATCCGGCGGTGCGCGGGCCGGGCCGTGCCGGGCAGCAGCCGGGTCAGGTCCCGGGTGCGGTACCGCACCAGCGGCATCGCCTGCTTGGTCAGCGAGGTGAACAAGATCTCGCCTCGCTCCCCGTCCGGGAGCGGCTCGCCCGATACCGGGTTGATCACCTCGGGGTAGAAGTGGTCCTCCCAGACGGTCAGGCCGTCCTTGGTCTCCAGGCACTCCTGCGCGACGCCGGGACCCATCACCTCGGACAGCCCGTAGATGTCCACCGCGTGCAAGCCGGCCCGCTCCTCGAGCTCGGCGCGCATCTCCTCGGTCCACGGTTCGGCGCCGAAGATGCCGATCTCCAGCGAGCTGTGCCTGGCGTCAAGTCCGGCCCGCTCGAACTCATCGATAATCGTCAGCATGTAGGTCGGCGTGACCATGATCACCCGCGGCCGGAGATCGCAGATGAGCCGGACCTGCCGTCCGGTCACGCCGCCCGAGGCGGGGATGACCGTGCAGCCCAGCCGTTCGGCGCCGTAGTGCGCACCCAGCCCGCCGGTGAACAGGCCGTAGCCGTAGGCGACGTGCACCACGTCACCGGGCCGCCCGCCCGCGGCCCTGATGGACCTGGCCATCAGCCAGGCCCAGGTGCCCAGGTCCGCCTCTGTGTAGCCGCTCACGGTGGGCTGGCCGGTGGTCCCGCTGGAGGCGTGGATGCGCCTGACCTCAGCCGGCGGGACGGCGAACATGCCGACCGGGTAGTTGTCCCGCAGGTCGTCTTTGGTGGTGACGGGGAACCCGGCCAGATCTGCCAGCGAGCGGCAGTCGTCCGGGGTCACGCCCGCCGCGTCGAATTTCTTCCGGTAGAACGGGACGTTCGCGTAAGCGTGCCGCAGCGTCCAGCGCAGGCGTTCGGTCTGCAGCGACCGCAGCTCGTCGACCGACATCCGCTCCGCCGCGTCCAGCTCGCCGGCTCCCGGCGCCGCACCCGGCCGTGCCACTCGCCCGCCGGCGCCCTGCGACATCGACCTCAACCCCTTCCGGCCCCTCCGGCCCCTCGCCTGCCCGCGACTGCCGTGCTTATCCGTTCGCCCGGGCTCCGCCGGCCCGCGCCATCGTCGCCGGGGTGCCGCGGCCTGCCACGATCGGTCACCCTACGCCATGGCGCCGGCCGGGCGAAAACCATTAGGCGCCGCGTCCGGAATGTCCGCATAGTGGGGGATATGCGCGTGACGTTTCCCCGGCTCCCTGACCACCAGCGCGCTTATGCCCTGGTGGAGCGAGACGACGGGGTCGTGTACCGGCTGTACGGCGGGACGGCTGGGCCCCGGCTGCCGCACGACATCGTGCACCTGGTGGTGGAGCGGGAACTGCGCATCCGCGACGGCATCTGGGGCGGCATCGCGGCGGGTGTCGTGTTCGACAGCATGCGGCACGTCAGCGGCCGCCGCCCGCCGCACGCCGCCGAGCGTTCCGGCCGGGTGCTGCGCAGCTTCCGGCACCAGGGCCTGCGCGCCGAGCTGCTCGCCGACCTCGTGTCGAGCGCCGCGGCACTGGACAACCTCACCTCGGACAAGATCAGGCGGCTGGCCGCCGCCAAGCTGTCCGTGCTGCCCGATCCGGACGTGGATCCGGTGATGATCGCCACCGCCGCGCAGGCGCTGCAGGTGGAGGCGGCCCGCTGGGCACGGCTGAGAGTCGGCGAGGAGCTCTGCTATGAGTGGCCAGGCCGGTGAAACGAGAAGCGAGTAGCGTAAGCCGGCATGGGATACGGGCGAGCGGATCGGGCGGATCGCGAGATGATGGCGCTGGCCCTCGGCCAGGCGCGGGTCAGCCTGGAAGCGGGCGGGGTGCCGGTCGGGGCGGTGCTCGCCGCGGGCGGCCAGGTGATCGCGGCCGGGCACAACGAGCGGGTGCAGCGCGGCGACCCGGTGGCGCACGGCGAGATCGCCTGCCTGCGCAACGCCGGGCGGCGGCCGTCCTACGCCGGCACCACCATGTACACGACGCTGTCTCCGTGCCCGATGTGCAGCGGAGCGACCGTGCTGTTCCAGATCCCCAGGGTGGTCGTCGGCGAGGCGGAGACCTTCAAGGGCGATCTCGGCTTCCTGGCTGACCGCGGGGTGGAGGTCGTGCTGCTGGACGACCAGGAATGCGTGGCCGTGATGCGGGAGTTCCAGCAGCGCTACCCCGAGATCTGGAGCGAGGACATCGGCGGCCGCTGACCGGAGGCCAAGCGGTCCGGGCCGGGAGTATTAGCGAAGCCTTAACCGCTATTGCGCAACGTCAGAGCAGCCCGAATGATGCATACATGCAGGTTCCCTCGCACGTCGAGTACCAGCGGGCGACCAGCGTCGAGCACGCGTTGTCGCTGCTGGGCAGGCCGGACACCCGAGTGCTCGCGGGCGGTCATAGCCTGATCCCGATGATGAAGCTGCGGCTGGCCCAGCCCGAGGTGCTCGTCGACATCAACGGGCTGGCCGAGCTGGCCTTCATCAGGCTGGACGGCGACCAGCTGCGCATCGGCGCCCTCGCCCGGCATGCGGACCTGCTGTCCTCGGCTGTCGCGGGCGAGTACTTCCCGATCTTCCATGACGCCGAGCGCGTGGTCGCGGACCCGATCGTCAGGCTGTGGGGCACCGTGGGCGGATCCCTGTGCCAGGCGGATCCGTCCGAGGACCTCTCCGCGGTGTTCGCGGCCGCCCGGGCGACGGCGGTGATCCGCGGGCTGGGCGGCGAGCGGATGGTCCCGGTCAGGGAGTTCCACCGCGGTCCGTATGAGACGGTGATCGGCCCCGGAGAGCTGCTCGCCGAGGTGCGGGTTCCGGTGCGGCCCGGTACCGGCAGCGCGTACGAGAAGGTAGCGCGGCGGGTCGGCGACTGGTCGGTGGCCGCCGCCGGGGCGGTGCTGCAACTGGCCGGGAAGCGGGACCGGCCGGTCATCGCGTCCGCCGGCATCGGCCTGACCGCCGTCGGGGCCGAGCGCTTCGTCGCGGCCGAGGCCGAAGACTTCCTCCGTGGCCGCGTCGCCGGCGCGGAAAGCTTCGCGGCGGCCGGGGCGATCGCCGCGGAGCACTGCCACCCCGCCGCCGACCAGCGCGGGCCCGAGGACTACAAGAGGCACCTGGTCGCCGAGCTCACCGCCCGCGCGCTGCGCCGGGCCGCCGCCTGTGTGAGCCTGGACGCATGACGATGCGGGTCGCGGTGACCGTCAACGGAACCGAGTACGCGCGCGACGTGGAGCCGCGGCTGCTGCTCATCCACTTCATCCGCGACGAGCTCGGCCTGACCGGCAGCCACTGGGGCTGCGACACGTCAAACTGCGGCAGCTGCGTGGTGTGGCTGGACGGCAAACCGGTCAAGTCATGCACGGTGCTCGCGGCCATGGCCGACGGGCACGCGGTGCGGACCGTCGAAGGGCTGGAGCGGGACGGCCAGCTGGACCCGGTGCAGCGGGGATTCATCGAGTGTCACGGGCTGCAGTGCGGCTTCTGCACGCCCGGCATGATGATGACCGCCCGCTGGCTGCTGGATCACAACCCCGATCCTGATGAGGCCGAGATCCGCGAGGCGATCTCCGGCCAGATCTGCCGGTGCACCGGCTATGAGAACATCGTCCGGGCCGTCCGCTGGGCGGCCGGCCAGGCGCGAGCCGATGGCGCCCCCGGGGACGGCCCGGCATGACCGCCGCCGACGGGTCGTCACCGCCGGCCGGCTTCGGGCGGAGGCTTCGCAAGGAGGACCAGCGGTTCGTCCGCGGCCAGGGATACTTCGTCGACGACGTGCGCCTGCCCGGCATGCTGTACGGGGCGGTGCTGAGGAGCCCGCTCCCGCACGCCCGCATCGCCTCGGTCGACACCGTCGCGGCGGAAGCCCACCCGAAGGTGAGAGCCGTCATCACCGGCGAGACCCTGGCCGGGCTGAACCTGGCGTGGATGCCGACCCTGTCCGGCGATACCCAGGCGGTGCTCGCCACCGACAAGGTGCGGTTCCAGGGCCAGGAGGTGGCGTTCGTGGTCGCCGAGGACCGCTACTGCGCGCGGGACGCCCTCGAACTGATCGACGTGGACTACGAGCCGCTGCCAGTGGTGGCCGACGCCCGGCACGCGCTGGATCCCGGCGCCCCGGTCATCCGCGACGACCAGCAGGGTCGTACCACGAACCACATCTTCGACTGGGAGACCGGCGACGCCGAGCGCACCGAGGACGTGTTCCGCGACGCGGAGGTGACGGTCACTCAAGACATGCTCTACCCGCGGGTCCACCCGGCACCGCTGGAGACCTGCGGCGCGGTCGCGGACTTCGACCGGGTGACGGGCAAGCTGACGATCTGGGAAACCACCCAGGCCCCGCATGCGCACCGGACCCTCTACGCCATGGTGGCCGGCCTGCCCGAGCACAAGATCCGGGTGATCTCGCCGGACATCGGCGGCGGGTTCGGCAACAAGGTGCCCATCTACCCCGGCTACGTGTGCACGGTCGTCGGCTCGATCCTCACCGGAAGACCGGTCAAGTGGGTGGAGGACCGGTCGGAGAACCTGATGTCCACCTGTTTCGCCAGGGACTTCCACATGCGCGGGGAGCTGGCGGCCACCCGGGACGGCAAGATCAGGGCGGTGCGGGTGACCGTGCTCGCCGACCACGGCGCGTTCAACGGGACGGCGCAGCCGACGAAGTTCCCGGCCGGCTTCTTCGGCGTGTTCACCGGGTCCTACGACCTGGAAGCCGCGCACTGCCAGGTGACCGGCGTGTACACCAACAAGGCGCCGGGCGGGGTCGCGTACTCGTGCTCGTTCCGCGTCACCGAGGCGGTGTTCCTGGTCGAGCGGATGGTGGACGTGCTGGC
>Ga0187780_10003817_pt1 | contig 11324 bp, 9 predicted proteins | sample 1015_Q2_SP10_20__FD_132429 | JGI IMG/M metagenome (GOLD analysis project Ga0187780, IMG submission 132429) | Tropical peat soil microbial communities from peatlands in Department of Meta, Colombia - 1015_Q2_SP10_20_MG | ecosystem: Environmental > Terrestrial > Soil > Wetlands > Peat | place...
CTTCCTTGTAGTGTTGGAGGTGCTGCTGGAAGGGCAGGTGGCACGACACGTTAAGTTGCGTGCACAGGCCATGAGCCCAGGCGTTGATGTCTGAAATGGAGAAGTGGAACACAGCCTGGTCGTCAAGACCCTGGCCAGAGAGACCGTCGGAAAGGTCCTGAAGGTCACCGATGGTGAAGGTCCCGCTAAGGTTACCGGCCGCCTCCGCTGCGCCGAGCAGCATCGTGTTGTTGATGCCACCTATGCATGTCACGCAGACAACCCCTGTCCCCGTAGCGGTTGAAGTGACAGTCGAAGTCGCCGTGACGGTCGCGGTTGCCGCTGTCGATGTGACAGTCTGTGTTACAGTCGCCGTGCCGCCTGTCGATGTCGAAGTAACGGTTGTCGTGGCGGTGGTAGTCGACGTGGTTGTTGAAGAAGACACTAAGCCGTAGACTGCGCCTGCACCTATTATCAATCCCACGATAAATAGCACAGCTACGACCATTGTAGATGCACCCTTACGTCTCATGTTTTCGAAGCTCAGGTAAAGGGGGGAAACTATTTAACAGTTGAAAAGGCTTGGCGCACGCACAGCGGATTGTTGGACCCAACAATTTCGAACGCCATTGTGTACGGCTGCCTGTACGCGATGATGTGTGTTGGGCTCACCCTGACCTACATGACCACTAAGGTCCCGAATTTCGCCCACGCGAACTTTGTAGTTGTCGCCATCTTCTCGGGTGCAAGTGCATTCATTTTCGGCGGGTTCGCGACCCCGTATCTAGGTCTCCCAGTCGCAGCGTTGGCTGGGGGAGCTTCAGCCGTACTCCTGTACCTCCTAGTTCTGAGACCGCTCACGCGAAGAGGCGCAAACCTGGTTGTATTGATGATTGCGACCCTCGCCGCGGGCATCGTATTCGATTCGTTTGTCGCAGCCACCTTCTTCTCGTACTTGCAGAGCGTCAATGCGAGGTTTCTTGCGGACAAGGGATACTACCTCTACAGCCTCAACCAACTTCCGGACTTCCAAGTCTTCGGGGTGAAGGGAATTCTGATAATCGCACCGGTGGCGCTAGCTCTCATGACAGTAGCCATCACACTCCTTTTGAGGACCAGGTTTGGTGTTGCCATGAGGGCGGCGATCGAGAATCCAAACCTCGCTAGGATTCTGGGTATCGATGTTGAGAGGGTCTACCTCGTGTCCTGGTTCATTGCGGGCTTCCTGGCTGGCATAGGGGGAGGTCTATACTCGATCCAGTCTCCCTCGCCGCCGACCACATCCTCCAACATCATTGTTGACATCTTTTCGGGGGTGGTGCTGGGCGGAATCTCAAGCATCTATGGCGGGATAATAGGCGGGTTCATAGTGGGATTCAGCGAAACATTCGTGATAAGGCAGCTGACCGTGTTCGCGGACAACTACTGGGGTTTCGCCGCTGGTTCGCAGGTGGCAGCTTTCCAGAAGGGCATCCCCCTAGCAATCATGATAATCACATTGCTGGTGATTCCAAAGGGCTTGGTGTCTGTCAACTGGCGTAAACTGTTGAGGTTGGGATAGTTTATGGTCGATTTGGGATCACTCGCGTTTGTGGTTTCCGCGCTCACCCTCCCCGGCGAGATGTTTTGCTTCTTCCTGGTAGTGAGCCTGACCGTCAACCTGGAGTTCGGCTATGCGGGGGTCCCCAACTTCGGCAAGGTCCTCTTCATTTCTCTCGGAGCTTTCGTTGCCGGGTCCTTCGCCTACAGGCTGATGGTCTATCTGCTGAACCTGAAGGGGGACATCTTCGGCCTCCAGAATCTTTTCATCACGGAGATAAATAACAAGCTCGCAGCCAATCCCTATCTCGCGGTCGAGCTCTTTCTCTTCATGATTGTCGTGGCGGCAGCCATGGGAGGTTTCTTCGGATTCCTTGCTTCCTACCCGGCCATCAGGCTGAGGGAAGACTACCTCGGGATGCTCCTCCTTGCCGCTGGGGAGTTCTTCCTGATTTTCAGCCAGGCCTACCTTCCATTCCTTGGCGGTGCGGAAGGCGTGAACGCGCCTGCGCCGGTGTTCTACATTGGGACTATCGTAGGTCAACCGGACCTGGTGGTTCTCGGGGTCCTGGCGGCAGCGGCGATACTCATCTACGTATATTCCGAGAGGGTGGGAAGGTCTCCCCTGGGTCGGACACTCCGCGCGTTGAGGGACAACGATGTCGCGTCCGAGGCGGTGGGGAAGGACGTCGTTGCGCTCAGGCGTAACGTGCTGATAGTCAGCTCTGCCATTGCAGGAATCGCAGGCGTCATGTGGATTTCCTTCCAACCCCTGATGACGCCGGGAACGACCCCTGAGGCCACATTCAACAGGCTCACAGACACATTCATTCCCTTTGTAATCGTGATCCTAGGAGGAGCTGCCAACAACAGGGGGGTTCTGCTCGGGACCTTCGTGTACCTACTGATCTACAACGCATTCAGCCAGGGAGTAACTGCCCTAGGACCGTCCGTGCAAAACGCACTTTCTCTGGTTGGCATCGACAACCTCAAGCTGATGCTGATTGGCGGGCTGTTGATCTTCATTCTGATCAGGAGACCGCAAGGACTGATACCGGAGAAGCCGACTCTGACCATGTCCAGAGCCAAACTGAAGGAAGTAGCAGAGTCGGTGATAGCGAAGCCACAAGAGAAGGAGCAGCAACAAGAGAAGGCATCGTCCTAGGCTTCAAAACTTATTATCGAGCTGTCATGCATCGGCGTCCCCAAAATGTCAGAGGTGAGCCCGCAGGTTAAGGAACTGCTCGATAGGAGGGAGAGAGAGTACCTGCTGGGGACAGCCAGGACCAAGATCAGGTCGTCGGTTGAGAACCTGGACGTAGGTGACTTCCACATCGAGAAGCTTTCAGAGGGGGAGACGACGGACCTTCCCAGGTGGGTCGCGGACGAGCTCATCGGCCAAGGGATGGCCGAGTCCGCTGACGCACCATTCGAGAACGAGGTTTTCAGCGCGCTGAGCAGAGAGAAGATGATGGGGCCGCTGCAGCTCTCTAAGCTCCCTCCCGATTTCTACGTCAGGATGAGAAGAAGACTTGGAACGCCGAGCGGAGTGGTGGCAGAAGGGAAGGTCCGGAAGGAGGACCTTGAGCGTCTGAGGGCTGTCTGCTACGACCTGGTCGGCATTAGGCTGAGCAAGCTGCTCTCTCTCTCGAGTTCCTCTGCGCCTGCCTCTTCACTGGCCGACAAACTGACCCCGGAGGAGTCGGCTTTCTTCGCGATTTCCCAGTCACTCTCGAAGGAATGGAAGGCAGGTCTGCTCGGAGGCGGAAAGTAGCATGGCGACCCTGGCTAGCGGAAAGCTGTCGGAGCAGTTTGAGGACTTCCTGAAGTCCGTGGCGGACAGGAACGGCAACCCGGTCTACAGGTCCAAGATTTCGCAGCTAATCTCCAACGAGGGCAAGTCGCTTGTCGTGGACTTCGGCGACCTGCTGAAGTACAACAGCGACTTGGCGAACAGGGTACTCCTCGAGCCCGACTCCTCCCTCGCGTCGTTCAAGATTGCGGCCTTCGAGACTATGAGGAGCGAGAACGCGCTCTATGCCGACAGGGTCAAGCGCGAGCTGACCGTGAGGTTGCGGAGCCTCACTGACCTGGTGCCGCTGAGGAAGGTGGACACTTCGTACATTGATCGCATGATCGCCATCTCTGGGATGGTCGTGAGGACGTCTGAGCTGAGGCCCCTGATGACGGAGGCCGCCTGGGTATGCCCGAGCGGTCACCTGACCTACGAGACGCAGGACGACCTGGCGCTGAAGCGCCCGCCGAAGTGCGAGCTCTGCGGCGAGGCGAGGAACTTCGAGCTCGACCGCAGGCACAGCAGGTTCATCGACTTCCAGGTTGTGAGGGTCCAGGAGCTTCCCGAGGAGCTGCCGCCGGGCCAGCTCCCCCAGTTCTTCGACGTCAACGTGGAAGGCGACATCGTGAACACCGCGAGGCCGGGAGACAGGGTGGTCCTCACCGGGGTGGTTAGGGCGGTCCCGGACTATTCAGTCGGACAGGTGAAGACCAGGCTCTTCAAGTCCCAGATTGACTGCAACCACGTCGAGGTCAAGGGCAAGGAGCCGGAACTGGTCCAGATCAGCAAGGAGGACGAGGAGCTGATTAGTAGGATAGCGACCTCCCCCGACGCCTACGACAGGCTGGTCAGTTCCATCGCGCCTGTGATAATAGGACACCAGCCGGAGAAGGAGGCCATCCTTCTTCTTCTCGTGGGTGGGAGCACGACGGTGCTTCCGGACGGGACGAAGCTCAGAGGGGACATCAACGCGCTCTTCGTGGGAGATCCTGGGTGCCTGGTTGCCGACGAGAGGGTCGTCCTAGGAGACGGAAGCATAGCCAAGATAGGAGAAATCGGCACGGAACACCTCCAGCCAATGAACCTGCAGGTTCTGACGGGAGAGGGTGGTGGGAAACGCGCCGTTGCGACTAGATTCCACGTGTATCGAAACCAATCAGTTCTGGAAATAGTAACCGAAAGCGGGAAGAGTGTGAGGGGAACTTACAACCATCCGCTGCTGGTATCAATCAACGAAGACGGGAGGCTAGTGAGAAGATGGAAGCGACTTGACGAATTGAAGGTTGGAGACAGAATCGTGACGGTTACGGGATTCCCCTGCACAATTACTGACTACAAGCCGACGGGGTTCAGGGTATCTCAGCCTAGGTTGGGCCCAAGGTTCAGAGGACGACTGCCGACCGTCGTCGATGAGGAACTGGCGGGTTACCTGGGCTACCTGTTGGGTGACGGAAGCGTGGACAGACACAGCGCGATAGCCTACGTAGCGGAACCCGAGGACGATCTCCTGCCCAAGTTGGAGAGGATGATCGGGCACCTCTTCGCGGTCACTCCGAGGCTTGTCAGAAGAGTGAGGCACGACCGAAACATACCCGTGACAGAGCTGTACGTGAACAGCGAGTGCATCGCATCCAACCTCGCATTCCTGCGGCAGAAGAGGGTACCGAACTTGATTTTCATGTCGGGGAACAAAGTAGTTGCCCAGTTTCTGAGGTGGCTCTTCGAGGCGGACGGGACAGTATTTTCAAAGGGCAGGGGGCGAAGGGCTATCGGGCTAAAGGCAAAAGACGTCGAGCTCCTCCGGGACGTACAGATCCTGCTGCTCCGATGGGGAATACACTCGAGAGTCGACGGCAACGCCCTTCTGATTAGAAGAGGTGAGGACATCGTCAAGTATTCGGAAAAAATAGGGTTCGTTTCTGCGAAGAAGGCTTCCAGGCTGGAGGCTCTGGTTAAGGAGGCAAGGGAGTTCGGAAGGGTCCACAGGCAGATGACCGAGCAGGTAGTGGCAATCTACCCTAGACCCCCCGAGGACGTCTACGACATAGAAGTTCCCGAGGGTCATCGTTTCATAGCGAACGGGCTGGTCTCCCACAATACGGGCAAGAGCGAGATGCTGAAGTTCGCATCCCAGGTGGCTCCGCGGGGCCTGTATGCCAGCGGGAGGGGGGCGTCGGCGGCGGGGCTCACCGCGGCGGTCATCAGGGAGAAGAATGTCTTCATGCTTGAAGCAGGGGTCGTTGTGCTAGCAGACCTGGGCGTCGGGGTCATAGACGAGTTCGAGAAGATGAAGCCCGAGGACAGGACCGCGCTCCACGAGGCCATGGAGCAGAACACCGTGACAGTCGCGAAGGGAGGGATCTATGCGACCCTGAACGCAAGGACAGCGATACTGGCTGCCTGCAACCCCGTCCTTGGGAGGTACAACCCCTTCCAGAACATCACGGAGAACATAGGGACTCTGCCCCTCCCGCTCCTATCCCGCTTCGACCTCATCTTCGTGTTTAGGGACCAGCCGACTCCCGCCGAAGACGAGAGACTCGCCAGCCACATACTCGCTGTGCACTCGAAGAGGTCCTACGCAACACCGCCTCCAATCGAGTTCAGCCTTTTGAAGAAGTATCTGTCGTATGCGAAGAGACACTCCCCTGAACTCACAAAGGAAGCGATGGAGCGGATGAAGGACTTCTACCTTCAGCTGAGAAGGTCGGGCGGGGCCGAAGACTCCATACCTCCAACCCCGAGGACTCTGGAGGCCCTCATCAGACTCTCGACCGCGAGGGCGAAGGTACTGCTCAGAGACACGGTAACGGAGGAGGACGCGCTCGCCGCCATAGCGCTCATGAACAGGATGGTTGAAGACGTCCTCACCGACGCGACCACCAAGAAGACAGACTTCGGAATACAGTTCGGAAAGCCCGCCGGGGAGTCCAAGAACATGAGGGCCGCCCTGGAGATACTGAAGAACCTGGAGGGGGCGGACAAGAAGCCCGTGGAGCGGAAGCAGCTCAAGGAGGAGCTCGTGAAGGCGAAGTTCTCCGACGAGGACGCGGAGAAGATGATACGGACGATGTTCAGAGAAGGGATGGTTTACGAGTCCAAACCCGGGTTCCTCCGCAGGCTCGGCGGCTAGGCACAAGGAGGGCGCCGTTGAGGCTGGATGAGGTAGGCATCCCTGAGGAGCTGGTCCGGTTCTTCGGAGCGAAGGGGATATCCGAGCTTTACCCCCCACAGGAGCAGGCTGTGAGGGCCGGGCTCCTCGAAGGAAAGAGCCTGGTCGTGGCCAGCCCCACCGCGTCAGGAAAAACCCTGCTGGCGCTCCTGGCGGCCTACAGGAGGGCCAAGGAGCTGAGGAGGAAGGTCGTGTACCTGGCCCCCCTCAGGGCGCTGGCGTCGGAGAAGTACGCCGAGTTCCTGGAGCTCAACCGCTTCGGCGTCCACACAACGATATCCACCGGAGACTACGACTCGACCGGCGAGTCGCTGGGGCGGTCGGACATAGTCGTCCTGACGAACGAGAGGTTCGATTCCGTAATGAGGCACAGGGTCTCCTGGATCAACTCAGTGGGGCTCTTCATCGCCGACGAAGTGCACCTCGCGGGGAACGACAACCGCGGACCAACTCTCGAGATGATACTCACCAAGGCGCTCCACCTCGGGCTCGACGCTCAGCTCCTCGCCCTCTCGGCGACCATAAGCAACGTGAGGACCCTGGCCGAGTGGCTGCACGCGATACCGGTAGAGGTTGACTGGCGCCCCGTCCCCCTGAGGGAGGGGGTGTACGACTACAGCAGGATCCTCTTTACAGACGGCCAGGAGCGCCAGATTCCGCGCTCCACCTATGGCCCCCCGATAGACGTGGCCATGGACACGGTGAAGGAGGGAGGCCAGGCGCTCGTCTTTGCCAACACGAGGAGGAGGGCCGTCAGCCTCGCTACAAAGGCAGCGGAGCTGACCCAGAAACAACTGAGCCCCGAGGAGAGGAAGGCCGCATCAGAGGCTTCCAGGCGCATTCTCGCGTCGGGGGAGGAGACGAGCCTCAGCAGGCTTCTGGCGGAGGTGGTTGCGAAGGGGTCTGCCTTCCACCATGCAGGGCTGGAGGCAGAGCACAGGAGGATTGTCGAAGAGTATTACCGGGCGAGGGCCCTGAAACTGCTGGCTGCCACTCCCACGCTGGCCGCGGGCGTTAACCTCCCCGCCAGGAGGGTCGTGGTAGCGGACATGACGCGATATGACACGGAGCACGGAGGCAACGCTGAGATTTCCGTGCTGGAGTACAGGCAGATGGCTGGCAGGGCGGGGCGTCCGCAGTACGACGACCACGGCGAGACAGTGATGATACCTCCACCGTCAGCCTCGTCTGCAGACTTCCTCGAGCACTACACGAAGGAGCCACCTGAGCCCATCAAGTCGAGGCTCTCTGACGAGTCGGCAATGCGTTCGCACACCCTGGCTACGGTGGCGAGTGGGGGCGGGACCTCGAAGGCGGACCTTGACAGTCTGTTCGGGAAAACCCTGCTCGCGATGCAGGTGGGGGCCAAAGAGACCTGGAGGATCACCGAGAAGGCACTCGGGTACCTACTGGGTGAGAGGTTGCTCGAGTCCCACGGAAACCTGTTCTTCGCTACCGACTTCGGGAAGAGGGTTTCGATGCTCTACATCGACCCCGTGACAGGGGTCATGTTCAGGGACAGCGTCAGGCACGTCGAGCCTGGAAGGAACTACACCGCAGGGATACTGCACCTCGTCGCAGCGTCCCCGGACTTCGAACCCAAGTTCCCGCTCAGGAGCAAGGACTACGACCAGGCCATGGCGTTCATGGAGGAGCACTCTTCCGAAATGCTGCAGCACCACACTTCGAGGGCATTTGCGGACTACGACAGGGTCCTGCAAGACATGAGGAGCGTCATGGCTCTGCACGGCTGGATCGACGAGTGGAGGGAGGAACAGCTCCTTTCGAGGCTCGGCGTCGAGCCGGGGGACATGCACAGGGCCGTTGACAACGCCGACTGGCTCCTGCACGCCCTGGGGGAGCTGGCGAAGCTGTTCAGGGCCCCGGAGATGGTCAGGCAGTCGGAGATGCTCAGGCTCAGGGTGGCAAGCGGTGTGAGCGAAGAGCTGGTCGAGCTGACCACCCTCGAGGGAGTCGGACGGGTGAGGGCGAGGGCCCTCTACTCTGCTGGGTTCAGAACGCTGGAGGACGTCAGGGAGGCTCCCGCCGACAAGCTGGCAATGGTAGACAAGGTGGGTACAGCGGTCGCCAAGAAGATCAAGGAGCAGGTGTCGAAGCACTGAGGGTATTCGCGGGGGACTTTGAGTCCGCCGCCCTCGAGGTAGCACGGCTCGTCGAGCGCTCGGTGGCCGAGGCCGTGGAGGGGGAGAAAAAGGTCGCAGTTGCGTACTCTGGCGGCCTCGACAGCTCGGTCATCGCGATGAGTGCCGCGAAGCACGCGGGCGTGATAGCATGCACTGCCTATGCGAGGGGCTCCGGCGATGCCAGGAGGGCCAAGGAGGCTGCAGAGGCCATGGGCCTGCCGATCATCATTAGCGAGCTGACGAAAGAGAAAGTGCAGGCCGCACTGGCCGCAATAGACCTCCCGTTCACGCCGACGCTGATGGACAGGAGCCTCTGGTGCCTCTACAGGGTGGTCTCCGAGACCGCTAGAAGGTCCGGGGCGAAGGTGATGCTGCTGGGGCAACTCGCTGACGAGATGTTCGGCGGCTACGCGAAGTACGCCGAGGCCCTTAGGATGCAGGGCGGGGGAGCAGCGGAGTCAATGATGGACGCCGACCTCAGAGAGTTTTCGTCCAGGGGTGGGGTGCGCGACGCAGCGGCCTGCGAGGGCCAGGTGGTGCCGAGGTTCCCATTCGGGGCGAAGGAGCTGCAGGCGTTCGCCGCCTCTCTGCCTGTCTCCTTTAAGATACGCGAGGGCGAGCGGAAGGCTGTTCTGAGGAGGGCCGCGGTCATCCTCGGGGTGCCGGAGAAGGTGGCGGGGGCCCCCAAGAGGGCCGCCCAGTACAGCTCCGGCGTCCAGAAGCTCGTCGTCGGTTCACGCTTTTAACGCCCCCAACGGACGCCAGATCATGATTCCTTCGCCGCAGCCCAGGGGGAAGCTCGTGGGCTTCAAACCGCTCCAGGAGAGGTTCAGCTACTACGCCTTGGACGACGGGACTGTCCTAGGCATCAAGCCGGCGGTAGTGAAGGTGTACAGGCTGCAGAATCCGGACAACAGCCCAGCTTTCTCGCCCGACGGGACACCTGCCTATTTCTACCAGACTCAGAACATCACCCAGGTGCTCTCTCGCGAAGAGTACAAGTCCTTCAAGGACGACGACATCCCCGAATGAGCGGAGAAGCGTACATCTCATCTGAGGACTCTGCTCTTCTGAGGAGCGCGCTTCAGGGCGCGTCGGGGGAGCGATGCCTGGAGATGGGCGCGGGCAATGGAGGCAACCTCCTAGAGCTGAAGAAGGGCTTCCGGTTGGCCATTGGTACAGACATCGTGCGGTCAGCTGCAACTGACTGGAAAGGGAAGGAGATCGAGTTCCTGCTCACGGACGCGGCCTCTTGCCTCAGATCCGAGACTTTCGACCTCGTTGCCTTCAACCCACCGTACCTCGCCGTGGAGGTCTCCGATGACAAAGCCGTGGAGGGGGGGAGGAACCTTGAGGTGCCGAAGGCGTTCCTGCGCGAGGCGCTTCGCACGGTCAAGAGAGCCGGGAAGGTCGTCTTTCTCCTAAATGACGAGGCTAATATCGCAGAGTTCGAGGAGATTTGCTCCGAAAAGTCGTTCGCTCTGACGCGCGTTGCGAGCAGGAGAGTATTCTTCGAGGAGCTCTCCGTCTACTGTGCGGCAGCGGCGCCGTAGCGCGAGCTGCTGGTCCGCTCACCTGCAACCTGCCGGCTGACTGTGACGGATCTGCCGTCCACGCGGCTGCTTTCCAGCCTGGCTGCTCCCCGAATTCGCGCATCACTCGCTTGGGTCGAGCCCCGGGTGTTTATGGAGCGGGACATGCCGTGCACTAATCAGTCTGCCACTGCCGGGAATTTCCGCCAGATGGAATTACCTCTCAGTTGCGCGTCCGGCGCCGTCGAGGCGAAGTCTGGACCAAGGAGCGGAGTTTGGTCAAACGCCGCCCCTAAGTTGTTAGGGTTGATGTCCGTTCGAAAACGATTTCCAACTCTGAGAATCGTCTTCGCGCGTTAAATACACGCCACTTACCCTAACCTGTTCAGAGATGCTCAGACAGATAGCGCTCCAGGTGAGGTCGGAGAACACGTTGCAGGACACAGCGAGGCTGCACGGGGCCAAGCTGAACATCGTCGACTGCAAGTCGTTCAACAAAACGGGGATGTCACTCCTTATGGAGCTCAGGGGGACCGAGCAAGACGTACGCGCGGCGGCCTCTGCGATCAGGCACCTCGACGGAGTAAGGCAGGTCATCGAAGGCGAGGGGCCTGGAGATGCCATACCGCTTCTCGTGGTGATGGACAGGCCAGCCATCTGCAGAGCGTCCAATGACGTCGCGATAGTCTGCCTCGATTGCCCGCTCAATTCCGAAGTGCAGCCGGCGTCCTGGAGGTTCATCGCCCGGAAGACGAGCGACTTTCGGCAGGTGCTTAGCAGGCTCTCGAAGGAGGGCATCGAGACTAGAATCGAGGACGTCGCCCCCCTCGAGCGCAAGGCGACCCTGACCGGGAGGCAGAAGGAGATCATGGCAACGGCCGTAGCTCAGGGTTACTTCGAGTTCCCAAGAAAAATCAGCCTTACAGGGTTGAGCGAGCTCGTTGGCGTGAAGCCGTCCACACTGAGCGAGATACTGCGTAGCGCAGAACGCAGAATAATGGCAAACGCACTCGGCGTTCCGTTCCAAGAAGAATAGGCAGTTCGGTTCTAGGCGGGCCCGGAGGGATGCGATTAGAAAATTAAGCGAATCCTATTCTCGATATCCGCATTTGACAACATGCGTATGAAGGTGAATGGCACATGCTGGATTAGGCCTTGGGGAC
>Ga0187780_10003818_pt1 | contig 11320 bp, 17 predicted proteins | sample 1015_Q2_SP10_20__FD_132429 | JGI IMG/M metagenome (GOLD analysis project Ga0187780, IMG submission 132429) | Tropical peat soil microbial communities from peatlands in Department of Meta, Colombia - 1015_Q2_SP10_20_MG | ecosystem: Environmental > Terrestrial > Soil > Wetlands > Peat | place...
GGATCCACTCGCGCACACAGGCCTAATAATCTCTAAACTCGTTTTCCGCCCACCGTCAACCGTGTGTTTGGCCAAACGGATACGAACAATTCGCCGATTCCTGGGAGCGTTATCTGCCAAATTCCTCATCCCCCACTTCTCAAAGCGCTACAGCGCTACAACGCAGTATTGATGCGGGTGCGGGGCCACTCTTCAAAGGGCTACACCGACCCGCTTGTAGAGGACCAAAAAAGTGAAGAATTGCCAGTATCCATGCAGGTTGTAGCGCATGTAGCGGATCAAAAGGGAGGCAATGGGGATCTTGGCCTGAGACAGGTGCTGCCGAGCTGCCAGGGCTGTGGAAGTTATTACCTCTATCCGTCTTCCGATGGCACGCTTGAGTGCCAGACCTGTGGAAGTCATGCATGAGGCCGATTCTGGAAGGATCGGGGCTGCTCCAACCACAACGCTTACGTCACCTCGATACCAGAGCTTTTTAGAAGGGAGAAGGGAGCAGCTTCAAGAACGAACGACCCGGACGCTGAGGGTGGTCAGCATACCGGGCCGCGTTCGGAGGTTGGGAATACCCAAGTTGTTGGCGGCCTGTTGAACTTGTGTGCTACGCAAGCTATTGTCAAGTTGGCACGTCGCACGCGTTCGATTGCAGGACGCTGGTCGCCGGGTATGGGCCGGACGCCCACCGGAATCGAATCAGACGCCATAAGCGCCGCTTTCTGGCCAGCGCTGGGCGTTCGTGCGCCGGGTCGGACGCGCTTCCGGGCGAGACGAACACCTTGCCACGCGGGTATGGCGAAGTGGGACGAACTGAGCGTGGTTGGCGGGCTTGTGGAACGTCCCGAAACTGCGCTGAAATAGCTCTGATGTGGTGCTGAACTGCTGCTGAAATCGCTCGAAACTATCCCCTCGCGTATGAATGAACGCGGGCGGGCGGTCTGTGCCGATGTCAAAATCAGAAATAGCACCCCCTATCCGGTCGAGCAATCGCTATCGAAGCTATGTTTCAGACGTCGAAGTGGACCGTACCTGGCCGTACCTCACCGTACCCACTTTGAGCTCATCATTCCCATGCGCATGCGCACACGAGTGAAGTCCCCTATGTAGGTACGGTGACATACGATGACATACGGTGAAAAATGAAGTGACGCTGGGAAAGCGAACTGAAGGGCGTTGTTTCGGTGGGCGAACAATCCCCGGTCTAGACGGTAGCTGGTGAAATGGCGTGTTTTCAACAAAGAAGCAAGTCGATGACTTGATTGCATTTCGTGGCCAGAGTAGAGTACTGACCCTTACCCTAAGGCCCTTCGACCAAGCCCTATTGATGTTCTCAGTGTTGTAATTCAACGAAGCAAGGAGCGACAGCCATGGCCATGAATTTCGGTTCACTTCGAGCGCATCAAGATTTTCCGGTCAGCAGTATCTATCGCGCCCTGAAGGCGGTGGCACTTTTCCTCGCGGTGGTCTTGCCTACCATCGCAACTGCGCAAACCAAGAAGCCCAATATTCTCGTCATCTTTGGGGATGACATTGGCCAGTCCCAAATTAGCGCCTACACAATGGGGCTAATGGGCTACCGCACGCCCAATATCGACCGTATCGCCCACGAGGGTGCCATCTTTAGTGATGCATACGGGCAGCAGAGCTGCACCGCTGGGCGTGCCTCTTTCATCTTGGGCCAAGAGCCGTTCCGCACCGGCTTGCTCACGATCGGAATGCCCGGCGATCCACACGGGATCACTCCGTGGATGCCGACGATTGCAGACGTTCTACACAGTCTCGGCTATCGGACAGGCCAGTTCGGTAAGAATCACTTGGGCGACCATGATGAGCAATTGCCCACGAATCATGGCTTCGACGAGTTTTTTGGAAATCTCTATCATCTAAACGCCGAAGAAGAACCTGAAGGGTACTTCTACCCCAAGGAGCCGGAGTTCCGAAAGAAGTATGGTCCGCGTGGAGTGATTCACTCCTATGCGGATGGCAAAATTGAGGACACCGGTCCTCTGACAACCAAGCGAATGCCCACAATCGACGAAGAGTTTTTGGCGGCGGCGATGAAATTCATCGACACATCAACGAAGCAGGACAAGCCTTTCTTCGTCTGGTTCAACACCACCCGCATGCACATATTCACGCATTTGAAACCCGAGTCCCTCGGTAAGACGGGCAAGGGTATCGAGGCGGATGGCATGGCTGAACATGATGCGATGGTTGGCCAACTACTCAAGCAACTGGATGATCTCCACATTGCCGACAACACAATCGTTCTTTACACGACCGACAATGGAGCGGAAATTGCGCTCTGGCCAGATGGCGGGATGACTCCTTTCCATGGAGAGAAAGGCACCACCTGGGAAGGTGGCTTCCGTATTCCAATGATGGTACGTTGGCCCGGTGTGGTGAAACCAGGTACGCAATGCAATGAGATCATCTCTCTTATCGATTGGTTCCCAACCCTGGTGGCGGCAGCCGGGGTTCCTGATATCAAAGAGAAAATGGCTGCTGGATGGTCAGGGGCTGGCAAGAATTTCAAAGTCCACCTCGACGGCTACAACTTCATGCCGTATTTCCAAGGCACAGTAGACAAGGGGCCGCGTGACTCAATCATGTATTTCGATCAAGGCGGCAATCTCAATGCGGTGCGGTGGAACGATTGGAAGCTAAGTTTCGCGACCGTGCACGGAAACATCGCTACCGGGGTACGCGAAACATCTGGCTGGGCGCTCATCGCGAACCTTCGTATGGATCCGTATGAACGCGGTCTCGATGAAGGCGGGGGAGCGGTTGACTTCCTGGCACGGAACATCTGGCTGCTTGTGCCTATACAAGGCAAGGTGAAGGATTTCTTCTCAGACTACGACAAGTTTCCGCATCAAGAAGGGAACTCGCTGAATGCCGGTGGCATCAATTACGGGATGCTACGCCAGGCTGAGGCGATGAAACGACTGAAAGAACTCGAAACGCTAAGTCCAAATTGAGATTCTAGGAAGCCGGGTTGGGATTTTCTAGTGTTCCAACTCGGCTTCGCCTTCACGGACTGCTCGTTGACGTTGTTGATGAAAAATCGCCATTACACTCAGAATCCCCCTCCCCCATCCGGGTACCAGTCAGTGTCCGATACGGGGAACCTCGTCATGGCTGTCGGCAAGGTCGAATTTGAGATATTACAGTCTGAACGTACTCACCGAACTACCAGATCGTGGCCACTTCAGGCTGCATCGAACAGGTCGGTGTCCGGGCTGGACTCGTTCACCGCGTCCTTCAGGGTGATCATGCGCCGAATCTGCCCTGTGTCCCCGCGCTTCTTGATGAACTGGCGACGGTCTAGTTCCTCCGAGAACTCCTGCGACCGCATGACATACTCGCCCATGTCCTCGGCCCACTGTTGGTATGCCTCGTAGAGCTTCCCGCACTCAACCCAGTAGCTGTGCTTTCCCGTGAGACAGCGCGTGGCGAAGAAGCCATCCAGCGTGTCGCTAGTAGCGCGGAACTCGGCTGTCGCTGCTGCTACCGCTGATGGCGACTTAAGTCCCTCCGACTGCCACGCGGACAGTCCCTCCAGCAAGCGGTTCAGGATACCCGGCCCTTCTTCAGCGAACAGGACCTTATGAAAATCGCGCACCTTCTTATCGTCTGGGACCTTGTGCATGAACGGAATGAACCTGACGCGCCGCCAGATACCGTCGTCGGTTCCTACGATTCGAGGCTTCTTGTTCAGCGCCAGCCATAGCTTGCATTCCGGGTAGAAGGTGAACGGCGACTGCCGAATCACGCGGGCCTTCATCGCCTCACCACCGGACAGCCGCTTCAGCACGTCCTCGTTCAACCGCCCTGTGCTCTTCGGCTCTGCGTTCGTCAGCAATCGGGAACCAGCCCACGACGCCCGTTCGTATTCAGCACTGCCGTTCTCGAACTTCTGCTCCATGAACGCCGTCGCCGCCGCGACCGTCGCGTAATCAAGGCCGAGTATCTGCATCACGATCTCCAGCAGTGTCGTCTTGCCGTTCTGTCCAAGTCCGTGGCAGATAAAGAAGCAGGACTCGCCGATAAGCCCGGTCAGGGTGTAACCCAGAGCCTTCAGGATGTAGTGGATGAGATCTTCGTCGCCGCCGAACGTATCGCGCATGAACTGGTCGAACTTCGGAGCAGAGGCGAACGCGTCATAGGTCACGCGGGCCTTCTTCGTGAGGTAGTCCTCGCGGCTGAACTCGCGCAGTTGCTCAGTCTCCAAGTCAATCGTGCCGTTCATGACGTTCAGCAGCATCGGACGTTGGTCAAACGATTCGCGGGCGGCGAACACCTTCTCCTCGCCCTTCGCCAGAGTGATCATTGCCTTGCGCTTCATCGCCGACTCGGACTTCATACTCCAGTCCGCGTCCGGCATGGCGCGTATCACGCGCTTGGTGAGTGGCAGCAATATGTTGCCGCTCGGATCCTTTTTCCACACGGTCCCGTCCCAGACAGCGAACGTTTCTTCATCGGTCAGCCAACGAAAGCTGTCGCCGTACGTTGCTACCAGCCGCTCCGCGTTGCCTGTGTCAGTGAACGGAAAGTTGTCTACTATCGAAGCCTCGTCAATCATCTCCACCTAACCCACCCTTCTTAGTATTCTCGCGATTGAATAACCGATGTAGGTTCGCCGTCCACGTCGTCCCTTCGCTTTGTTTCGTGCGTGGTAGTAAGTGGGCCAGCGTCGTTCGAACTCGTTCTCGATCAGATCTACGTCTCGTGTGCGCAGCCGCTTGATTAGGTAACCGATCTTGCGTGCGTCGTCCTCCGACTTGCTTCCTCTAGCGGGCCTGCTTCCGACCCCACCAGACTGGTGCGTCGGCTCCACCGGGTCCAGCTTGTCCGCCAGCATTGCGTTCTGCAGCGCGGTCAGATCTCGCTCCACGATCACGTCCGTGCCAACGAACGGCTCGATGTCTCCGGTCAGCGTCATGCACTTGGCGCGGTCGTAGACTTCGACCCGGCGCTTCTTGTGCACCTCCACCGTCAGCTTCGCCCTGACGATCACGTGCCAGCCCCTGCCGCTGCGGGACTTCTCGGTGTACGACCCAAGATCTGCCATCACGTCCAATGCCCACGACTCCGTCTCGCCTGTGAGCGGGTTCCGCAAGTGGTCGAGATCGACGACCGCATACGGGTCAGCCTCGCTGAATACGAACGCTACAGCCCAGCCGCGCTGCCGTGCTGCGTTGGCGCACTCGGTGAACGTCGACCACGTCCTCGGGTCGGTCGCGGAGGCGGGCCTGCCATCGGGTTGGACAGGCCGCTTCGACGGTTCCGAACATACCCACTGCCGCAGGGCCTTCAACTCTGCGGGTATGTTGCTCGGGTACGTCAATCAGCCTCCGTACCGTCAGCGGACACCTTCGCGGTGAAGCCGGGTGTCAGCGGAGTCGGTATCCAGTCGGGTCCGCCGCCGTCACCTTCGGAGGGCCAGTAGTCAGCGCGCTTAAAGCCTGCTTCTTTCAGGTGGTGAGTGATCTGCACGTGGACAGACGCGACGGTGCTGAGAAGTATGGTTGGGTCGCCGGACTGGAAAGCCGAGGCGAGTTGGTGAGATATATCGTACAGACGAGTGTTAGCCTTCACGATCAAGTTCTCCTGCGTCCCATACGCGGTAGGTGCGCCGTCCCGGTGGGTGGGGCCACCGGGACTTGGACTGGCGCGGGTTCGTCGGACAAGGGACGCGACGAGGTCGTGGTACTGAACTTGATGTTGTCCCTTGTCCTGCTTCGATCAGCCGGGTGTCCAAGTCCGGCCTACAACTTAACGGCGCAGGTGTTACGCCTCAGTTGACCCAGCCGTTACCCGGCTGCACGCCGGACTCATACATGCTGCACGCCGCAGAGATGGCGTTGCAGAGGACCAGTCCCTCAGCGTTGAGGTAGGTCGCAGGCTTCAGGCCAAGACCGTTGTCTCCGCCGACGTACCACCCGGCACGGATGCCGTTGTTGTCTTCAGCGAGGTGTATGTAACTCACGCCATCCATACCATCGTGTATGACCAGACGCCGCCGACCGCCGTCTCGATACACCCAGAAGTAGCGGTCAGCCTCCCTGATCTCGCCTGTACGAGCGTCGAACTCGTCGACGTAGCAAGTGAAGCCCAAGCAAAGGCCCTCCGAGTTAACTGCGTCGACCGTCAAGCTGTAACCCGGCGTCCCGGCGTCCTTCGGCATCACGTCCATCTTTAGCTGTCTCACGTTCACCTTCTCCTCGTGTGCCGATGACCTCGGCCTTGGTCGCGGGTAGCGGGCTCCAGTCGATCTCGTGCAGATCGATATCGCGTGGCAGCCAGCGCGTCCCGCGCAGTGGGTTGTAAGGTGTCCGGCTCACGCCCGGACCTTCTTCTTCGTTGGTGCGGACGCTTCCTGCTGTTCGAGCCACGCGAGAACCGCGCTACGTCGGTAGCGAAGGTAGCGACCGATGCGGCAAGTAGGTATCGGGTTGCGCTGACGACGGCGAGACTTCTCGTAGACGAAGGACAGGCCGACGCGAAGTAGCAGCGCTACTTCTTCGGGAGTCATGATCTCCAGAGGTTCAGACATACGCGCTTACCTCCGCAGCCAACCGACGCGCCGTGGCATCGATCTTCTCGACGCGGGTTACCCGGACGCGGGCGTTATATGCCTCGCGACAGCGTCCTCCGCGACAGAAGGCGCGGGTGAGACTGGGCTTGATGGGCCGCCCACAGTCGCGGCAGTGAGTGTGGAGTTGGACGCCCTTCTCGGCTGCGATATGGCGAAGCCTGTTAACGCGGTACGTTGCCGATCTCTCGCGTGACGTTTTCGGACCTTCGTGTGGACACACGACGGCGGCAATGTCCTTAGTCTGATTCATGGAGAACGGACTCCCGAGTTGGAGCCGTCCGGGTTACGCAGGAAAGCAAGCCCGAGGCGGGCCGCCGTGACGTTACTCAATCACCCTGATACGTCTCGCTCGCGCTGACGGCGGTACAGGGCCTCTGTACCACGCAGCGAGACTTAAGGAGATCATATGATACCCGACCGAAACCCGCGCTGCAAGCGGAATCTGGCGCTGCGCTCGCTCGTGGGCCGTCTGCGCAAGGGTAATCTTGTGTGGATGAGCCGTGCCGCGTAGCGTAAGCTACGCGGGCTATGCAGACGGGTACCCTATTCAAACGCCACGGTTCGTGGCATCTACGCATCAGGGTTCACGAGATAGGACCGGACGGGAACCCACGCCGTCGCGAGGTCAGCAAGAAGCTGGCGCGGGTATGCGACGATTACCGATCACCGAAGGACCTCAAGGACCTTGTCGACGCCGAACTTGCTAAGGTCAATCGTGGGTCCGCCGCCGAGGGCTCACTCGGCATGGCGGCCTTCTTCGACACGTACTTCTTGCCTGCGGTCCGCGCCAAGCGTCGGGTGTCCACGGTCCGCTTCTACTCCGACACGTTCGACAATCACGTCCGTGACCGCGTGGGCGATGTTCGGCTGCGGGACTTCCAGACCGTCCACGCGCAACGTGTTCTCGACGACGTCGATCTGTCGCATGGCAGCCTGCAGCGAATCAAGACGACCATATCGGCGATCTTCAGCCACGCCCTTCGTCTCGGCTTCGTGTCCGGACATAACCCGGTCCACGAATCGAAGCCCGAGGGTCGCCGCACGGACTTCGAAGGTGCCGCCTACTCGCTGGAGGACATCGAGTGGATGCTGAGCAAGCTGACCGGGACACCACGCGTGGTCATCGCGGTCGCAGCGTTCACCGGGCTGCGTCTGTCCGAACTGCGCGGGCTTCAGTGGAGCGACTACGATGGCAAGTTCCTGTACGTCCGCCGCAGCGTGTGGCGCACGAACGTCGCGCAGACTAAGACGCCTGAGTCAAAGGCCGCCGTCCCGGTCATCGGGCCGCTGCGCCGGGTTCTCGATGAGCACCGACGTCAACACCCGGACGCGGTGTGGATGTTCGAAGGTGCGAAGCGCCACTTCAGCCTGAACCTCGACAACCTGACCAAGCGCGAGATACGTCCGGTGCTGGGCGAACGTTTCAAAGGCTTCCACGGGTTCCGTCGAGGGCTCGCGACCGTGCTGTTCGGACTCGGTGTCGACGCCGAAGTCGCCAAGACCATCCTGCGCCACAGCGACAGTGCGGTCACGCGAAAGCACTACATAATCCTCGGGTCCCAGCGCGAAGGTGCCGCTGCCATGAAGAAGTTGGAACGGGTGGTTGCGGGACAGATGCGGAACAGCAAGAAACGGTCTTGAATACCAAACCTCGCTCAAGACCGCATGAACAGCGGGTGAAATCTGGAGCCGACGATCGGACTTGAACCGATGACCTGCCGATTACGAATCGGCTGCTCTACCAACTGAGCTACGTCGGCTTTCGTGCGGTCTGTATGCTGGTCCGCGCGACTTGGGATGCTCTCACCTGTTAACCTGCGACGCTTCCGAACTGCTTCATTCCCGCCACGCCTTCCAGTTTCGATGATAGCAGAATGCGAAAGTTCCGCGTGATGTTCGCGTCGGCTTGGCGAAGGACTGTCGCGATTTCAGGCGGCCTGCCAAGATGGTGCCGGTTCGTGGCGACGCACTTGAGGGGTCCAATACTGTCCGGATCTGTCAACAGCTCACTAACAATTCGGGGTTCCGGCCGACGCCATCTGGATCATCAGGATGCGAGGGTGCGCCCTGTCCCATGGCGGCGTGCAACCCTCCGGTTTGGGTTAACTCGTCAACTTGGGTATTATGCAATCCCAAGGTTGCTTCAGATGAATGACCGCATTGAAAAGCGCATCGAACTGAGGGCCCCGATTTCACGAGTCTGGCGTGCATTAACCGATTACCGTGAATTTGGCGAATGGTTTCGGGTAAGACTAGACGGCCCTTTTGTAGCGGGGCAAGTCTCACGCGGCCAGATAAGTTACCCCGGCTATGAGCACGTCAAATGGGAGGCCGTGGTGCAGAAAATGGATCACGAGCGACTTTTTTCCTTCACATGGCCCCACCCCAAGTCCCTAGACAAGGTGGACTCCCCAGCAGGCTACTCGGAGGAACCAAGCACTCTCGTTGAATTCAGTCTAGAGAAAACTGCCGCTGGCACGTTATTGATGCTCACCGAGTCCGGCTTCGACCAGCTTCCCGGTGACCGCCGTCTGGAAGCGTTCCGCAGCAATGAAATGGGCTGGACCGAACAGATGAAGAACATCGAGAACTATGTCGCCCAGAGGCCATAGCGGTATGGTTGGTAGACGGCGGATACACGCACTCGTCTTTGTCCCCTCTGGGTACCACAACCCGGTTCTCGCTGGTTGCTGGAGACAGCCACGCTCGATCTCTGAGTTGGCGAAAGGTTCAAGCGGACCCGTCAGGGCGATCAAGAGACCTCTCCCGGTCTTGAAGAGTGCCGGAATCGTCCTCAGGGTCCAAGCGTCACAATGAACAGCGGAGTGTCGGCGGCCTGAGCTACGCTAAAAGCCTGTGGATTCGGATTGTTCGCTGTTCTCTTTGACTTCGCCTCCGGCCCATCCCTAACATTGCGTCCTGAGTTCTGCCTGTAGTCGGGGAGCGGCGCATTTCCATAAGAACCCGAAGGGAGGCAATCATCGTGGCAGAAGAAGGGCAAGTGTTGCTTACCGAAAGTCAAGCTATCGTCATTCGTCGGGCGACGCCGGCCGACGCCGAGGTGTGCGGAAGAATCTGCTTCGAAGCCTTTCGAACCCTGGCCAACAAGCACAATTTTCCTCCGGATTTTCCCGCTCCTGAAATTCCCATTCATGTCCTTTCGCTGATGTTCTCACACCCCTCGTTCTTCTGTGTAGTGGCTGAGCAGAAGGGAAAGACCATCGGAAGCAACTGCATGGACGAGAGAACCCCGATTGCTGGTGTGGGGCCGATCACTATTGATCCCGGCGCCCAAAACAGGAGCATCGGTCGTCAACTGATGCAAGCCGTCATGGAGCGGGCGAGGGAAAGAAAGTTTGCAGGGGTCCGTCTGGTGCAGGCGGCGTACCACAATCGTTCCCTGTCGCTCTATGCGAAACTCGGTTTCGTCGTGCGTGAACCACTAGCCTGTATGCAGGGGCAACCAGTGGGGAGGACACTTCCGGGATATTATGTGCGGCCGGCAGTTCTGAGTGACCTCTCGGCCTGCAACCGTCTTTGCTGGCAAGTGCATGGGCACGACCGTGACGGCGAGCTCAGCGACGCGGTCCAGCAAGGGACTGCCGTGGTGGCCGAATCGGACGGGGGGATCAAAGCATACGCTTCCTGCCTCGCCTTCTTCGGTCATGCGGTGGCCGAGGCCAATGAGGGCTTGCAGGCACTCATTGCCGCGGCGACCGAGTTTCAAGGGCCAGGGCTCCTGGTCCCAACTCGCAACGCAGAACTATTTCGCTGGTGTCTGGAGACAGGACTTCGCGTGATTCAGCCGATGACATTGATGACGGCGGGGCTCTACAACGAACCAGCTGGAGCGTATTTGCCGTCTATTCTGTTCTAGTCGAAGCTTCTCTCAGCCGAGCCGTGTCGCATTCTGGCATGCGTCGAGAAGTGAGGATGAGATCCATCGTGGGCAAGGCCGAGGACACGCAGCATTCACAACCGCAGTCGTCTCGATGGCGATGGCCACCGTTGCGTGCCTGCTAGTGCTCGGAAGCCATTGGTAGGTCGTCAGTTGGCTTTGCGTCGGGGTTACGCCTTTTGGTTCCCCAGTTCGTGCTACGATTTGTGCGCAATGAGGTTTTCATGTCCTTCGACCTCGATCAGTTCATCTCCGATTGTCGGGATGCGGTTCGACAAGACGCATCCTACAAGTTTGTCCGTGAGGTGGTTGCGCGAGCGGTTTCCGACCCCCGGGCAGTTTTACATGAACTGGGTGAGCCAAAGCGGGGGCAGATAGATCCGCTCTATCGCTCGGACAGCCTCACCATTCTGAAGGTCATCTGGGCACCATGGATGACCCTGCTGCCTCACGATCACCAAATGTGGGCTGTCATTGGAATCTACACGGGGCGCGAGGACAACATTTTCTGGCGTCGGGTGGACGGTAACCGGAGTGGCAAGGTGGAGGCTGCCGGAGCAAAAGCATTGGCCGAAAAGGATACTGTACCTCTGGGACAGGATGTGATTCACTCCGTGAACAATCCGATCCCGCGCCTCACTGGCGCCATTCATGTCTATGGGGGTGATTTTTTTGGTGTAGTCCGCAGCGAGTGGGATGCCGAGACTTTGTTGGAACAGCGCAGCGATGGAGAGAGGATGGCGCGCCGATTTGAAGAAGCAAATGCCCGTTGGAAACTGAGTGGAGAAGCTCCGTCCCGGCTGTAAAGGCGTGAACCCCTGAATGCC
>Ga0187780_10003819_pt1 | contig 11317 bp, 6 predicted proteins | sample 1015_Q2_SP10_20__FD_132429 | JGI IMG/M metagenome (GOLD analysis project Ga0187780, IMG submission 132429) | Tropical peat soil microbial communities from peatlands in Department of Meta, Colombia - 1015_Q2_SP10_20_MG | ecosystem: Environmental > Terrestrial > Soil > Wetlands > Peat | place...
TCACCTGGTCGCCGGATTCACGCGAATTGATCTACTCCCGCGCCGGGTCGCTCTGGCGGCAGCGGATCGATTCGACGGTTGCCGTCCAGCTCACCGATGGCCCGGGCTACGACTACCAGCCGGACTGGTCTCGCGACGGTCGATTCATTGTGTATTCATCGGAGCGTGACGGCGCCATTGAGCTGTGGCTCCTGGACTTGAATAACGGCAAGTCGCGCCAACTGACTCGGGGAGGGGCCGTCAACATCGAGGCGCGCTGGTCGCCGGATGGACGCCAGTTACTTTACGTTTCGACGGCCTACAACTATCGCTTCCACATATTCAAGGCGGAAGTCCGCGACGGTGCGTTGGTCAATTCCGAGCGGATCACCGGCGAGGTCAAAAGCCCACTGCCGCGCTACTATTACAGCGCGTACGACCACGAGATCAGTCCAGTCTGGACGCGCGACGGACAATCTGTCCTCTTTGTCTCCAATCGCGGGCAGATCCACGGCACCGGGGGATTCTGGCGCATGTCCGCCACTGGCGGTGCCGAACCCGAGCAGCTTCACTACGAGGAAACCAACTGGCGGGCCAAGCCAGATTTTTCTCCCGATGGCGGCCGGATGGTTTACAGCTCGTACCTCGGAAGAAATTGGCTGCAGCTGTGGCTCATGCCGGCCGGCGGCGGGGCGCCGTTTCCACTCACATACGGCGATTGGGACAACACGGCCCCGCGCTGGTCTCCGGATGGCCAAAAGATAGCGTTCATCTCGAACCGCCACGGCGACACTGAGCTCGACATCATTCGTGTGCCGGGAGCCGAGCTGATGGAACTCGAGGCGACCGACCTGCGCCGCCTACACCCGACCGGCACGCTGGAGCTGACGGTACGCGATGAGCGCGGATACGTGATCCCCGCGCGAGTCTCGGTTACCGACGATGCTGGGCGCTTCTACGCGCCGGACCATGCCTGGATACACAGGGCCGATTTCGATCGCGGCGAACACCCATTTGATGCACGGTATTTCCACGTATCGGCAGCCACATCGATCGCAGTCCCGCCTGGACAAGTCTACGTCGACGTCATGCGCGGGTTCGAACACCGACCCGAGCGCCGCGCCATTCACGTCAGCCCTGCGGGCACTGCCCAGCTGGACGTGACGTTGGCCGGTGGCCCGTGGCTCGACGGCACCTCCCGTCGCTGGGTCAGCAGCGACGTTCACGTGCACATGAACTACGGCGGAAACTACCGGAACACGCCGGAGCACTTGGTGCTGCAGGCGGCCGCCGAGGACCTTCAGATCGTCCAGAATTTGATCGTCAATAAGGAGCAGCGAATCCCGGATATCGCCTACAGCGGTCGTCAGCTGGACCCGGCCTCAACCGCGGAAACGCTGGTCGTCCATGGTCAGGAATTCCATACGAGCTACTGGGGTCATCTCGGACTGCTGAATATCCGCGATCACGTGCTATTGCCCGGGTATGCCGGCTACCCTAATACAGCAGCTGCGAGTTTGTATCCGACGAATGCGGACGTCGCCGATCTCGCGCACCAACTGGGCGCCTTGGTCGGCTACGTGCATCCGTACGAGGAGGAGCCGCAGCCGCTCACTCATCCCGCGCACACCGACGCCGATGAACTTCCGGTCGACGTGGCGCTTGGCAAGGTCGACTACATCGAGATCGTAGCGTTCAGCGACCACCGCGCTACCGCGTCCGTGTGGTACCGGCTCCTGAACCTGGGATTTCACCTGCCCGCTGCGGGCGGAACGGACGCGATGGCGGACTACGCGACATTGCGTGGGCCGGTCGGGATGAACCGCGTATACGTTTCGGTACCGAACGGTCCGCTGAACAGCGACGCCTGGCTCGCATCGCTGAAGCAGGGCCGCTCGTTTGCCACCAATGGCCCTCTCCTTGATTTCGCGTTGGATGACAATCCGATCGGCAGCACGCTGCACATCACGCGCGCACGTGCCGTGCCATATCGGGTTCGTCTGCGCTCCATTGTGCCGCTGGATCGCGCGCAGATAGTCTGCAATGGTGCCGTGGTCCGCGATCTGCCGGTCGATCACGTCCAGGACGGCCGCGAGTTTCAGGGAACGCTGCCGCTGAGGGCCAGCGGTTGGTGCGTTTTGCGGGCGTTCACTGCGCACGCCGAATTTCCGGTTCTCGACAATTTTGTTTATGCCACGACGAGCCCTATCTACGTCGATCTGGCCGGCGTGCCATCGCGATCTCCCGAGGACGCGCGCTATTTCATCGCCTGGATTGATCATCTGGCCGACACCACGGCGCACTATCCGGACTGGAATTCCGATGCCGAGCGCGATACGGTGCTGGCGGAGCTGACGAAGGCGCGCGCGGTCTACGCGGCACTCCAGTAAGCCGCGTCCCAGACCGCATCCGAGCGGCTAATGACCCGCTGCTTCGGCGTCGCTTCGCCGCAGCTCGAGCCCGACAGCGTGGTTTCGCTGAAATCCCTTCCACGTAGTGATGCCGTCGGTGGCGGGACTGTATGCGGCGTATTGCGTTACTTTGTCGGCCGGCCACTGGCCAGCGCCAGATTCCACGATCAAGCCGTCCAGGTATTCCGCCCGACTCTGGTCACCTTTGACGAACCGGTCCAGAAACGCGGTTATGAAATGCTGATTGATGGCTATGATCCGATCCTTGCGCCAAATGGGGTCCTCGAACCAATCCAAATCCCAAAGTCGGCCTCGCATCGAGGCGGGTGCGCTGTCGAGCCCGATGGCGTGCCCCCCACCCTTGTAGGTGAGCAGGTAGCGCGGCGCATGCTTGGCGGCATTGAAAAATGCAAGCGCGCCGGACGGATAGTCGACGGTGCGGTCGTTGTCGCCGGCGATGAATAGGAGCGGCAAGCGGATATCGGCGATACCCTCGCCCCATGCGGGCAGGCCACCGCCACCTGCCGGTGAAATCGCCACCACCGCTTTGACATTTGCCACGATGACCGCAGCGCGCTCGGAGCCGCCCCTCGCGTACGGCAACAGCAATCCACCCGGCACAAGCTTGGCCGCGACGGGTCCGGCCGGATCGATGGTTGCGCCCGCGGCAGTCAGCACTCCATATCCGCCCATCGAGTAGCCAATGAGCGCGACACGGGCCGGATCGACCTGGCGGTCTGCGGCCGCCGATCGCGTGAGCTCGCGAGCCACGAAAGCGATGTCCAGGGGCCGGCGCAGCCAGGGTTTTGGGAATCCGGCCCGGTCTCCAAATGGCGGATCTTCGTGGCGAATCGCTGCCACGACGTAGCCTTTGGACGCCAGATTCTCTGTCAGCCACGACATGGCTACGGTGGCGTTGGCGTACCCGTGGGAGACGATGACGAGTGGGTACTGACCGGGAACCGCCGGCGCGTCGCGAACTGCCAGGCCCGGTATGGAGAACTCGGCCGGTGGCGCGGGCGGTTCGGACGTCATGCTGGCGTGATACGTGTCGGCGACGGCGTCTCGCCCCGGCGTTGCCGGATACCAGATGTCGACCGACAGCGAACGATCCTCGCGCGGCGCCACACCCTGCTTGGCGTCAAATGCGAGCACGTCCGGCTGGTCGTGTTGCACCAGTTTGACGAGTCGCACCCCGACCGCAAATGGACCCAGATGCGCAAGCTCGGGCGCATCGACCCCAGGTCGACTGGGCGGATCAGCGGCGAGCGCGCTGCCGCCGCACAGAGCCAGAATCAGCAGGCAAATTCTGCGATGCATGGTGCTCCTTCAGACGCGTGCCCGATACTGATCGGATGGGTTCCGATCCGCTGATCCCGGAGAGTAGGACAGACGGCGGTCGACGCCATCCCCCGTAAGTCTGTTATTCGTCGCGGAATTTAATAGCCGCGTGCGTGCCATCGCAGAACGGCTTGTTCTTCGACTGGCCGCAACGGCACAGGGTGACGCGGTTTCGCACCTGGTAATTAAATCCGTCCGCCGACACAACCGGAATTCCACCGCGCAACCACAACGGGCCGGAACAACCCTGCGCCGGATCTTCCACGAGGCCAATCGATCGCGGCAGGTGCGGCTCGACGGCGCGTCCGCTGGTCTTGTCCCACGCGACCAGCCGTCCGCTTGCACAATTGCCAACCTGACGGACGAAATTCGCACGCACTCGGTCATCATTGGTTCTGCCGACTTGATTCCAGACCTGCCCGTTGGGATCGCAGAAGCGAGCGAACGCGCACAGGCGCTCGGCGTCGTGCAGCTGCATGGCCGGACCATCCATGACCTGCGCCTGCTTTTCGTACGGCACGCGAGTCGCGGTCTCGGTGCCATCGAAGCCGACCTTGCTGTGCGTACCGTCGCAGAACGGCTTGGTATGGGAGTGTCCGCAACGGCACAGCGCGTACTTCTCCTGCGCCGGATAGGTTTTACCTTCAGCCCAGGACTCCGAACCGCCGTCGGCGTCAGTGCGTATGGTCTGTTTCGCCAGCGGAATAGCGCCGGACACGAGATAGGGGCCATTCTTGGATACGACGACGCGAGGGCCGGGACCCGACCGTTCCATGGCATGACCTCCCACTCGTGTAGATCCGAGTCGGCATCATTGTAGCGCGTCGTCAATCGCCGGATCGATTCGGAACGCAACGGAACCGTCAGCGTCGCCAATTCCGGATGAATGCGGGTTGATTCGATACTGCACAACGCCGGCAGGCAGCATTGGAGCCGCGTGGCGCGTGGATTAATCTCTGTGAATACGAACTCCACGCCGCCAGTCGACCAGACCTGCGCCGTTGAGTTCACCGTATGAGGGCAGTGCGATGACCGAACGCAACGTGGGTGGGACGCGGTTGGCCTACGAAGACCCGGACTTCACCCGCAGCGACGATGCTCGGCCGCTTCGCATCATCGCTGAGTATCTGGACCCCCTGCGGCGATTTCGGCGGGCGGGCATCCACGACACGATCGTCTTTTTCGGCTCAGCCCGGCTCGCGCCCGACGGGCCGTTAGGCCGGTATTACGAGGAAGCGCGCGAGTTGGCGCGCCTGATTACAAACTGGTCGAAGAATCTCTCTTCTCACCTGCATCGTTACGTCGTCTGCTCCGGCGGTGGCGGCGGCATCATGGAAGCGGCGAATCGGGGGGCTTCAGACGCTGGCGGTCGGACCATCGGCCTGAACATCAGGCTGCCTCAAGAACAGAAACCGAACCCCTACATCAGCCACCAGCTCAATTTCGAATTTCACTACTTCTTCATGCGCAAGCTCTGGTTTGCCTACCTGGCGCGAGCCCTGGTCGTGTTCCCAGGAGGGTTCGGTACGCTGGATGAGCTGATGGAGATTCTCACTCTCGCCCAGACCCGCAAGCTTGCCTCGCCTATACCCGTGCTCCTCTACGGGTCGGCGTATTGGCGGGAGATCATCAATTTCGAGGCTTTGGTGCGCCACGGTATGATTGAGCGCACGGATCTCGATCTGATGTGTTTCGCCGACACTCCGGACTCGGCCCTGGACCTGCTACGGGCGCGTCTGGCTCCGGGTGCCATCGAAACGACACCAGGGATGAATCGAGACTGGTCCGAGATCAGCAATTCCGCCAGCGCGGCATCCAATGGTCCCGGAGATCCTGCCGTTTCCAGTTGAAGAGCGGTGGGGCGTCTGCAACTTCGCTGCCTGCCGCCGAGAGATCGCTTATCCGCCACCCATGACCACAGCCGACGACCTGCTGCAAATGAGCCCCGATACCGAGCTTTCGGCACGGGCCTTCGGGGTGCCAAACGACTTGCGCGTACCGGCCTTCTCCCGACGCACGGAGTATGTGCCGGACATTGATTCGACGTACCGGTTCGACCCGCAAACGACGTTCGCGATCCTCGCGGGATTTGCCGCCAACCGGCGCGTCATGGTCGCGGGCTACCACGGCACGGGAAAATCCACGCACGTTGAGCAAGTGGCGGCACGGCTCAACTGGCCGATGCTGCGAATCAACCTGGACGGACACGTCAGCCGGGTCGACCTGGTCGGCAAGGATGCGATCGTGGTGCGCGATGGCAAACAGGTGACCGAGTTCCGCGAGGGGCTTCTGCCCTGGGCGGTGCAGCGCAGTGTTGCGCTGGTGTTCGATGAGTACGACGCCGGTCGACCCGACGTCATGTTCGTAATACAGCGCGTCCTGGAATCGAGCGGCAAGCTGACGTTGCTCGATCAGAACCGGGTCATCAGCCCGCACCCATATTTCCGCTTGTTCGCTACCACCAACACCATCGGTCTCGGCGACGCCACGGGCCTTTACCACGGCACGCAGCAGATCAACCAGGGCCAGATGGACCGTTGGTCCATCGTGACGACTCTTAACTACCTCGACCACGACTCGGAGGCTGCCATCGTACTGGCCAAGGTAGCTGCCTACGATACGGAGGACGGCCGACGCACCGTCATGGCGATGGTTCGCGTTGCTGACATGACGCGCAACGCTTTCATGAATGGCGACATCTCTACCGTGATGAGCCCGCGCACCGTGATCACCTGGGCGGAAAACGCCCAGATTTTTGCCGACGTGGCGCTGGCGTTTCGGATGACGTTTCTCAACAAGTGCGATGAGGCCGAGCGCGATACGGTAGCCGAGTTCTACCAGCGCGCCTTCGGCGACGATCTGCCCGAAGCGGTGACCCGCGTTCATGTCTTCTGATGCGCCAGCCTCGCTCACCTCGGGACGACCGGGCGGGCGCGACCCCCTAAATCGGCGTTTCGAGCAGGCGCTCGCCCACGCCACTCGTGCGCTGGCGGGTCGCCAGGGCCTGGCCGTGGTGTTCGGCGCGCCCGAGGCGCGGCTCGCGGATAACACTGCCTTTCTGCCACACGCAACGGCGAACTTCGGGAGCGCGGATACGCAGCGCCTGCGTGGACAGGCGGACGCCCTGGCGCTACGCCAGGCCTACCACGATCCAATCGTGCACGGTCGACTCCGACCGCGCGGCGAGCGCGCGCGAGCGCTGTTTGATGCGATGGAAGAGGCGCGTTGTCATGCCCTCGGCGCGCGGGTGCTCGTGGGAGTCGCCCGCAATCTCGCAGCAGCACTCTGCGGCGATCTGCGCAGGCGCGGCGCGCTGGGGCCGCCGGGTGGGCGGACTGCGATGATGGCCGGGGCGCTGTCACTTCTGATTCGCGAGCGTCTCACCGGCGAGCCACCGCCAGACGTGGCGGCGCGCCTGTTGGCGGATTGGCGCCCGGAATTCGAATCCCGAGGATCGCACGAGCTCGCGCAACTGGTCGCGGTCGCCGGCGATCAGGAAGTCTATGCCGGCGTCGCGCGCCAACTGATCCGCCGCCTTGACCTTGGTCACGAGCTTGGACCGGTCGCGGCGCCCGCCGCGCACGTGCAGATCGCCCCGCCCCCCACCGGTGGCGCTGCGCAGCCACCCGGAGCCGACCCAGAGTCGCTGAACGTAGCCGCAGAGCGCGGGACACTCGAATCGGAAGCGATTCTCGAGCCCGAAGCCGATGCCGTTCCGACGGACGATTCCCTGCGGCCAGACGAGGTGGGCCAACCTGAGCGGGAGCGCAGGGGAGCGCGTCTCGCTCGAGCACGCACCGATGACGATCTGGATCACCCGAACCGCCATTACCGGGTTTTCACGCGCGCGCATGACGAGGTGATCGCTGCCGAGCGATTGTGCGAGGCCGACGAGCTGGTCCGTCTGCGTATTCAGCTCGACCAGGGTGCCAAGCCGCTGCAGCGCGCGGTTGTACGCCTTGCCAACCGCCTGCAGCGTCGCTTGTACGCGCAGCAGCGTCGCTTCTGGCAATTCGATCAGGAAGAAGGTCAGCTCGACAGCGCTCGCCTCGCCCGAGTTGTAGTCGATCCTCTGTCGGCGCTGTCGTACAAAGTCGAGGCCGAGGCCGATTTCAAGGATACGGTCGTGACACTGCTGCTCGACAATTCGGGCTCGATGCGCGGGCGGCCGATCATGATCACCGCCCTGTGTGCTGACGTCCTGGCGCGAACCCTGGAACGTTGCGGCGTCAAGGTCGAAATCCTCGGATTCACGACTCGCAACTGGAAAGGCGGCCTTGCCAAGGCAGACTGGCTTCAGGCCGGCGCGCCGCCGCAGCCGGGTCGCCTGAGCGAATTGCGGCACATCATCTACAAGTCCGCCGACGTTCCGTGGCGGCGTGCGCGCACGCATCTCGGACTGATGCTGCGCGAGGATCTGCTCAAGGACAACGTCGACGGCGAGGCGTTGCTGTGGGCCCACGAGCGACTGCTGCAGCGCTCCGAGCAGCGCCGAATCCTGCTCGTGATCTCAGACGGCGTGCCACTCGACGAGGCGACGCTGTCGGCGAATGCCGGCAGCTACCTGGAACAACATCTGCGCAACGTGGTCGACTGGATTCAGCAGCGCTCGCCAGTCGAGCTGATCGCGATCGGCGTCGGCCACGATGTGACCGACATCTACGCGCGGGCAGTCGCGATCGCGGATGTCGCGCAACTGGGCGGCACGATGGTCGAACAGCTGGCAGCGCTGTTCGACCGCCCGGCCACTCCGAGGCGCGGTTGAGCTGAACGCGGCGTGCGTTCCAGCCTGGAACGCGCCGCCCGAAGTGTCAGTGTCGCGTCGCTTCGGGCGGTCGATTCTGCGAGTAGAACGTAGCCGCCGGCGTGTGCCACAGGAACGCAACTGCGGTAGCCGCCCGCGACTGCGGGCGCGCCGCGCCCGCGTCCATCTTAAGGGGCACGACACCGCGCACGGCCTGCCAGGCAGCGGTCGGGGCATTGCCGAACTGGCGATTGGCATCCTGCATATGGCGTAGGTCCATCCACAGCGCCGCGGTCAGCAGGTCGTGCGCCAGTAAGTCCATCGTTGTCCCCACCACCTGCCGGGCACGCTGCGCCTTGATGCGCGTCTGCGCCTGCAGGTCTTCCACGGTCGCGACGATGGCCGCGCCGAATGGCGCCACCGGATTGGTGAGGCTCTGAATCTCCTGCTGCAGATCAACCGCGGTGAAGCCGCCCTCGCTCGGAAAGGCTCCCGGTAGGAAATCCTGCACCTTGATCACCGTGAAGAACGGATTGCTAAAACGGTCGATGCGGAGCATCACCGCGATGTCCATATTGGCCATCGCAATGTTGAAGTTTTCGAGCTTGTTCGCCAGCGGGTATGGATCCCAGTTGGCATTCGACACGATATATCCGTGCTTGCCGTGGCTGAGCGGACCGCCTTTGACGTAGAACTTCATCATCTGGGGCGTCGCCAATTCCCACGAGTCGCTCGGTCCGATGCCGACGTGCACCGCAGGGTTGTGATCGGATGAATTGGCCTGGAACACCACCGCATCGCGCAGCGCCGCCCATTCCTCCCACGCCGAAGCCTGCCGGATTGAAGATGCCCGCAGGCTCTCGGGATCCTGAATGATGCGCTTGGGGTCGTCGCCGAACAGGTAGCTGCCCTTGAGCATGTCCAGCACCCGGCCCGCGTCCCAGTTCAGCCAGCGCTGCGGTCGGTCGTCCTGCACGACCTTGCTCAGCGGCGTGATGCTGCTGTTCATGCCGTTCAGGTCCATGGCGTAAATCAGGTCGGCCCACTCGAGCGCCTCGCGGCCATCATTGACCACCAGAGCGGCCTGCCCGGTCGCGTAAGCATCGCTGCTGATCAACGCGTTGTCGTCAGCGGCAAATGGTTGCAGCGGCGTAAGCCCTGCCTCCTTGAGCGCCTGGGAAGCAGGCATACGTGTCCCGCGGTAATAGACCTCGCCCGCACCGATCATGGCCGCGCCGACATTGGCCAGCTGCGCCAGATCGCCTTCGCCGAGGGTGCCACGCGACTGCACCACCGGTGTGATGCGACGATTAAGGAGATCGATAAGCATTTGCGAGAGCTGAGCGCTGGGCGCGTTGTGGGTCATGGCGTTGGCGCGCACCACCATCATCGCCCGGACGATGTCTTCCTGATCGACCTCCGGCCCGAAACCCCACTGCGTGCCGAAACGGAAGCGCTCAAGCAGCGACTTCTCAAGCTTTGGCTTGTTTTCTGCCGAGGTTGCGTCGCCGCTGAATACCACTATTTCGCGCTGATCACCGGCTCCCCGGTTGAACCAGTAGACGGACACGCCTTCGGCGGCCGCCTCGAGCAGGAGGCCGTAGTTATCCTGCTCGCGCTGCTTGGCGTCAGCGCTGAGCTGGACCCGAGCGCCATGGCGCGCAACTTGAACGATCTGGTCGATCGTCAGATCGTGGCCTGTGAGCGTGATCGTCTGGCTCTCCTGGCTCGAGTCGGCGGCCTGGTAGGCGAGTGCCGAGCCGACGGGGGCTGTGGCAGCGCCTGCGACGAGCAGACAATAGAGCGCGCGCATGCGCGCAAGAGGGGATCGCCACGCGTGGGCCATGCTGGAAACTCCTGGAACGGTAACGGAGATAATCGATCTGCCTTCGGCGGACGCCGCTTTCAGTCGCAGCAGTCAAATTGCGGCGCGCCTTGATCGGTGCGCTCAGCGCGCAATGCTGCGCGCGAATCTTCTCGTTTGCGATGTCGAAGGCGCAATAGGCTAATCACTGCATTACGGCCACCGCGGCCGCGCAGCTGCGCTTGCGCGCGCAGGCTGAGCACGAGCGGCTGCTGGCTCAACTAATGAAATCATGGCGTTGCGGTGGCGCTGTTCGGAGTCGTCGCTTTGCGCTGTCGCCCGACTTGCCGGTGGTCAGTCCACTTGTGCACGATCCTTATATCGACCGCACCGACAGAGCGCTACGTTCGCACGCGACATTACACGGGCAATTTCGCAGCGCGCGCGACCGGGCCATTGTCTGTCCGCCCAAACCGCGCACGCCCTGACACGGACACACGAAGTGAGCAGCGTCGTGACTCCCGAACCTTGTCCAACCTGATGGGGTCCATGTTTGAATCGCCGTGCCCACCCCGTTGGACAGATCCTCGCTGTGAACCCATCGTCCCGTGAGCTTTCCAGCCGCCGCTGGTTGCGGCGGCAACTGCTGCGTTTGCGGGCAGCGTCCGTGGTGCTCCTTGCGGTTCCATGCGTCGCCGCCGCGCAGGAAGCGGTCTATGACGTCAATGCCGAGGGCTCGCACGTCGATTTCTCGACGCGCTATCTGGGGTTCTGGTCGATCACCGGGCGCTTCTCAGGCGTCGCCGGCCAGCTGCGCCTCGATCCCGAGAGCTGGGACTCCGCTCACCTTGACGTTCGCGTGGCGACCAACACGCTTAAGACGCAGGACCCGGTCTGGGAACGGCGACTCACCAGCGAAGAGTGCCTAGACGTCAAACGGTTTCCGGTGCTCTCGTTTCACAGCACCTCCGTCCGGCGCACCGGGGCGCAAACTGCCGATGTGGTGGGGATGCTGAGCCTGCACGGCGTCACGCGCGA
>Ga0187780_10003820_pt1 | contig 11316 bp, 13 predicted proteins | sample 1015_Q2_SP10_20__FD_132429 | JGI IMG/M metagenome (GOLD analysis project Ga0187780, IMG submission 132429) | Tropical peat soil microbial communities from peatlands in Department of Meta, Colombia - 1015_Q2_SP10_20_MG | ecosystem: Environmental > Terrestrial > Soil > Wetlands > Peat | place...
ATCATCCGCGGGGCGGCCGGAACCCTAACCGGCAGGCTGACCGGGCTGCTGGCGGTGGCCAAGACGCCCTCGGCCCGCAGCGACAACCTCATCTTCGCCTACGGCGAGGTCCCCCGGGCGCTCGACCTCGCGTTGCGGACCACCCGGCTCACCGCGGGCGTGATCCGCACGCTCGAGGTCAACGGCTCCAGGATGCGGGCAGCGCTCGAGTCGGGTTTCTCGCAGGCCACCGACCTGGCCGAGTACATCATGCAGACCTGCGGGATCGACTACCGCAGCGCGTACCGGGTGGTCGGCCACGCGGTCCGGCAGGCCAGCGCCGGGGGCCTGCGCGGCGGCGACATCGACGGCGCGCTGCTGGACGCGGCGGCCATCGACGTCATCGGGCGCCCGCTGGGGCTGACCGGCCGCGACCTGTCCGCGGTACTGGACCCGGGCCAGATCGTGGCCAGCCGGACCACGCTCGGCGGTGCCGCCCCGGGCGAGGTCACCAGGATGGCCGGCCAGGCCGAGGCCGGGGCGCGCGAGCTGGCCGGCGAGGCGCAGCGCTGGCGGGACGCCTACCGGGCGGCCGAGGATGCGCTGATCGCCGCGGCCCGCCGCGGCGCCTTCGGTCTGGGCCCGCAGGCTCCGGCCGCCGCGGCGGATCCGGCCGACCCGGGCCAGGGAAAGGCGGGGCTGCGCCCCGCGGAACGGAGCGGATGATGACGGAACCGGCCCGTACCCCGCTGTCCCTGCCGGCCCGCGTCGGCGTGGTCAACGTGGGCCTGCCGCTGTTCGGCGACGCGATCGCTGAGCAGGGAGCGCCGGTGCTTTCGGTCGACTGGCGGGTGCCCGCCGGCGGCCAGCCGGCTGCCGTGGCGGCGCTGGGCAGGCTGTACGGGATCCACGCCGAGCGGATCGAGACGGCCAACGCGGAGGTCCTGCGCAGGCTCGACCAGGGTATCCCGGTGCTGACCGGTATCGAAGCGGTGGCCCAGGCGGTGCCCGGCCTGCCCGAGCTCACGCTGCTGCACTGCGGCCCGGCCATCTCCTACGCCGATGCCCCTGATCCGCTGCGCAGGTCGATGCGGGCCGCGGCGGTGGCGGAAGGATGGGCGGCCGACCCGGAACAGGCCGACAGCAGGCTCAGCCGGGGCGAGATCGGGCTCAGCCCGGCCAACGCCCACCGGGTGGTGGTCCCCATGGCGACCGCGCTCGGGCCGAGCGCGCCGCTGTACGTGCTGGTCAACGAGGCCGGGGGGACGACCGCGTACGCGCCGGTGTCACAGGGGCCGGGCGAGGTGGCCTGGTTCGGCTGCGACAGTGAGGCGGCCGTGGCCCGGCTGGCCTTCCTGCGCGAGGCGGCCGCCCCGGTGATCAGCCGCATCCTGGCCCGGACCGGCCCGCTGGACGTCCTGGCGCTGGCCACCCAGGCCCTCGCCATGGGCGACGACGTGCACGTCCGCACGCAGGCCGCGACGAACCTGCTGATCCGGGAGTGGCTCCCGCAACTGGCCGAGCTCGGCGGCCCGGACAGCGCCGCCTTCGCCCGCTTCCTGGCCGGTAACCACCTGTTCTTCCTGACCCTGGCCATGGGAGCGGCGCGGTCGCTGACTGAATGGGCGGCGCAGGTGGCTGACTCGTCCATCGTGACCAGCATGGCGCGCAACGGAACCACGTTCGGCGTACGGCTGGCCGGTACGGACCGCTGGTTCCTGGCCGAGGCGCCGGAGGTTGGCCACGCGCTGTACTACCCCGGCCAGGGACCGCAGACCAGCGCCAGGGACATCGGCGACAGTGCGGTGCTCGAGCTGTCCGGCCTCGGCGCCGCCGCCGCGGCCGGATCGCCCGCGGTGGCCCGGCTGCTGGGCGGCCAGATGCGCGCGGCGGCCGAGCTCACCGAACGGCTGGCCGCGGTGTGCGCCGGGCGGTCCAGCCGGTTCAAGATCCCGGTGCTCGACAACGCGGGTACCCCGCTCGGGGTGGACGTCCGCAAGGTGGTGGAGCTGGGCATTACCCCCGCGGTGACCACGGGAATCCTGCACTGCAGCGACGGAACCGGCCAGGTGGGCGCGGGCGTGGCCGAAGCGCCGCTCGGCTGTTTCGCCGCCGCGCTGGCCGACCTCGACCGCCGCCTGACCGGGCCGGCCCGCTAGCCAGCTGCTACGGCGTCGCTGGCCACGAGGCTCTAGCCCAGGCCTGCGACCCGTCGTGCCTCCGCCCGGTCCCGGCAGGCCCGCATCGCGATGACCCTGCCCTGCCGCAGCGTCAAGACCAGGAAGTTCTGGTCGTCGGCCGGCCGTGCGCGCTGCCGGTCGATGCCCGGCGTACGGACGACGACCATAACCTTGTCGCTGCTGGAAGCGACTTCGGCCAGCTCTGAACGCAGGCCGCGGTTGGCCTGCCCCTGCAACGCCCACTGCAGCTCCTGGCGGCCGTGGCAGGTCTGCGGTTCGGGGTCCTCCAGGCTGGGGTCGAGATAGGTCCACTCCAGGTCGGGATCGATGATTTCCAGCATCCCGGCTAGGTCGCCCCGGCCGTACGCCTCATAAGCCGCGCGGACCAGCGACTCGTTCTGCTCAGACATGCCTGCCTCTTCCTGGGACGTGTGCTACCTGGCCGAAGGGGCCTGATGGCCCCGGTCACCGGGAGGTGCACGGGCCGGAGCGGGCTCACGGTCGGCTCGACGGCGCCATCGGACAGGCCAAACCGGCCGCTGGCACGAAACGCCGGCGGCCCAGGCCAGGGCGCCAGAGGCTCAGATTCAACCGAAGGGTCGCATCGGCACCATTGTCCGGCGCGTCAGGCCTTCCGGCAAGCCCGCAGGTTCCGGCCCGCCGTCAGCCTGGTACCTGGCCGGCCCCGGCCACGGTGACCTCGATCGGCGGCGAGGCGGCGAGCGTGTTGGACACGTAGCAGACGCGCAGGGCAGGCTCCACGAGCCGTTCGACGACCTCGGGCGGAGCATCGGAGGTGACGTCCAGCTGCAGCAGACGGAACCGCGGGCCGTCGTAAGTACCGGTGGCGGTGACCGCCAGGCCGGGCAGGTCGATCCCCCGCTTGCCGGCCGCCCAGGCCAGCGCCAGGGCGTAACAGGAGGCCATGGCGGCCAGCAGGTACTCGGTCGGCATCGGCCCGGTGCCGGTGCCGCCCGAGCTTTCGCGCTCGTCGACGACCAGGTCAAAACCGCCGGCCGTGACGCGGCACCGCCAGCCGCCCTCCCAGCGGGCCACCACCGAGTTGGTGTGCGGCGGGGCCGAGCCTGCCGCTTCGGTCATGCCTGCTCGTCAAGCCGGTGGTCGTGACCCGTGTCGTGAATGCCGTCCACGCGGCTCACTTGCCTCCCGGGTCAGGGCGCCAAGAGAGTGCCGACCGGGACGATCGGGTCGTCACGGACGGCACCCCCTGGTCAGCGGTCCTCAGACGGTCCAGGTGTTGAGCTGGAAGGCACCCGCCCGCCACGCGGTGAGGGCGGAGTCGAGGACGTCCAGCGGGTTGAACGCCTTGACCCCGTCGATGAGGTCCTCCTCGCGGAAGCCGTACAGGGCCCCCATCGCGAACCGGCAGGCGTAGACCGTAGCCCCCTCCTTCAGCAGGGTCTCGATCTGCCGGTTCCCGGCCAGGTTGCCCGGGAAACCCTCGGTGCCGATGGTCGGGTAGCCGCGGTGCCGCGAGGCCAGCAGCACGCCCGGGCCGTACAGGATGATCGACACGTCGAAGCCCTTGCGCACCAGCCGGGTGGAGGTGAGCAGGTTGACCAGGGAAACCGATCCCTCGAAGGGGACGGAATGGATGAACACGAACGCCTTCTCGCCCGGGTTGGCCCGGATGTCCTCGAACACCTTCTCCTGGGTGTCGTACAGCGAGTCGACGCCGGCCTCGCCGCGAGGCGACTGGACGGTGATCGGCATGGAACCTCCTGACGGTGGTGTGGATTGATAGCGGATGTAGGGATGGGGACTAGCCGCCCGACGCGCGCGGGTGCTGCGTTCTGGTCCAGGTCATGCGGTGGCTGCCGGGCAGGCGCCGGACGATCGCGGAGCGGACCGGCCAGGGCACCGCCCGGTACGCCGGGACGTAGACCCTGAGCCAGAAGATCTCCCGTCCGCGCGGGCGCCGCGGCGGTGCGACGCCGTACTTGGCGGCCATCTTCTGCTGCGCCGCGATCATCAGGTAGTGCTCCGACGTGGCTCGCAGCCAGCGGGAGAACGACATCTCAGGATCCCAGTCCCGACAGCAGGTTCTGCGCCGCCAGCGCGATCGGCTCGTTCAGCGCCCCGATGGGGGGCGAGTAGACATTCTCCATCGTGGCCAGCTCGCGGGCCGTGATCCCGGTCCGCACCGCCATGGCCAGGAAGTCCGCGCGCTCCTTGATCCCTTCGCGGCCGACCATCTGCGCGCCGATGAGATTGAGCGACCCCGGCGCGGCCAGCAGCTTGACCCTGACCTTCTCCACTCCCGGGTAGTAGCGGGCCCGGGAGATCCCCTCGGCGACCCCGACCACGTGGGGGATGCCGAGCGCCGTCGCGATCGTCTCGCTGAACGAGACACCGCCGATCATCCAGTCACCGGCCACCATCCCCCACGGCACGCTCACCGGCTGGTACCGGCGCCGGCCGCCTGCCGCATTGGTGCCCGCGACCTTGCCCTGGGCGTAGGCATGGCTGCCGGAAAGGCCCTGCACGGGGATGTCGGTGACGCTGTGCGGCACCTCGATGCAGTCCCCGGCGGCCCAGACGTACGGCGCCGAGGTGTACATCTGCTCGTCGACGATGATCCCGTTCGCCGATCCGATCTGCATCCCGGCGGCCCGGGCCAGGTCAGTATTGGCCTGCTTCTTGGTGCAGACAACGGCCAGGTCACACGGGATCTCCCCGTCAGACGTGGCGACCGCACGGACCGAGCCGTCACCGAGGAACGCGTTCAGGGTCGTGTTGAAGTGGAGTTCGGCGCCCTTGTCCCGCCACGAATCCTGCACCGGGGCGATGATGTCCGGATCGGTGGCCACCGACAGCGCCCACGCGCCCGGGTCGATCAGGTGCGTCTGGATGCCGCGGTGACAGAGCGCGGTGACCATCTCCAGGCCCAGCGGGGACGCTTCGATCACGACCGCCGAGCGGACGCCGTCGAGCACCTTGTCCCACTGCATCGCCCGCCGGATGTTCTTCACGTAATACAGGCCGTCGAGATCCTCGCCGGGTACCCCGGGCCTGGCGTAGCCGAACCCGGTGGCCACGATCAGCTTGTCGTAGCCGACCTCGCCCTCGCCCGCCACGGAAACGACCTTCCGCCCGGGGTCGAATCCGGTGACGCGTGTCTCATAGTGGATGTCGATGCCCTGGTCAGCGTAAGCTTCCTTTGTCGCAAGAAAGAGCCGCTCGAAGTCGGGAATCTCCTTGCCGTGGACATACGGAATGCCGCACGGGCTGTATCCAACGTCCTCGAACTCGGTATAGACGCGGACATCCGCCGGGGCATCCGTTGCCTTCGCGGCCCCGGCCGCGCCGATGCCCGCCGCGCCGCCGCCGATCACTACGATCCGCTGGGCCATCAGCTCCCTCTTCCGCAGCAGGGACGAGACGTTTAGTATCCGCTATGACTCGTACACTATCCTGGCGGTGGCCATGCTGAACGTCAAGACGCGATCACCGTTGTACCGTGCAGGCATCCCGTGAACCGCGTGCCGCGCACGGAGGGACCACCCTGCCTGGACGTGCAGCCCAAGAGCCGCGCTGACGGGGCAGCGGGCGAACTGGAGCGCATCGTCGGCTCCATCGGCCTCAAGGTGTTCAGCCTGCGCAAGCGGATGGGACTGTCCCTGCAGCAGCTGGGCGAACGTTCCGATGTGTCGGCCGCCGCGATCCACAAGATCGAGCAGGGCGGCATGGTGCCGACCATCACCACCTTGCTGAAGATTGCCGGCGCGCTCGGCCGGCCGGTGTCCTACTTCGTGGAAGAAGACGTCGGCCAGGACGACATGGCCGTGCTCACCCCGCCCGACGAAGACCGGCCGGTGTACACCTCGCACAAGGGCATCATGCTGAACAGCATCTCCGGGCCGTACGGCCGCTTCCTGCTCGCCGGGGCGCGGGCCACGGTGGCGCCCGGCGCGACCAGCGGGCGCAAGCCCATGCAGCACCCGGGAGAGGAACTCGTCCACGTGACCGCTGGCCGGCTCGAGTTCACCGTGACCGGGCAGCTTTATCAGGTGGGAGTGGGGAGCACGCTGCATTTCCGGGGCGATCAGCCGCACACCTGGCGCAACCCAGGCAGGACCGAGGCGCACGCGGTCTGGATGGCGCTGAGGCCACAGTGAGCGTTGTTCAAAACCGGCTAGCGAACACGGGCCTTTTGAGCCCGTGTGAGCGGTCGGTGCAGGTGGGAGCGCGAGCAACCCTCACGGGTCGATTGAATGACGCGAACTTGAATAAGACCTTGAATAAGACACAGTAAGGAACCTCGCCGTGATCGCCGAGATCCTGCCCCCCGCGGCGGCGTCCGCCGAGTCGGCCGGGACGGCGCCCGGGGGCGCCGTCCCGGGGCCTGGGCTGTTTCCCGCCGAGGAGCCGGCCGTGCGCACGGCCGGCCCGAGGCGCCGGGCCGAGTTCACCGCCGGCCGTCGGTGCGCCAGGGAGGCGCTGGCCAGGCTCGGCCTGCCCGCGGCGCCGGTGCCGACTGGACGGGCGGGCGAGCCCCGGTGGCCGGCCGGGGTGACCGGCAGCATCACCCACTGCGCCGGCTACCTGGCCTGCGCCGTGGCGCTCGTGACGGACGTGGCCGCCATCGGCATCGACGCCGAATCGGACGACGGGCTTCCGGCAGGCCTGATCGAGTCGCTGGCGACCGGGGCCGAGCGGGCCTGGCTCGCCCGGCAGGCGGCTGCCGTGCCGATGGTGCACTGGGACCGGCTGCTGTTCAGCGCCAAGGAAGCGGCCGCCAAGCTGTGGTATCCGCTGACCGGGTGCTGGCCCGGGTGGAGCGAGCTCACCGTCTTCCCGGCGACGGATGGCACGTTCGACGCCCGGGTGGCCGGATCGCGCCTGACTGGTCGCTGGCTGGCCCGCGGCGGGCTGATCGTTACCACGGTCACCTGGACGCCGGGATCAGCGGAGCGGGAATGACTGTCCGCGCTCGGTTTCCGGGCGCGGACCGAAGATGCGCCGGTCGGCGACCCGCTCCGGGTCCCGGGTATTCCATGCATCCTCGGCGGCCTGGACCTTCTGCCGTGCGGTCTGTTCTGTGAAGGGCGGCAACGGCGGTCGCGGGGCCATGGATTACTCCTCAGGGCTGGGGGAAGCTGGCAGAAGCGTAAGCTGATCTCCAGGTCAGGGCGTCTGTTACGCGTAACATGGGTCATGGTGAGTATGGTGATCGACATCCGGACCTGCGAGCAGTGCGGCATCTCGTTCGTGCCGCGCCGCGAGCACGCCCGGTTCTGCTCGGCCCGGTGCCGGGTCGCCTGGAACCGGCAGCACGTCGGCGACCTTGCCACGGAGGCGGACGCGCTCGGCTGGACGATCGCGGCCATGGGGGAGGCCATCGACCGGCTGCTGCGGGCCAGGAGCCTGGACCACCCGCACGCCTTCGCGGCCATCAGCGAGGCCGTGTGGTGGGTCACCATGGTCGACGCCACCATGGTGCGCTACCACCCGGACGCCTACGACGCCGCCCTGGCCGGTCACGACGTGACGGAACGCCGGTTCATCGAGGGCACGTTCGGCGGGCTGCGCTTCGTGCGGAACTGGATGGGCTACCACGCCGACCACGCCGATTTCATCCGGCCGCGGCCGAATCCGGGCCGCCCGGGCGCTGGCCGCATCGCGGCCTGGACCTGGCGGCCGCTGCCCGAACCCGTGCTGGCCAGCCTGCCGGCCCGCGGGCAGGAATGGGAGATGTCCCGGTACCGGGAATACCAGGCCCATCTCGCAGGCCGGCCCGTCGGCGAGACGTTCCGGCGCGCGGCGGCATTCCTCAACCTCGCCTCCGAGGGCAGCCTGCTCGGGTCTCAATACGGATGACATCCCTCGGGTGTCGGCGGGCCTGGAAGTACATTCCCGCCGGGTACGCGCTGACCGCCCGCCTTTACGCGCCCACGGAGGGCCAAGTAGCGTCGGAGGCAGGCGGACTCCGGAGGGCAGGACATGACCGAGACGGCGTGGCAGGCGGCCGAGTCGGCGGCGGGGGTGCTGGGACCCGAGGCGGACGTGCTCGCCAGGGTCGATGGGGCCGGCCTGGGCCAGGCCACGCTGACGGCGTTGTGGCGCGCGGCCCAGCAGCCGGGCCCGACGTCGGTCGCGACAGCACGCTTCTGGACCAGCGTGGCGATGGCCGGGCCGGTGGCCACGGCCCGCTGGCTGGGCCTGGACCTGAAGCCGCCGGTGCACGTGCCGGAGACCGACAAGCGGTTTGCGGACCCGACGTGGGCCGAGAACCCGGCGTTCTTCGCCCTGCGGCAGGGCTACCTGGCCGCGTCGCAGCTGACGCACGACCTGCTGGCGGCCGGAGCGGGCGACGCGGTCGACGACACCAAGGCCCGGCTCGCGACGGGTTTCCTGCTGGACGCGCTCGCGCCGACGAACTTCCTGTTCACGAACCCGGCCGCGCTCAAGCGGGCGCTGGAGACCGGCGGGGCCAGCCTGGCCCGCGGGACCAGGAACTTCGTCAGCGACCTGCTCACCAACGGCGGCCGGCCCCGCCAGGTGGACACCCGGCCGTTCCGGGTCGGGGGGAACCTGGCCGCCACGCCCGGCAAGATCGTGTTCAAGAACGACCTGATGGAGCTCATCCAGTACGCGCCGCAGACCGAGCAGGTCCGCGCGGTCCCGGTGCTGGCCAGCCCGCCGTGGATCAACAAGTACTACGTGATGGACCTGGCGCCCGGCCGCAGCTTCCTGGAGTGGGCGGTGCAGCACGAGCGCACCGTGTTCGCCATCTCCTACCGCAACCCTGACCCGTCGATGAGCGGCGTGACGTTGGACGACTACCTCATCCACGGCCCGCGGGAGGCGATGGATGTCATCGGCGAGATCACCGGAGCCCAGAAGATCGACATCATCGGGCTGTGCCTGGGCGGCGCGCTGACCGCCATGCTGGCGGCCTACCTGACCGAGAAGGGCGACGACCGGATCGGCTCCATCACGCTGCTCAACACCCTGCTCGACTACAGCGAGCCCGGCGTGCTCGGTGCCTTCACCGACGAGCAGACGGTGGCCGGGCTGGAGCGGCAGATGGCGGCCAAGGGCGTGCTGGAAGGCAGCCAGATGGCGGGGACCTTCGACATCCTGCGGGCCAACGACCTCATCTTCAGCTACGTGGTGTCGAACTGGCTGATGGGCCAGGACCCGCCCGCGTTCGACATCCTGGCCTGGAACGGCGACAGCACCAGGATGCCCGCCGCGATGCACTCGTTCTACCTGCGCTCCCTGTACATGCGCAACGAGCTGGCCCGGGGCGAGCTGGAACTGGCCGGCCAGCGCCTGTCGCTGTCCGACGTGCGGAACGACACCTACGTGGTCGGCGCGATCAACGACCACATCGTGCCCTGGCACGGCTCCTACAAGACCGGCGGGCTGATGGGCGGCAACGTCCGCTACGTGCTGTCCAGCGGCGGCCACATCGCCGGCATCGTCAACCCGCCAGGCCCGAAGGCCTGGTACGAGGCGGCCGACTACGCCGGGTCCCACCCCGAGGCCTGGCGCCATGCGAACAGCAAGCACCGCGGATCGTGGTGGGAGGACTGGACGACGTGGTCCGACGCCCGGGCCGGCGAGCGCATAAAGCCGCCCGCCATGGGTAGCAAGCGGCACCCGGCCATCACCGACGCCCCGGGCGAGTACGTGCTCGGCTGATTCCGGCTCCGGCCACCGACAGCATCGGAGGTACACCATGGGTGACATGAAGGGACAGGTCGCGCTGGTCACCGGCGGGACCCGCGGCATCGGGCTGGCCATCTGCCAACGGCTGATCGACCGGGGGGTGACAGTCGCCGCCGGTTACGCCGGCCGCCACGACCACGCCCGGGAGTTCGCGGACAAGTACGCCGATCGCGGCGTGAGCATCCATCAGGGCAACATCGGCCACAACGAGGACTGCGTCCGGGTCATCGGCGAGGTCTTGGAGACTCACGGGCACATGGACATCCTGGTCAACAACGCCGGCATCACCATAGACAAGACGGTCCGCAAGATGACGCCCGAGGAGTGGGACCACGTCATCCACGTCAACCTGTCCGGGGCGTTCTACCTGTCCCGGGCCGTGCTGCAGCACATGCTGGACCGCGGCTACGGCCGGATCGTCAACATCTCCTCGGTGATCGGCTCGGCCGGCGGGTTCGGGCAGGCCAACTACGCCGCGGCCAAGTCGGGGATGTTCGGGCTGACCATGAGCCTGGCGCTGGAAACGGCGAGCAAGGGCATCACGGTCAACACCGTCACGCCCGGGTACATCACCACCGACATGACCGCCGCGGTGCCGGAGAACGTGATGGAGACCATCGTCGCCCGGATCCCGGTCGGCCGACTCGGCGAGCCTGGCGAGGTCGCCCGGGTGGTGGAATTCCTCGCCGACCCCGAATCGGGCTACATCACCGGCCAGGTCTACCCGGTCAACGGCGGCTTGTACATGTAGGGACCCGGCAGCCGGGCCGTTACCTGATGTCGAAGGCGGCTAGCCCTTCCGGCTGCTCGGGCTGGACCGCGACGGCCTCCACGACGGCCTGGCGGGGACCGTGACGGGCCCACTCGATCAGCCGCGCGACGTCATCGGCCAGCCCCTCGAAGACCGCCTCGACCCGGCCGTCGGGCAGGTTGCGCACCCAGCCGGCCACGCCGTGCTCCAGGGCCAGCCGCCGGCAGGTATCACGGAAGAACACACCCTGGACCCGGCCGGAGACCAGGACCCGATAGCGAACCACAAGCAGAAGGTACGCCGGGGTGGGGGCCGGACGCACCGGGGACCCGGGGGCCGGACGCACCGGAGCCCGGGGGGCTGGACGCGCTGCGGCGTCCGGGGCCGGACGACGGGGGCGCCCGCGGAGGCCGGCCACGGCCGGGCCTGCTAGCTGGCCCGGGCCTGGATCGCGGTCAGCGCCATCGTGTAGATGATGTCCTCGACCAGGGCGCCGCGGCTGAGGTCGTTCACCGGCTTGGCCAGGCCCTGCAGCATCGGTCCCATGCTCACCACCTGCGCGCTGCGCTGCACGGCCTTGTAGGTGGTATTGCCGGTATCCAGGTCGGGGAAGATGAAGACGCTGGCCCGCCCGGCTACCGGGCTGCCAGGCCGCTTGGCCTGGCCGACCGAGGCGATGGCAGCGGCGTCGTACTGCAGCGGACCGTC
>Ga0187780_10003821_pt1 | contig 11315 bp, 13 predicted proteins | sample 1015_Q2_SP10_20__FD_132429 | JGI IMG/M metagenome (GOLD analysis project Ga0187780, IMG submission 132429) | Tropical peat soil microbial communities from peatlands in Department of Meta, Colombia - 1015_Q2_SP10_20_MG | ecosystem: Environmental > Terrestrial > Soil > Wetlands > Peat | place...
CGCTGTGCGCGCAACCCGTCAAAATGCAATCGCGGGCGCCGATCCTCGCTTCCTTCCAAGGAAGGTTAAGAGCAGAAGCGTCAGGCCGAGCGCGGCGGCGGTCGCCGACCCGAACCGCGATTGCCAGGTCGGAGGCAGGGCTTCCGGGAGGCCGCCGTCCAGCACGCCTTCCGAGCCGAGCGGCGTGGCGGCCACCTCGCGTCCGAAACCGTCGACGATTGCGGAAATCCCGGAATTCGCCACGCGCACAAGCGGAAGCCCGAGCTCGATCGCTCTCAGCCGCGCCTGGGCGTAATGCTGGTAGGGACCGGGAGTCATCCCGAACCAGGCGTCGTCGGTGACGTTCAAGAGCCAACCGGGGCGATCGGCCCGCGACAATGCGTCGCCGATCTCGACGGGAAAGATCGCCTCGTAACAGATCATTGGAGAAAACGGCGGCAGCCCTGGCAGAGAAAGCGTGACTGGCCCGTCGCCTTCCTCGAAAGAACCACGACCACCGACTGTGCCACTGATTGGTGCAAGCTGGCGGTGAAAGGGTATGTACTCGCCAAACGGCACTAGGTGCGACTTGTCGTAATGCGCCCTGATCGCGCCACTGCCGTCAATCGCTATCAGTGAATTCCATACACCATCGCGCGCCTGCTCCGTGCCACGCGCAACGCCCGTCAGGAGATAGCCTCCTGGCGGCGCCGCTGTAGCCAGAATGGGCAAGGCAGGCGAAAGCGGATCGACAATGAAGGGCACGGCAGTTTCTGGCCAAACGACTGCCGCGAGGTTGCTAAAGCCTGGACGGTGACTGAGCTCGAGCAGCTCATTGATGTGCTGTACCTGGTCCTGAGGCCGCCATTTCTCGTGCTGCGCGATGTTGGGCTGCACAATACGCACGACCGGCGCACCGCGCGCCTCCTGGGATTCAAGTGCCGAACTCAGCACCGCGTGCCCGCCAAGTCCCGCGACGCCGACCAATGCCACGCCGGCCACAATCGCCCGCCATCCGGCGACTGGCGCCGCCAATACCAAAAAAGTGAACGCGCCTAAGCCATAGATCCCAAATAGCGATGCGCTTTGCAATAACGCCGTTGAAAATGCCCAAACATGTCCGAGCGGATTCCATGGATAGCCAGTGAAAATATGGCCGCGAAGCCATTCCGCTGCTGTCCAAGCAATAGCCAGCAGAAACAGCCGCCGGCCGCGGTTGAACAGAAAGGGCGCTCGCTGCGCCAACCAGCGCGAAGTACCCGCGGCAAGGCCGGGGAAGAAACCCAGAATCGCCGCGAGGCCCAGGACCATCGGCGGTCCCAAAAGAGCGTAGTCACCCGGTGGCACGTAGAAGGCTTCGAGAATCCAATATGAGCCGACGGCAAAATGACCGAGACCCCAGGCCCATCCACGCAAAAGCGCCGCCTTCGGGCTGGAAGCTGCATCCCAAAGCAAAACGAAGCCACAAACGCCCAGCACGCCGAGCGGCAGCCAATAGAGAGGCGGCATGGCCAACGCGGCCAATACGCCAGTGACGAAAGCAGCGCCATACGTGCGCCATCCCCCGAGCATCATCGCAAAGATATCGTCGATCAGGCGGCCGGCCGAGACGAGACCGGTGGTCGCACGCGCAGGCGCCGGATGCGTCGGGGATCGACGTCGAGCACTTCGAATTCGACGCCTGACGGATGGCGAACCACCTCGCCCCGTTCGGGTATGCGACCAAGCAACGAAAAGATGAGACCACCGACGGTGTCGATCTCGCGTCGCTCGCTCTCCGACAGTACGCTGCCGATCTCCTGCTCGAGCAACTCGATGGTCGTGCGGCCGTTGACATCGAGCGTGCCGTCGGCCCGGCGGGCCAGAGTGGTCGGCTCGGCGACATCGTGCTCGTCTTCAATTTCGCCGACGATCTCCTCGACTAGATCCTCGATGGTCAAGAGTCCGTCAGTCCCGCCGAATTCATCGACTACAAGCGCCATGTGGGTGCGTTGCCGGCGCATGTCGAGCAGCATATCCAGTACCGGCAATGTCGGCGCCACAAAGACCACCCGACGCAGTATGTCCCGCAAGTTGAATTTCTTCGAAGTGCCCCAGTAGACCAGCACGTCCTTGATGTGGATCATGCCGATTACGTCGTCGAGCGATTCGCGATACACGGGATAGCGGGAATGTGCCTCAGCCTGAATCAGCCGCACGACTTGGTCGAGCGGCGTATCGGCTGCGATGCTCACGATGTCTACTCTCGGTACCATGACATCGCGCACTGTCTTGTCACGCAGTTTCAGAATGTTGGCGAGCAAGACGCGCTGATCGTCGCTGATCGGCGTGTCACTCTCAGGAGCCTCCTCAATTAACTCCTCAATCGCTTCACGGACCGCCTCATTCTTGTCTCGGCGTCGCAGTCGACGAATTATCGTTCGCAGAATGCCACCGTTGGAAGGTACATCGGAAGCAAACGCCGCTGAAGCCAGAGATGGTTGAGGCCGCTCGTCGGCCGAAGCCGGCTGCTCTGGGCCTGGCTGCGGTCCGCGCGCTGTGGAGTCCGGCATGGCATTTAAGATAGGCTAAAGACCCCACGTTGCAATCTCGGAAATTGGCGATGCGTTTCTGCAAGTTACCGTCTGGCGCTTCCATGCCGGTATTCGGAATCGGCACTTGGCGAATGGGCGAATCGACACGTCGCCGTGCGCAGGAACTCGACGCCGTTAAATATGCCGTCGACCTCGGCTATCCCATGATCGACACGGCCGAGATGTATGGCGAGGGAAACGCTGAGGAAATTGTCGGCGAGGCAATTGCTGGCCGCGCCAGCCCCCCATTCATCGTCAGCAAGGTCTATCCACATAATGCAACGCGCACGGGCACGATCGCGGCTTGCGAACGCAGCCTGAAGCGGCTCGGCATCGAGCGTATCGATCTTTACCTGCTGCATTGGCGCGGAGGCGTGCCACTGGAGGAGACTTTCGAGGCTTTCCATAGTCTGAAGCGGCAAGCAAAGATCGGCGATTTTGGCGTCAGCAACTTCGACACCGAGGATATGGAGGAAGCCGCTCGCTTCGACCATGGTCGTACCGGCTCAAACCAGGTGCTCTATTGCTTGTCGCGGCGCGGACCCGAGTTCGAGCTGCTGCCGTGGCTGCGAAAGCACAAAATCCCGCTGATGGCCTATTCGCCGCTCGACCAGGGAGCCCTGCTCCACAAACCGGCGCTTATCAAGTTGGCCCACGAACTGGACTGCGCGCCGGCGCAGCTTGCTCTTGCGTGGCTGCTCGCCCAGCCAGGCGTGGTGACAATCCCCAAGTCATCAAGCCGAGAGCGTGTGAAGGAGAATCTCGGTGCACTTGAGGTCAAACTCTCCAAGCAGACGCTTGCGGCGCTTGAAGAGGCTTTTCCGCCGCCGAAGGGCAAGCAGGCGCTTCAGATGCTCTAATGCACCTCGTACGGATCGTCGATCCCCAAGCGGTTCAGGATATGACGTTCCAGTGCTTCCATGCGTTCGGCCGCCTTCTCGCTCGTCTCATGATTGTGGCCGAGAAGGTGCAAGACGCCGTGGACTACGAGGTGAGCAACATGATCGGCCGGCCGTTTCTTCTGCTTCTTCGCCTCACGCCATACCGTTTCGCGGGCTAAAACGACATCGCCCAGATGGCCACGCACTGCGGAAGGATAAGCGAGGACGTTGGTCGGCTTGTCTTTCTTTCGATCGCGCTTGTTCAATGACCGCAGGAGCTTGTCATTGGCCAGAGCGACGGTGAGCGGCCGGCGTGTGGCCGCCCGCCCGGCCGTTCGTACCACGCGCCTGACGCCGGGTAGCATCCTCAGCCACGTCGAATCGAGCACGACGACGGTGCAGTAGTTAGTTCCTGCTTTTCTTGTCGCGCGCGTCATAGGCTTCAACGATACGGGTGACAAGGTCATGGCGCACGACGTCCTGAGCACCGAGACGCACGAAGCGTACGCCATCGAGTTCACCTAGGGTTTCAAGGGCGTCGGCCAAGCCCGAACGCTGGCCACTTGGCAGGTCGGTCTGGCTTGGGTCACCGGTAACAACCATGCGCGAGCCTTCGCCCAATCGCGTCAGGAACATGCGCATTTGCATCGGCGTAGTATTTTGCGCCTCGTCAAGAATGACGTAACAGTGCGCCAAGGTCCGGCCGCGCATGAAAGCGAGCGGCGCAATCTCGATCTCGCCCGATTCGATGCGGTGCGCGATCTGTTCGGCCGGAAGCATGTCGTGAAGGGCGTCGTAAAGGGGTCGCAAGTACGGATCAATCTTCTCCCGCATGTCGCCGGGTAGGAATCCCAGCCGCTCGCCCGCTTCCACGGCAGGCCGGGAAAGAACGATGCGCTCCACTTTGCCGGTAAGCAGCAAAGACACTCCCATGGCAACGGCGAGATAGGTCTTGCCACTGCCTGCGGGGCCCAGCGCGAACACCATGTCACGTTCACGCAATGCCCCAAGGTAGCCGCGCTGGCCGGGTGAGCGAGCCCGTACAGTGCGCCGTCTGGTGCGAATGCCCTCGTCGTCGCCATCGTCGCCGCCGTTCCTGGCAAAGCGTATTGCGGCGTCAACATCGGCCATTTCAACCGACAGACCTCGCTTAAGCCGCTCATAGAGCCCCGTCAGCGTCTTGTGAGCTACAGCGACACACTCGGTTTCGCCGGCAATATGAAGCTGGTTGCCGCGGGCGTTCAACTGAACGCCCGCGAGTTGCTCGATGCGCACCAGATTGCAGTCATGATTGCCATACAGCCGGGCGACGACCGCATTGTCGTCGAACGTCATCCGTTTGGTGACGTTCACGCCGTGGCCTCCTGCCCAGCGATGATCTCCCCGGCCAGACTGTTGGCGTGCCCTTCGGCCAGACGCACCTTGACGATCCTGCCGATCAGATTGGCGGGACCGTAAGCGTAGACCGACTGCAGCCAAGGAGATTTGCCGACGATCTGCCCCGGCTTGCGTCCCATCTCTGAAAACAGTACCGGCACCACCGCATCTGTCTTGGATCGATTGAATTCGTGCGCTTGACGGGCGACCAGCGTCTGCAGCGCAGCAAGCCGTGCTGACTTGATACGTTCCGAAACCTGGCCCGTCATTGACCAGCCTGGCGTACCGGGTCGGCGGCTGTATTTAAAGGAGAAGGCCGAGGCAAATCGGACTTCTTCGATTAGGCGCATCGTGTCGTCGAATTCGTCATCACCTTCGCCTGGAAAGCCGACAATGAAGTCGGACGATAGCGCGATGTCGGGACACACTCGGCGCAGGCGATCAACCAACCGAAGAAAGTGCTCCCGGCCGTGACCGCGGTTCATCGACTCAAGAATCCGGTTGGATCCCGACTGCACCGGCAAGTGTAGATACGGCATCAGTTGAGACAACTCACTGTGTGCCGCGATCAAGGCGTCGTCCATGTCCCGCGGGTGAGAGGTCATGTATCGAATGCGCGCTACGCCGTCGATTTCGGCAATCGCCCGGATAAGCCGCGCTAGAGACCAGACCGAACCGTCCATGGCTTCGCCGTGATACGCGTTAACGTTCTGACCGAGTAAGACGACCTCGACTGCCCCTGCCGCAACAAGCTGACGAGCTTCGGCGAGGACTGCCCCAGCCGGCCGCGAATATTCCGCGCCGCGCGTGTAGGGCACGACGCAGAAGGTGCAGAACTTGTCGCACCCCTCCTGGACAGACAGAAACGCCGAGCCAGTGCGAACGCCCTTCGGCGACGGCAGGTGGTCGAATTTGCTTTCGGCCGGAAAATCCGTGTCGAGCACTCCCGCACCGGGAAGGCGTCTGCCCGCCCTGCGGATGGCGGCCCGGCGTTCGGCCTCGGCAAGAAGCTGGGGAAGGCGATGATACGCCTGCGGACCAACCACGATATCGACCGCTGGCTGGCGTCTGGTGATTTCTTCGCCTTCGGCCTGGGCCACGCAGCCCGCCACGGCAATCGTGAGGTCGCGGCCACCCGCGCGGCGCTCAACCTTGAGGTCGCGCAGCCGACCCAGGTCGGAGTAAACCTTCTCGGAGGCGTGCTCGCGGATATGGCAGGTGTTCACTACTACGAGATCGGCCTGTTCGAGTGAATTAGATAGCGAATAACCGAGCGGTCGCAGGAGGTCGACCATGCGATCCGAGTCGTAGACGTTCATCTGGCATCCGTAGGTGCGGATGAACACGCGCCGTGTTGATTTTTCTGCCGTCACGGAGCGGCTTCTATCACCGGCGTCAAGAAGGGTCTAGGCAACAGCCCTGACCTGAGGCGGAAGCAGTTCCAGTCGGCCGGTATTGGCTGCCTGCACGCCCGCGGAGACTTGCTGGAAGCAGTGTTCGGCAAGCTTCTTGCGATCGCCCAGTTGGTCGATGTCGGTTGTCGGGAAGAATGTCACTACGGCCTCGGTCTCACCGAGGCAAACCATTTGCCAGAGATGCGGCACAAGGTCCAAATCACCGAACCAGGCAAAGAGCGGCCGCCAGTAGCGGCCGAGGGGAATGCCATCGAGCCGTATATACGAGATCGACACAGGCTGGACCACAATGGGCTTGCCGTTCCGGCGCAACTGCGCCACCCCAAACAGCGCGCTGCGGAAGGGCAGGACGCGAGTGCCGTCGCTGCTGGTGCCCTCGGGAAACAGCATCAGATTGTCGCCCGTATTCAGCCGCCGCAGCATTTCGTCCCGGCTCGCGCTCGTCTTGCCGGTGCGACGCTCGATGAAGATAGTGCGCTGTGCCTTGGCGAGCGTGGCAAAGAACGGCCATGACGCGACTTCAGCCTTGGCGACAAAGCTGCCCGGCACCAGACCGCCCATTACTTCAATATCGAGGTACGAGACGTGATTGCAGACGAACAAGGTCGGCGTCGCATTTGAACGTCGGCCATGGATCCGGACCCTAATGCCAAGGATAGCGCAGACCATGCGATGATACGCGACCGGCATCCAGCGGATGACTGGCCGAATGCGCAGGCCGATGGCTATGAAATATATCGGCAGCAGCAGCAATGTAAGCAGCAAATAGCAAGCCAGCCTGAAGCCGCCGCGCAACGGGGAGCCGATCCACATCGTGACGTAAGAAGCGTCAGTCGTTTTCGCGCATCCCCCGTTCGTAGTGGCGGACGTATTTCTCCGTCACCAGCGCGGTCTTGACGATGATGAAGACATCGGTGGTGTTGAATTCCAGGTCGATTACCGCGCCGTCACCGACGAAACCGCCCAGCCTGAGATAGCCCTTGATGAGCGGTGGCACCCGGGTCATTGCCTTGCGCCTGTCATAACTATCCGGAGGAAGCATGTTCATGTCGATGAAGCGGCTCGATAGCGCGCGCACACGGATTTCCGGCGGCGCCAGATGATGGTGGTACAGATAGCTCAATGCCTGCGCGTGATGGGAAGCATCAGTCCCGGGAAGACTTGCGCAGCCGAACATCACCTGTACGTCGTAGTGGTAGGCGTAGAGCGCGATGCCACGCCACAGCATTTGCATCGTGGCGGTGTTGCGCGCGTCCTGCGCAATGCACGAGCGACCGAGCTCAAGGACTTCGCCCGGATAGTCGATCATTTTCTGGATGTCGTACTCAGCAGCCGAATAGAATCTGCCCGCCTTCTCTGCTGCCACGCGGCGGATCAGGCGATAAGTGCCGACCACGCCTTCGGGCCCCTCCCCCCGGCGCCGGTCAAGCACCAGCAGGTGATCGCAAACATCGTCGAAGGCGTCGAAGTCGCGCCGACGCGCGGCAATCTCGGGCGACGGACGCGCCGCCATCTCTTCGTAGAAAACGCGATATCGCAATGCCTGCGCCGCATCGATCTCGGCCTCGGTTTGGGCAAGGCGCACCTCGAAATCGCCGGCGACAACCTTGACGATCTCGCGATTCGATATCGGCGGGCCAAGAAGTTCGGCCTCGCTGTCAGCACGGTCAATGCGCATGGTTCGCCCTCAAGGGAACCGCCCCGCTCATAGCCTCATTATCGAGCCAGCACAATTTGCGTCTACTCATTTTTGGCGGTCGGATTTACTTTCCAGTGGCACGCCATACAATTCCAGACGGTGACCGACGAGACGATACCCGATCTTTTCGGCGATCTGTCGTTGCAGGCTTTCGATCTCGTCATTGTGAAACTCAATCACCCGACCAGTTTGCATGTCGATCAGGTGATCGTGATGTTCCTTGGGGGTTTCCTCATATCGCGCACGGCCGTCACCGAAATCATGCTTGGCGAGAATGCCAGCCTCCTCGAACAGACGAACCGTTCGGTAAACTGTGGCAATCGATATGTTCGGATCAACAGCCGTCGCACGCTTGTGCAGCGCCTCGACGTCGGGATGGTCCGATGACTCGGATAGCACGCGCGCGATTACACGCCGCTGGTCAGTCATCTTGAGGCCGCGCTCGACGCACATCGATTCCAGTTTCGAACGGCTATCGGACATGTCGAAGTAGCCTACACCGGCGCACTGGCGGGGTATAGTTGGGGGGATGCCTACCCCTGACCAATCTATCGACATTACCGGCGAGGTCTGTCCGATGACATTCGTGCGGATCAAATTGCGCCTCGAACGCATGCACTCCGGCCAAATCTTGCGTGTGCGCCTGCGCGGCGAGGAACCGCTGCGCAATGTGCCTAAGGCCGCACGCGACGAAGGCCACAGCATTTTGGGGATCATACCCGACGGGAATGACCATATCGTGACTATTCGACGGGCTTAAGGGTAAGTCGCATGACTATGGCGTCTGCGGCTGCGGCCTCGCCACGCCGGTAGTAGCCGGCGCGGTGACCTGCGACGACAAAACCAATACGTTCATAGAGTGCCCGCGCGGCAGGGTTGTCAGCTCCGACATCAAGATAGAGCGTTATTGCACCGGCAGCGCGCATGCGATCAATCATGGCCTCCAAGAGGCTGCGTCCGGCACCGCGGCGACGATGATCCGCGTTGACTACGATGGTTAGGATTTCGGCCTCATTCCCCGCCACTCGCCCCAAAGCAAATCCGATTTTCTCTCGTGCACTTTCGACGAACAGGCCGATCACGCCGGGCGCTGCCACGAGCTCGGCGATATCCTGTCTGGTCCAGCCTCGTTCACCCATTGGATCGAACGTTGAGCGATGGATGGTTGAAGCGAGATCCAGATCGAACACGGTGAACGTGCGGATCGCCAAGTCTCTCATTCATTCGACCGTACGTCGTGCGCCATCGGGCAAAGTGACATTTACGCCCCGCAAGTACAGGGGCCTTGGCAAGCCGTCGCGACGATTTTCCTCACGCCAACCTTCGATCCCACGGGTAAGGGCCAAACGGGCAATAGTGGCGGGGTCTGGAAAAGCGATCTGGGCGACCGAATTATCCAGCTGAGGCGCGAGCGTCGTAGCCTGCGGTCCTACAATCAGGCTAACACGGCCGTTCAGGCGCTCCTTGAGGGCCGTGGTGGAAGCGAGGAAGGGCGCTTTGTCGCCTTCATCGAGTGCACAGAACCAGTCGCCCAGGCGGCTGTCGATGGCAGCAACTACGAGTCGACCGCCGCGCTCGCCAGCTTGCTCAAGCAACGTCCGTGTTGTGGCGATGCCTGCCAGCGGGATTGCAAGCGCCGCGGCAAGACCGCGACCGGCGGCGAGCCCGACGCGCACTCCGGTGAAGCTGCCCGGCCCCGTGGTGACGGCGATCATCGACAATTCGTGCTTGTCGATCCGGTGTTCGCCGAGCAACCTAGCAATCGCCGGCAACAGGCTCTCGGACTGATCGCGGGCCTCGTCGCGACAGGAGGCCACGCATTCACCATTGCGTACAACGGCGATGCCAAGCCCGCTTATGGCACAATCAAAGGCAAGCACGGTAGTCATGGTTCACTACTGGTACTCGCATCGGCAGCTGGGCATTGTGACGATATGAAACCCGATCTGCTTGCAATTGCCCCGCCCCAATTCGACGTCGACGTGGCGCTGACCTACGCGACCAGCGCCAATTTAACTGGCCGGCCTATCTATCGAAACGCTGAATGCTGGCTCCATCGCGAGGCAGCCGAGAAGCTTGCCGCAGCAGCAGCCCTCGCTCGCCCGCACGGCCTCGGTCTGCGAATTCTTGATGCTCTTCGGCCGGTGGAGGCGCAATGGACATTGTGGAACTCCAAACCTGATCCTGAGTTTCTCGCCGATCCGCGCCGCGGGTCGCCGCATTCCCGAGGGGTTGCCGTCGACCTCACCCTGTTGGATAGGAGCGGGCGCGAACTCGACATGGGAACGGCCTTCGATGCCTTCACGCCGCGCTCGCACCACGGAAGCACAGAGGTGTCGATTGAAGCCCAGCACAATCGCCTGCTGCTCATGGGATTGATGACCGCGGCGGGATGGGACTTCTACCGCAACGAATGGTGGCATTACCAACTGTTCGACGCCAGACGCTATCCTCTGATCAGTGATAGTGACCTGTCTCGCCCCATGACGTGATGTGCCGGCTCACCGGTCGGAAAGGCGGGCCTTGTCGAAATCCGTGAGATTGTCTTCGCGCATCACCTGTCGCACGAATTGGACATAGGCTTCGCCGCGCTCCGAATAGCGAAGGAGTTGACCGATCAACCGATACCCGTCGGGTGTCTCGCCTCGATCGCGCATAGTGGCCCGTTCGGCGCGAAACGTTGCGTAGGCCGGATGAGTGTTGAGGTTCGCAACGTACGCCTCAGCCGCTTCGCCGACATTGGCGAATGGCTGCGGCATACCGGCTCCCGGTTTCCAGGAAACTGAAACGGCGTGCCGGCCGACGGACTGGATCTGGCCAAAGAGCGCATTGCCGGTGCGGGCGGCGAAGGACGTCCCCCAACCCGATTCGATGCCGCTTTGTGCGATTGCCATCGAAGGAGGCACGACGTCTACGCGATGCATCAATTTGTCCAGAAGTTCCCCGTCCAGCTGCTCGACTGGCACATCATAACGGTCTGCCAGTTGTTGCAGCCATATGCGGTCACTCAACGAAAGACCATCCGATCCGTTAGACATGATCTTGACCCGCAAGCTAAATAGCTGATCACGATCGGCCAGAACACGCTGGTTTACTTCAAGGATGACCGGCAGAAGCGCGGTGATGAAAAGTAGTTTACGTGCATTGCCGTCTTTGGTGGCAAGGTCGTCAGGCACCCGCTCGACCTTGATCGGTGGCACAGCGAAACCCAGACGAACGCCGGTGAGGGTATAGGAAACGTCGCGGAAGAAGCCAGCAAGCTCGTCGGCAGTACGGGGATTAATGGCGCGGATTAGTGTCTTGCGCCGGATGGCATTGCCCGGGGCCGCAAAGCGACCGTGGCCGCCAACTATGTCCCGCGAATTGTAATGTGTGGGATCGTCGGCATCGA
>Ga0187780_10003822_pt1 | contig 11313 bp, 7 predicted proteins | sample 1015_Q2_SP10_20__FD_132429 | JGI IMG/M metagenome (GOLD analysis project Ga0187780, IMG submission 132429) | Tropical peat soil microbial communities from peatlands in Department of Meta, Colombia - 1015_Q2_SP10_20_MG | ecosystem: Environmental > Terrestrial > Soil > Wetlands > Peat | place...
CTCGCGACCGACGGCAGCGGCTCGTTCGTCGTCGCGAACACCGCTGCGGGAACGGCGCACCTCATCGTGGACATCAATGGCTACTATCAGTAGACGCGCCGTGGTGCCGGCTGCCGTGGGTCTCCCGAAGCCAACCGTTGAAGCTCAAGGGGCTTACGGGCCCTTGTATCCCTCAGGAATCGGATTGATAATCCGCGCTCAACAGCGGAAGGAGACCCTATGAAGCCGACGACGCGTCTCGGCCTCCTCTCCGGGCCTGCGCTGGCCCTGGTCTTCACCCTTGTCCCGAGCGGCGCCGCGCTGGCCGCCGGACCCTACCAGTTCACGACTCTCACTTCGCCCTGCCGCATCGTGGACACGAGGTCGGGGCTCGGGGGCTTCAAGGGCAAAATCGTCAATTCGCAGACGGTCAAGTTTCCGATCCGCAATCCCATGCCCTGCAACGTGCCTCCCTCCGCGGCGGCGATCGCGGTCAACATCACCCTCGCCGACGTGCCCAACACGGTCGGCAGCGGCTTCATCGCGCTGTTCCCCGGCGACCAGTCCTGGTCCGGCATCTCGAACATCAACTTCACGCCTCCAGGGTTCATCGCCAACGGAGCGATCGTTCCGCTGGCGACGACGCACACGCTGGATCTGGCCGCGCTCGCGGCCTTCGCGGATCCTTCAGGGAATGCGACGACGGGCGGCACGAACCTGATCCTCGACGTCACGGGGTACTTCGTGCCCGTCGGCGGCCTGCAGTTCTACAGCATCGTCCCGTGCCGCGTGATCGACACGTCGGTGGGCACGGGTGGATTCAACGGTCAGCTGCCAAACGGCGGGACGGGCACGCTCTTCACGGTCAAGGGAGCGACGCCGTGCAACATCCCGGTCGACGCGGTCGCCGTCGCCGCGAACGCCACAGCCGTCGGCACGCAGGACCAGGGCTTCCTCGCTCTCTTCCCGGGCGCGAACGCGTGGCCGGGAGTCTCCAACGTCAACTTCTTCGCAGGGGACACGATCGGCAACGGCGCTCTGATTCCGCTGTCTGCGGGAGCGTCGGACCTCGCCGTGCTCGCCGTGGCGGCGAATCCCGCCACCGTCGGCGTGGCCGACTTCACCCTCGACGTCACCGGCTACTTCAAGTAGTCCGGGCGACCCCTCGAGCGAGGAAGATCGAGACGCGTCCGGGAGAGGACGGCGGCTCGCGATATCCTCGAATTCGATGGCCTTCGCGCGGCGCATCGGTCCGGCGCTGCTCTGCGCCGCGGGTCTCCTCATCGCCTTTCACCCCATGGTCCTCTCGGGCTTCGCCCGTACGGAGACGGACCCCGGCGACACGCGCCACCTGAACTACGTCCTCGAGCACGGCTTCCGGTGGCTGCTCTCGAGGCCGGGGCACCGCGAGCTCTGGAGCCCTCCGGTCTTCTTTCCCGAAAAAAACACCGCGGCTTATTCCGAGACGCTCCTTGGCGTCCTGCCCCTCTATGCGCCCTGGAGGCTCCTCGGGGCGCCGCCCGACACCGCCCTGCAGATCCTGGTCCTGGCCCTTGCGCTCCTCAACTTTCCGGCAAGCTTCTTCCTCCTGAGGCATTCCCTCGACCTGGGCGTTCTGGCCTCGTCGATGGGAGCCTTTCTCTTTTCGTTCGGCAGCCCGCGGCTGGTGCACGTCGGACACCAGCAGCTCATCGCGCAGTTCTTCACGATCCTCCCAGTGATCGCTCTGGTCGAGCTCTTCCGCGCCTCCGAGTCGCCGGAGGGCGGCTCGAGACGCCGGGCCTGGATCGGCCTCTTCTTCGCGAGCCTCGTCGCGCAGGCCTATGCCTGCTTCTACCTCGCCTGGTTCCTCGCCCTGGCGCTTGCTCTCGCTCTGGCCTTTGCGGTCGCCGTTCCCGAAACCCGCCGGAGGCTCTTCTGGCTTCTTTCCCGGCACTGGCTCGCGGCCGCCGCGTGCGGCGTGGCGTCGTTCCTCGCGGTTGCTCCGCTGGCCGAGCACTACCTGGAAGCGGAGGCGGTGCTCGAGCGTCCGATCTTTCGGGACGCTGCGATGGGCCTTCCGCCCCTCAAGGCCTGGCTCAATCTCGGGCCGTATAGCTGGTTGTACGGCAGCCTCGGCCGGCCCTTTCTGTCGGACATGCCCTTCGAGTGGGAGAAGAGGCTGGGCCTGGGTCTCGTGACGATGCTGGCGGCGACGTACGGTCTCTTTCGACAGCGCTCGAGACCGGGCGTGCGCGTTCTAATCGCGACGTCCGCGGCGCTGTTCCTCCTGACCGCGAGCTTCCCGGGCCGACACACCCTCTGGCGGTGGGTCTTCGAATTCGTTCCCGGCGCGACGGCCATGCGCGCTGTCAGCCGCGTCGCCCTCATCCTGCTCGTGCCCGCGAGCATCGGTCTCGCCTGCGCCTTCGACCGGGCCCTCCTCAAGCGGCGAGGGGCCTGGCTTCCCGCGCTCGCAGCTCTCGTGGTCCTCGAGCAGGGGCAGACGATGCCGTCCTACGACAAGCGGACGGCGCGATCGCGGGTTGCGGCCGTGGCGCGGAGCATCCCGGGCGGATGCGAGGCGTTTTTCGCCGCCTTCCCCGAGAGCTCGAGAAACGTCTTCGAGACGCAGCTCGACGCGATGTGGGCGGGCTTGGAGACCGGCGCGCCGACGGTCAACGGTTACTCGAGCCATTTGCCGCCAGCCTGGGAGCCTCTGTACAACAACCAGGTCCGCGGCGCTGGCGATGCCGAGCGGCTGCGCGTCGCCCTGCGTCAGTGGCTGACGTCGCGCGGGCGAGATCCCGAGCGAGCCTGCTTCGTCCTCGAGCCGTAGGCCCTTTTAGGGCGACGACGCCCGCGGCGCGCGCGGCAGGAGGCCCGCGAGCCCCGGCTTCTTCCTCATCACCATCGCCGTGAAATCGCTCGGAATCATCCGACCGGCGATCAGAAGATCTTCGATCGTTCCGAGCATCGAGATCAAAGCGACGTCGCGCTCGTCGTTCGCGTCGAAATTGTGGACGATGTGCTCCAGAAGAGGATTCAGGATCGTTCCTCCGTAGTCGAAGCGCTCGACGATTCGGAACTGGCGCCGAATTTCGGGGAGGATCCGGTCGGAGCGGATGGCTTCGGACGGGTCGGCAACGTTCCAGTGCTCGACGGGAAGACGCACGTATTCGGTCTTGACGGCGCCCGTCGCGGAATCCCGGCGATACCGCTCGGGCAAGGCCGCGAGCAGCTCCCGGACCACGGCCAGCTGTTCGTCGGAGAACTGAAACTGTCGCGGCCCGACGAACTCGTTGACGATGAAGAGGCCGTCGGAGCGCAGGGCCTGCCGCACCTGGGAGAGCACCCAGCGCAGCTCGCGGACGTGGTGAAGAGACATGATCATCAGAGCGACGTCGAATTCGTCCTCGCCGAGCATCACGCGGTCGAGGTCGCACAGCTCGAAGGCGATGTTCGTCACGCCGCGCTCGGCGGCGGACTTCCTGGCGATCTCGAGGGAGTCCGCCGAGGCGTCCAGGGCGAGCATCGAGTCGAAGAGCCCCGCCCTGGCCGCGGCGATTTCCGGCCCGGCGACGCCGCAGCCGAGGCTCAACCAGCGCCCGCCCGCGGGGAGTCCCAGCCGCCGCCACAGGCCCTGCAGCCAATCCCGGTCGCGGTCGCCGGTGATCCTCGGCTGAATCCTGGTCTGCTGCACGATGGGCGAGTCGAGCCAGCCCTGGATGGGCTTCGCCTGCCGCTCGGCGGCGGTTGTATCCCAGAGGCGCGCGACGGCCGCAAGCCGCTCGGCGGACCCCTCCTCGGGCGCGGGGGCTCGTCGCGGCGGATCCGGAGGAGCCGACGGCGCGGCCGCCTGCCGCGGGGCTTCGATGCGGGAGGGGCGTCCCACCCGATCCGTCGAGGCCAGCTCGTCCAGCCGCGCGACAATCCTGGCTGCAGTCCGATCCCACGTCCACTTTTGCGCGACTTCGCGCGCCGCCGCGGCGCCTTTGCCTCGAGCCTCGTCCCGATTCTCGTAGACGTGGCGCAGCAGAAATCGCAGGTGCTCCGGGTCCGGGTCCGCCCACGAGCGCCCGTCGTAGTACGGGCACTTCGCGATCGCCGGGATCGTCGCACGCACGCGCAGGGGATAGGAGATGCCGCCGTGGACGAACTCGGTGTGGGCGCCCCAGTCGGTCGCGATCGTCGGGAGCCCGCAGGCCATCGCCTCGATCAGCGGCATGTCCCATCCCTCTCCGCGCCCGGCCGAGACATAGCAGTCCGCTGACCGGTAGAAGGCGCCGAGCTGGTAGTAGGGGAAGTCGCGATTGAAAATGAAGGACAGCCGGCCTCCTGCGGGGTCGAGCGCCAGACGCCGGATCTCGTCGAGAACGCGCACCGACGCGTCCTTGTTGATGACCTTGCAGAGGAGGCGCACAGGCTCGGTCGCCCGAAACGTGTCGTTGAACGCGCGCAACAGAAGCCACGGGTCCTTGCGCTCCCCCCATTCGAAATTCGAGAGGAAGACGAATTCGCCGTCCGGGTTCGGGAATCCCTTGATTGCCGGGTGGAAGTAGTTGGGATCGACGCCGAGCGGAATCAGATGGACGGGCCGCTCGAGGCCCGAGTCGAGGAAGCCGCGCCGATTGAACTCCGTCGGCACCCAGACCTCGTCCAGCGCATTGGCCTGCTTCACCCATTCCTTGGGAAATCCGTCGACTTCGAGCATCGTGAAGCCCACGCGGCGCCGGCCGGCGTTGCGATGAAACACGTCGCCCTGGCCGTAGACGACCGAGAGCGCCGGGCGGGCGGGCGCGCGTCGAAGGCGGATCGTGTCGAGCAGGTAGTCGCCGCTGATCTCCGCCTCCTTCGTCGGGAAGGGCGTGCCGGGACCGTACACGTACTGATAGGTCAGGCGGACCCCTGCGCGGTCGAGGGCCTTCAGGATCTCCCGGCAGCTCGAGGCGTAGCCCGTCGGGAAATTCATGATCGAATGCCAGACGAGCTCGCGGGTGTACCGGGCTTCGAGCTGCCGGACCCAGTGGCGCCGAAACGTCTCGCGGCTCTTCTGGAAAATCTCCCGGAACGCCTTGCGATCGCCCGACGTCGAGCCGTGCTCGCGGTGCATGAGGGTCACGTCGCCGTCGACGAAGGTGCGGAACCCCTTCTCCCGCGCGCGCAGGGAGTAGTCGGTGTCTTCGAAGTACGACTCGTAAGCCTCCGAGAGGCCTCCCACCGCCCGAATCGTCTCTCGCCGAATGTAGGCGCACGCGAAAGCGATGCTCTCCACTTCGCGCAGGCCCGGGTACTGGCCGATGTCCTTTTCGAGCGCTCCCAGCTGCTGGCCCCAGCATGTGTCAGGCATCATGAAGGCCCCGGCGTGGAGGAGCCTCCCGTCGGGAAGCGCGAGACGGCAGCCCACGATGCCGGCGTCTTTTCGGCAATGGGCCGAGCGGCGAAGCCGCTGCAGCCAGTCGGCCTGGTGGAATTCGAGGTCGTTGTTCAGAAGAACGATGTCCGACTCCGGGTCCGCCGCGGCCACGCCGGCGTTGTTGCCGCGCACGAAGCCGAGGTTGGCCGGGTTGCGCACGACGCGAATCCAGTCGTATCCCGCGAGGCCGCGCGGCGTGTCGTCGGTCGAGCCGTTGTCCACGACGAGGACCTCAGCGTCGCAGAGGTCGGTCTGTCGCAGGGTGTCGAGGCACCGCTTCGTGAGGTCCCAGCGGTTCCATGCGAGGACGATGGCCGTCGCCTTCCGGGCGGTCATTCCGGCGCGCTGCGGGCCCTCGCGAGGGAATGCCAGAGCTGCTCGAGTGTCGTCTCGACGTCGCCCGAGGAGAGGGCCGTCGTCTCGCGCCAGTCGGAAAGGCCGAAGGGCTTTCGGTCCAGGCGCGGGAGGCCCCCGACGCGGCGGGACAGGTTCACGAGATCGTCGAGGCAGAGCTCTCCGGCGAGCTCGCCGAGCAGGCGCGACTTCGCCGCGAGAAGCTCCTCGAGCCGCGCGACGCGGGCTTCCAGCCTCGCGATTTCGGCTTCGGCCGGCCGCCCGTCCTCTACCACCGGCGTCCCACAAGGCCGCGCAGGAACTGCATCACGCGCCAGGCGGCCGAGCGCTCCACGGCGCGATTGAACTCCATCAGCCGGATGTTCTGGTCGCGTAGATCCTGCTCGTTGCGCAGCGCATCCTCGAGCTTCTCGTCGAATCGAATCGCCCGGTCGGCGAGCTCCCGCTCCCGCTCGAGGCTTTCCTTGAGCTTGAGTCGCAGGCCAACGGCCTCCGCCTCCGCGGCGCCGAGCCTCTCCGCAAGGGAGCTCTGCGTGTCTGTCGGGCTAGCGATCCTCGCGCCTCCCCGCGAGATTCTAGATGGAAACCGCGTCCGGGGCCCGCGCCGCTTCGCTCGCGCGTGCGCGGGTTATCATCCCGCCGTGAAGAGCGCCCGCGAGCGAAGACTTCGGGCGGCGTGGTTACCGATCCTGATCCTGGGCGCTTTGCCGTTTCTGTCGGGTCTCGGACAGCGCAACGACGGGCCCGTCGTCGTGTACCTCGTGGACACGCTGCGCCCCGACCGCATGTCCGCCTACGGCGCCGCGCGCGACACGACGCCGGCCGTCAGGGCCTTCGCCTCCGAGAGCGTCGTCTTTCGCAACGCCTTCACCCTCTCGACCTGGACGCGGCCCGCGGTTGCGACACTCCTCACGTCGCGGCTGCCTTCGGAGGTCGGAGCGATCAACCGTTACGGCCGGCTGAGTGAGAGCGTGCCGTACCTGCCGGAGATCTTCCAGAAGCACGGCTGGGTCACGTGCGCGGCCGTGGCGAACGGCAACGTCGACGACCCGAGGCTCGGGTTCCGGCGCGGTTTCGATCGCTTCGACGACGTTTGGGGGAAGACTCCGGAGGAGAAGCCTTCGGCGGTGGAGGTGGTCGAGAAGGCGCGCGCCTTCATTGCCGCCCAGCCGTCGCCGCGCTTCTTTCTGTACGTGCACGTGATCGACCCGCACATTCCCTACCGGACGCCGCCGGAGTTCCAGACGGCCTTCGAAGCGTCCGCGGGTCCGACACCTCGCGAGAAGCTCCTGCTCGAATACGACCGGGAGGTCCGGACCTCGGACGAGGGCTTCCTCTACCTGGCGGATTCGCTCAAGGCAAAGGGATGGTGGCGCGACGCGCTCGTCGTCTTCGTCTCCGACCACGGTGAGGAGTTCTACGAGCACGGCAACCTCTATCACGGCGCGACGCTCTACGACGAGCAAACGCGCGTGCCCCTCGTCGTCAAGTTCCCTGGCAACGAGGGGCGCGCAACGACGCGCCCGGATCCCGTGTCGCTCGCCGACGTCGCGCCGACGATCGTGGACGCGATGGGTTGGGAGAAGGAGAAGGGGTGGATCGGCGAGAGCGTCCGGGGTCGCCGCTTCCCCGAGAACCGGGAGATCTACGCGACGGAAGACCTCGACGCGTTCCGTCTCTACGGCCTCCGGCGCGGTCCCGAGAAGGTCATCGTGCGCGTCTATCCGACGCTCGAGAGACGCGTCTTCCGCCTCGACCGCGACCCCAGAGAGAACGAGGGCGCGTCCGTGCCTTGCGGGGAGGCCTCGGCCGGCTCGGCATCGGATCTTCTCCCGCGCCTGGAAGCCTGGCGGGAGCGGGACCTCGAGGGCTTCCCGCAGGTTCACCTGTGGCGGTCGTCCGCGGGCGAGGAGGTTCGCATCGACCTGCTCGTTTCGCTGGGGGGCGGGACGAAACCCTTTCTCTCGGCGACCGACGCCTGCCGATACGCTTCCTCGGTGAAGCCCGGAATGATCATGCTCCGCGGCCCTCTTTCGCCGAACCAGCCCTTCGACTTCCGGATCGCCGGAGACGATCGGGGCGCGCTTCCGCACTACCGCCTCGGCGTCACCGACTCCCGGGGGAAAGTGGTCCCGCTCGGCGACGCGAGGGGCGTTACGGTCCGTGCGGCGCAAGGAGACTTCCTGACCGGCCTCACGGTCGATGAGACCGAGGCCCGCCGGTTGAAGGCGCTCGGCTACCTCGCCGGCGACTGACTCGGGCTTCTCCGTTTCAGGGGGCGGCGGCCCCGGAGACAGAGCCCGGCGCAAGAGCGGTCTCGACCGACCACAGGTGGTACGCCTCGGTGACCTCGAGGGCGGGTCCGTCCCGTTTCACGCGCCCCTCGTGGATCCAGATCGCGCGGCGGCAGTTGTCGCGGACCTGGGCCATGGCGTGCGAAACGAGGAGCACGGTCTTGCCCGCCTCCCGAAAGGCGTCCATGCGGTCGTGGCACTTGATCTGGAAGCGCTCATCGCCCACGGCGAGGGCCTCGTCGACGAGGAGAATGTCGGGATCGACGTCGGTCGCGACGGAGAAGGCAAGGCGGGCAGCCATGCCGGTGGAGTACGTGCGCATCGGCGCGTCGACGAACTCCTCGAGCTCCGCGAAGGCGATGATGCGGGCCATCCGGCGTTTCATCTCGGCGCGCGAGAAGCCGAGCAAGGCGCCCTGGAGGAGGACGTTTTCCCGCCCCGTCAGCTCGCCGTGCAGGCCGAGGCCGAGCTCGAGCAGGGGCGCCGTCTTCCCGGCGACCACGACGCGTCCGGCCGTCGGCTGGATGACGCGCGCAATCAGCCGCAGCAGCGTGCTCTTGCCCGCGCCGTTCGGGCCGATCAGGCCCACCGTCTCGCCCGCTTCGATCGTGAGCCGGACGTCGTGCAGCGCCTGGAAGTCGTCGTAGACCACGCGCCGCTTGAGCTTGTGGATCGCGTACTCCTTGATCGAGCGGATGCGCTCCCGCGGGATCCGATAGGAAACGGAGACGCCCTCGAGCGCGATCGCCGCCATCAGGTGCGGTAGGCGAACTGGTCGGCCCGGTGACAGAAGTAGACCCAGCCCGTCACGAGAACGACGACCGAAAAGCCGATGGATCCCGCGAGCAGGCCGGCAGACGGGAGCACGCCGTCGTAGATCGGCTTGCGGAAGGTCTGCACGAGGTAGTACATCGGATTGGCCCAGAGGGCGAACCGAAACCGCGGCGGGACGATCGACGGGTGGTAGACGATCGGCGTGAGGAAGAACCAGGTTTGCACGAGGACCTGGTACATCTCGCGCACGTCGGTGAAGCGCGAGGCGAACGTGAAGAGCAGGAACGCGACCCCGGCCGTGAAGAGCGCCACGATGGCGATCGAAACCGGCAGGAAGACCAGCGTGGCATGCAAGGGGAAGCCCGTCGCCACGATGATCGCCAGCAGCGGCGCGATCGAAAGCACCAGATTGACCAGGCCGACGCCGACGCTCGCGGCGACGAAGACCGAGCGCGGAACGTAGATGCGCTTGGCGATCTCGTTGGATTCCTGCGTGTGGGACGCCGTCGAGGTCGTCGTCTGGGAAAAGAACGCCCAGAAGATCGACCCGGCCATGAAATAGGCGGGGTAGTTCTGGATCTGATTGCGCAGGATCGCCGAAAACACGAGTGTCAGGGCCACCATGTTGAGAAGCGGCGCGAGCATGGTCCAGAAGATGCCGAGGACCGAGCGTTTGTAGCGCACCTTGATGTCGCGGATGACGAGCTCGTATACGAGGGAACGGTAGGTCCAGAGAGCGAGGGCCTCCTCGAGCGTTCGCGAGCCCCGGCGGGCGGAATCGTAGACGGGAACCCCGATTCTCTCTGTAGCCGTCGCAGCCGAGCTCAAGCGCGCCCCGGCCGATTCTAGCCGACGCCTTCGACCGGCGGCCGGAGCCGCAGCGCCGCGAGAGCGGCGGCCGCGCGGCGCGACCAGTCGTTCGCGCCGGCGCGCGCGAGGGCTCGGGCGCGGAACGCGGGGGAGGCGCGGTCGGACCTCGCCTCGTCGAGCGCGCGGGCGAACGCGGCGGCGTCGGACGCGGTTCGGACCTCGGGGATTCCCTCGCACGCCGGAATCGGCGTCGAGACGACGGGCAGGCCTGCGGCGAGGTACTCGTAGAGCTTGAGGGGCGACATGTGAAGGCCTTCGGCGCCGCGGCGGACGATCAAACCGACGTCGAGAGCGGAGAGGATCGAGGGAACGGCCGCATAGGGCCGGGGACCGAGGAACCGGAGGTTCTCCGGCGGCTGCGCGAGCAGCTCCCGGGCGGAGTCGTCCAGGGCCTCGCCGATGAGGAAGAAATCCCAGTCCGGCCGCTGCCGCGCGAGCTCCCGTAGCAGGTCGCCGTCCAGCCAGCGGGCGAGCGCGCCGACGTAGCCGGCCGCCGGACGTCCCCTCTGCCGGGAGCGCGCGATCTCCTCGGGCACGGCGGCCTCGTCGGGCGGCGCCGCGAAGCGGGCGAAGTCGACGCCGTTGGGCAGATGGATCGCGTCGGGCCGGACGCGTCGAACCTCTTCGAGCAGCGGCTGCGACACCGCGAAGATCGCGTCGGCGCGGGCGAGGGCCCTCGCGTGCTCGCGGGCGAGACGCCGCCGCGGCTGCGGGAACACCTCGAGCGCGTCGATGACGTCGTAGACGAGCCGGGCGCCTGCCAGGTCTACCTCGGGCGGGACGTTGTAGGCGAAGGCCCACACGATGCGGTTCGCGACGTCCGTGAAGTCCGGCGGCGGGCCGCTTCGAAGAAAGAGCCCCGGTTCCACCTCCTCGACGCTCGGGGCTTCGCCGCCTTCGAGCTCGAAGACCACGGGGAAGCCACTTCGCGAAAACGCTCGCGCCAGATGGTGCGGCCGCTGCACGAGCGTGACGTCCCAGCCGATCGACGGAGGAAAAACGAAGAGCGCTTCCGACCGCTTCGCTGCCGCGACGAGGCCGTCGTCGCCGATGCGGGCGGGCCCCGGCGCCGCCTCATGCCACTTCTCCTCGAAGCGCCGGCGGTTCTCCTCATAGATGCGGCGGTACTCGGCGTCGGGCATTCTGGCGAACGTGCCGCGGCTCCAGTGGTGCACGAAGGAGTCGCGCGCCACCGCGAGCTTCCATTTCTTCTCTCGAAGGCGCCGGCTGTAGTCGCCATCCTCGAACATGCCGACGGCGAACCTTTCGTCGAGCGGCCCCACGACCTGAAAGGTCTGGCGTCGCAAGAGCACGCAGAACATCGTCAGCATGGCGACGTTCTCGGCTGCGCCCGCGCGCGACCGCGTGAAGGCGCGGGCCCAGGGCTCGAGGTCCTCCGGGTCGCGGTATCCGACTGCGACCTTCGCCTCGTTGGACGTCTCGTTGGTCGAAGGGCCGACCATCCCGAGCTCCGGATCCGCTTCGAGATGCCGCACGAGCGCCGAAAGCCATCCGCGCGTGACGACCGTGTCGTTGTTGAGCAGGCAGAGGAACTCGCCGTGTGCCGCCCCCGCCGCGGCGTTGACCGCAGGCGCAAAGCCGCGATTCTCAGGAAAAGCGACGAGCCGCAGCGCCGGGCCCCGGCGC
>Ga0187780_10003824_pt1 | contig 11311 bp, 10 predicted proteins | sample 1015_Q2_SP10_20__FD_132429 | JGI IMG/M metagenome (GOLD analysis project Ga0187780, IMG submission 132429) | Tropical peat soil microbial communities from peatlands in Department of Meta, Colombia - 1015_Q2_SP10_20_MG | ecosystem: Environmental > Terrestrial > Soil > Wetlands > Peat | place...
GATCCAGTGTCAGATATTCCAGCCCAACCTCGTTCAAGAAGCGAAGCCGCTCCTGGATCTCTTGCAGCAACTTGCCGGCGATGCCGGCTTCTTCCTCCGTCAACTGCACATTGGCGAAGAACCTGGAAGCTTCCTCAATCGTCATGCTGCAAACGTCGCAGATGTTCTTGCCATTGATCTTCACCTGGCGGGCTTCGAGGCGAAGGCGAGAGCCATTGCAATCGGAGCACAACGAATAGCCACGATACCGGCTTAGGAAGACGCGCACGTGCAGCTTATATTTCTTGCGCTCCAGATGATTGAAGAAGCCACGAACGCCAAAGAATCGGCCCTCGCCTTCAATGATCAAGCGCTGGTGTTCAGGATCAAGATCCGTCCACGGCACATCCTGCGGAATTCCAGCTTGTCGAGCGAAGCGCTTCAGTTCGGTAGCGAGGCCACGATATTTCGGCTTGGTCCACGGTTCAATTGCGCCTTCGGCAAGAGTCTTGGACTTGTCTGGAATTACCAGGTCCAAGTCGAAATCAATCGTGTTTCCGAATCCCTGGCAGCGAGGACAGGCACCATAAGGGTTATTGAAGGAAAACAAGCGCGGCTCCGGTTCTTCGTAACGGATGCCACAGCGTTTGCATTCAAATCGTTGCGAGAAACGCAGTCGCTGCGTCTCTTGTCCCTCGCGTGGGGCAGTTTCGAAGATCACTTCTCCAGATTCGCGATAGCCAATTTCGATGGCATCCACTATTCTGGGGCGCGCGCCCGGAGAGACCACCAAGCGATCAACAAGCAGGAAAACTGGTTCTGCAAAATTAATGTCCAGTAGCGATTCTGGGGTGGAGAACTCAAAAATTTGACCGCGCTGGTAAAGCCGATTAAATCCTCGCGTGCGTAGGTCGAGAAGCCGGGGTTTCAACTGATCAGAAACCGCAGCATCGGACCTCCGTTTGGCGCGGCTGCTCTTTCTTCTGGACTCGGCTGCGAAGGCAGCAGTTTGTTCTGGTCTTTGCAATGGAAATAAGACGTTGAGCCGGGTGCCGTCGCCGAGTGCGAGTACTGCGGTGGCGACTTCGTCTACGGTGTCTTTCTTAACCTCCTGCCCGCATTTCATGCAATAGGTCCTGCCAACCCTGGCGAAGAGCAGGCGCAAATAATCGTAGATTTCCGTGGCGGTACCCACGGTCGAACGTGGATTGCGCGTACTGTTTTTTTGCCGTATCGCGACGGCTGGAGCAATACCATCTATGACATCGGCATCCGGTTTTTCGATCCTCTCCAGGAATTGCCGGGCGTAGGCGGACAATGATTCCACGTAGCGGCGCTGGCCTTCGGCATATATGGTGTCAAAGGCCAGAGATGATTTGCCGGAACCCGACACGCCAGTCACGACGGTCAGGGAGTTGTGCGGGATTTCCAGATCGATGTTCTTAAGGTTGTGAACCCGCGCACCGCGAACAACTATGGTTTCCGTGGACATTACTGAAGGACCTGCCGCCTTTCTCTGCTGTCATTTCAGGTACTGCCACTCAGAAAGTTTCGAGGCGGAGGTCGAATCTTTTTATTATAAACGCAAGCAGGAATGACGCTGAGTTCTCCGAGGCACAGCAGCTAACATGATTAAGTTCAATTTCGCGGGGGACATTGGAGCAACTGAAAAGCGACTGGATAGCCGAATTCGTGCCTTCTGACCTGGCCAATACTGTCCTCCGAACCTGCTGGCCGGGGAGTGCTTTTTGTTTGCAATCTGTCTTGGTCTTCGTTCAACTGCCCGATTTTTCGGACCTCTATTCCGCGAAGAAGAACAGCGTCTACAACGTTCTTTGGGTGCTGGTTTTCGGCTTCGCCACCCTCAACATTCTGGGCCTCGTACTCCGTCGGTTCGATCCCCGCCGCAGCAGCCTTAATTTTGGCGAGCTTCTGGCCATTACTGTGACGTTTGCTTCAGTGATTTTGTTGGGGCTGGAGATGCTGAATATTTTCCATATTTTCCCGATCAAGCTGCAACCCCGCTAGCGAACTCCCAATTGCGGTATCATTGCGTAGCATGGCGAAACGCCCGCAAACCTTCGAAGTGACCTGCCCCTGCTGTAGCGCAGTGCTGAAGGTGGATTCAGAGTCGCAGGCCGTGATCGCCCACACGGCCGCCGTCAAGCCCAAGATGTTCGGGGACATAGAGGAAGCCGCCCGCGCGATGAAAGAGCAAGACAGCCGGCGGGAATCGATTTTCCGCCAGTCTGTGGAAGCCCAGAAGCACGCCTCCGACCTGCTGGAAAAGAAGTTTCAGGAAGCGATCAAGAAAGCCAAAGAGACACCCGATACCGGCAAACCGATCCGCGATTTCGATCTTGATTAAACGCACCTGTTCTGGGCCCGTCATGTTCCTGTCAAAATCCTGTCACAGTCTGTGGATTTCTTCTCTCTTCACGAGGTGCGCATCGCGGGTACAATCAGCCAGCCAGTGTCTCGATCTCCCCTACTCCTCGGCCACCGTGGCGCGCGTGCATCGTCCGTCCCTGAGAACACGTTGGAGTCGTTTGATCTGGCACTGGCCCATGGCTGTGATGGATTTGAATTCGATGTTCGCCTGGCGGCTTGCGGCTGTGCGGTCATTTGTCACGATGCGGAATTTCGAGGCGTACCGGTCTCTGAGATCCACGACACGAAATCGGTAAATCTTCCGACGCTCCAAGATGTTCTAGAAGGCTTTTGCAAACGGGCTTTTGTCGATATCGAGCTCAAAGTACCGGGACTATGCTCCGAGTTACTGCTGGCCCTACACCAATATCCGCCCGCACGCGGTTATGTGGTCTCATCTTTCCTGCCCGAAGTATTGTCTGATGTGAGCACCCGGAACGGATCGATCCCTCTAGGATTCATTTGCGACAGCGCAAAGTACCTTCATCTATGGCGAGAACTCCCGGTTCAATACGTCATGCCACAGCAGTTTCTGATTGATCGCGAACTGGTGCACAACCTACACGATTCAAGCAAGCTTGTATTTGCCTGGACGGTGAATGACCAAGCTTCCATGCAACGCCTGGCAGACTGGGGAGTGGACGGGATCATCTCTGACCAAACCGAGTTGCTGGTGAATACATTGCGACCATCGCAAGAGCGCAGAGCTGAGTGGCATTAACTATGTATTTGCGGTAGCCGCGGTCTTTGCAGGAACGCTTCGCATTCTGCTTCAAATTGCTCGAGCTCCGCTGCCGCGCGGCGATCATTCCAGCCTAACACTGATGCGATGCGAAACGTTGCCGTGCGCGCGCACTCGGGCGACCAGCACGCACCCAGAGCCACGGGGACACGCCGCAACAGAACATCGCCCAAGGTCACCGCAAATTGGTTCTCGAAGGCATCCACGGCTTCCGCAAGGATATGTTCAGAATGCGGACATAAGCATTGGCGTAATCTTGCGTCGTGGCGTACTCTTCGGGCGATGTCCACGGATCGGGGTCCGTGCCATTCAAGCAACGCTTTAGCGGACTTGTGGTCGATTGCCGCAACTTCGGCTATCAGAGCGATCGCACGCTCAGCCGCGGCCTGAACTGCGGCGTCTGACACTGTGGCAAAGCCCGGAGGCTCTGCCGGTCTGATTCCAATCTTCTCGGCACAATTTCGGGCCGCAAGAGCAGCGGTGGTCAGTTTTCCCCCGATCAGTGAGAACATGCCCGCAGCGCCGTCAGGCGCGTGATCATGGACAGAATGCCGGCGTGTGATCGACGATGCGTCTGCTTGCGAAGACCACGGAAGCGGGCGAATGCCCGCAAAGGCGTACTTGATATCGCGGTCTGAAATCTGAAGCTGGGAAAATAGATGACGGGAGGAATGCAGTAAATACTGAATTTCGCTTTCCGACGCTTGAACGCGAGCAGGATCACCATCGTCTGGAATCTCAGTTGTGCCCACAAGAATTTGCCGGTTCCAGGGGATGACAAAAATAGGGCGGCCATCCACGCCTTCAGCGTACAGTGCGGTATCCGGCGTACCGGCGAACTTGGGGATCACGATATGGGAGCCGCGAACACCGCCAATCATTTGATTCCCAGTTCGAATTCCGGAATGTTGGCAAATTTCATCTACCCACGGCCCCGCTGCATTGATGATCCATCTTGTTTCTACTTTTGCTTCAGTTCCATTTATCCGGTCGCGCAACAATGCCCCGGTTACTCTTCCTTGAGCGGTCAATACCTCGAGGACCTGTATGTAATTGCGCGCGTGACAGCCAGCGGTCACGGCTTCCGTGACCCACTCCGCGACTAACCGCTCCGGGAATTCACACTGTGCATCCTCAAAATTGAAAATCGAGAATCGATGGCCGGAATCCAGCAAGCGCTCGAGAATATCTCGCTGTTGGGCAAGATCCGAAGCGCGAGTTCCACCCAGGCAGCGGTAGAGCCACAAGCCTGCCCGAACAGGCAATGCGCTGCGGCGGCTATTTCCGTCCAGCGCAAGGAGAAACTGAATCGGATGCACAAGGTGCGGGTAATCCCTTAGAAGCCTTTGCCGCTCGCGCAGGGACTCACGAATTTGTGTAAGCTCACCGTATTCCAGATATCTCAGGCCGCCATGGATCAGGCGCGTCGATCGGCTGGTGGTGCCTGAGCCAAAATCCTTTTGCTCGACCAGAAGTGTCCGCCGTCCCGCCCGTGCGCACTCGCGCGCAATCGCGACACCATTGATGCCACCGCCAATGACCAACACATCGAAGCTGTGGCCGTCGAGGCTTGTTCGCGAGTTCATAGAACTGGTTAGATGCACAGCAATACTGTCACATTGCTGAGAACTCGAAGCGAACCTGGTGACGAGCGAAAGTAACGGTACTTCCGTTATCTCTGTATTGAGGTGCCAGGTAGCTGTTGCTACTGTGCTCTGGCAGTATGTGCTGAGCTTCCTCGAACCACACCAGGACACAACATTATTATGCACAGGACAAAACTCCATTACGCACTGTTACTCATCGGAGCGCTCTATCTTTCTGCTTGCGGAGGTGGTTCCCTGAGTTCATCCAATCAGCAGCCAAGGCCAACGGGTACAGCCATTGCGGTGAAGTTTACGGGTGGAGCGCCGCTGGCTATCGCCGAAGAGATCGGAACAGGCAACTGGACGACAGCATCACTGCAGAACGGCGCACTGGGTCTTACAGTTCCGCAAGGCACAAGTACCTACGCCATTGCCTATCTGTGTCCAACCTGGCAGGGGATGGGTCCGGTAAGCAGTGAATACGTTCTCCAAGCGACGATAAAAGATGCCACGTCTTATTCGGTCACCTGCTATGTGAATCCGACCTTGGGAACGATTAGTGGAAGTGCCAACGTTTCTGCGATTGCTAATGCGACACAATTCCGGGTTTATGGAGCGCAAGGCATTTCTTCAAACGTTGTGACCGCAACGTCCGGTCCATTCAGTTTTCAGGCGCCAACTGGAACTAATGACATCGCGGTGGTTGCGTACGACAGCTCCAATAACTTGGTGGGAGTCAAATTTGTCCGCAACCAAACTGTGCCCGGAGCCGTGAGCAGCACAATCACGCTGAGTTCTAACGATGCGACAACCAGCACACAGACGATGGCGGACAGCAATATCCAATCGGGATTTTTGCCAACTCCAGCCGGTCCGTATGCTGAGTACGCCACCGCGAACGGCACCTTCTTTTATCTGAGCAATGTAAATACAAACACGACGCAATACCCGGTTATGCCAGCTTCTGAGGTTCAATCGGGCGACTATTATTACTTTTCGTCGAATGATGCGAATAGCAGCAATCAACACGTGTTGGCATGGCAGAGCGTGACTACACCGGCGCCGATCACTCTAGCATTTCCGAATCCACTGTCTTACGCGGCGCCTACACCTGCCAAATTTCCCACGTTCACGGTCAATTACGGCGGCTTCTCTGGCGCGAGCGCGGTGTCGTATGCAGCCAATATCCAGTGGATAACAAATGCAACTGATAATGGGATAACCGTAACGGCGACCGCCGCTTACCTGAATGGGGCAACAAACATTGCGATTCCTGATCTCACCTCCCTGTCAGGATTCTTGCCCTCGCCCGTGAGCGGTTCGACTATCTACTGGTTTGTGTACGGATACGGTGGTACCTACCAGACGTTTACGCCAATGCCTGCTCCCGCAAACATTGCGGCGGTACAGAACACTGGCACTTATACACAGCCCTAGCAATGTGGCAGGACCAATCGGATCAATAGCTTGGGCGCCAGTCCACATAACCCACTCTGCGCCGGTTACTTAAGTTAGCTGCCAAACTTCAGTCGCGTGAGTAAACATAGTAAATCGCACCAATTTTTGTGCAATATCTTAAGGCGGCTGGAGACGCAATGCGAAGACGACTATTCCGTCCCTGCTGGGTACTCGCCGGGCTGCTATGTTGTATTCCGTTATTGGCGCAAGAAGCTTTTGAGCGCATTTCTACGATTGAGGTCAGTCGTCCGGCCAAGCATCTGGGCTATCCGCATGATTGGAGTTCGCGCCACCTGCTGATGCCGGGCGTCTCCGCCGATGAAGCGCTAGTGGCCGCAGACCGAGACCCGCGTCACGTCTACAACCTGGTCATGAGGCAAGTTGTTTTGGGACGGTCCCATTTCCCTATCCGTCAGCATCGCCGTCACCAGCCAAAGATTGACTGGGCCGTATCTCTGGAAAATGGATTTGTGCCGCAGAATCAGTTCCCAGCAAAATATCAGTTTAATGTCACCACTGAAGACTGCAACGCTGATTACGTTGTATTCGGTTTGACAGTAACGACAGGAACGCAGGCCAACTTGGTGGGAATTAACAATCTCTACACCAGCGCCACTCCTGCATGCCACAGTGGGACGCCTTGGGTTGCTTTTGCCTACAATACGGTGACGCACAGCGGTGGACAGATCAAAACGTCCCCCGTCCTCTCGAAAGACGGCAGCAAGGTTGCATTCGTGGAAAGCACAGCCGGCGGTTCGTACTTTCACGTTTTGGTCTTACCGAGTCCGATTCCGACGCCTCCAGCCCAATCAGGAACCGTCTTGAGCCCACTCACTCCGAGCACGTGCACAATTCCGACAGCAGCTGGTTGTATGACGACCCTGACGATCGAGACGAGTGCGACGAATTCCAATTCGTCTCCCTGGATTGATTACAACAGCGATACGGTTTACGTGGGCGCTGACAACGGCACACTATATAAGATCACGCCGGTGTTCGGCGGAGGAGGAGCGCCCGCTCTTGTGAATGATCCGAGCAATTGGCCGGTGGTGGTTTCAACCAACGCCCGCAACAACATCCTTACCGCGCCTGTCGTCGACGATACCGCAGGTCTGATTTTCATTGGCGACGGTGAAGGGTACTTGTACTCAGTCAATCCAACTAATCCAGCCAAGACCATTGCCGCGCAACAAACCATCGGGTGGGCGTACGACGGCAAGAATGATGGCAGCGGGAAAGCAGGAACCGGAGTCGTCGACCCACCGATTGTGGTCACGGATCCGGCTAATTCCACTACCGACCAGGTATTTGCGTTTACCGGTTGCAGTTACGTGCTAGGTATTGGAGGAGCTATCACTCAGCTTCCGGCAAACTTCACGACCGGTGTTCCGACCACAGCCAATACGGTGAACCTCGGATCGGCCACCGGTGCGGGCGACTGCACAGGCAAGAACGTACACTCAGGGACCTTCGATAATGCGTTCTGGCTGAATGGCTCAACTTCGGGTCACATGATCGCGTGCGGGTTCGTCAATTCCGGAGGTGTACCGGCAAATCCTGAAATGTATTTCTTCCCCTTCGCCAGCAACGTAATCACAAGCACCGGCTCGTCAACTTTCCTGATCAATACCACCAAAGGCGAAGAGTGTTCTCCGCTGACTGAGTTTTACAACGGAACCGCCGATCTGTTGTTTTTCGGGGTTGGCATTAGCAACGCTTTTGTGGAAAGCTCCACGATCACTACATCCTTAACCACGCCGAATTGCACCGGCACACCTACGTCGACCTGTGTGACCGCTCCCGGCGCTCTCGGAGGAACGAGCGGGATCGTGATTGACAATCAGGTTTCCAACGGCGGGACAAACATCTACTTTTCCACGCTGGCTGCGGGCTCAGTCAATGGACAGAAATGCAATGTGAGCGGCGGCGCGTCAAATCCCTATTGTGCCGTGAAGTTGACCCAGTCGGCGTTGCAGTAGAGACGCGACATCATCATTGGGCATTGTTAGGGCTGCAAATTTTCTAGGTGTGCAGCTCCTCCTTAGCCGCAAATGCGCTACAAGCGATCTGAATCGCACAAACACTTACAGGCATCCGAAACCATATTCGGCATCGGAGATTCGATATGGAGTTCGGAATCGCCATTCCTCAAACCTTTCCCGACCCGGCCCGCATTCAAAGCTTTTTGCGGCGGGCGGAAGAATTGCCCTTCGCTGCGGCGTGGTGCATCGAGCAGGTGATTGGAACCGCGCCCGTATTGGAATCTGTTACTACGCTGGGATACGCGGCTGCAATCACCAAGCGCTTGCGTCTTGGAGTGGCCGTGTTGATCATTGCCCAACGTAACCCAATTGACTTGGCCAAGGCCCTGTCATCCGTCGATGTTCTCTCGAATGGCAGACTGATTGTGGGAGTGGGTTTGGGTGCCAGCACCCGGCACTACGCTGCTTTTGGAATCTCGCCTGACGGCCGGGTGGCTCGCTTCCGCGAGAATCTCGAAACCATGAAGCACCTGTGGACCGAAGGCAGCGTCACGGTACACGGCAGGTTCGCGCAACTCGAAAACGTCCCCATGGAGCCAAAGCCAGTGCAGAAACCACATCCTCCAATCTGGATTGGGGGACATGTCGAGGCAGCGTTACGCCGCGCAGTGGAGTTGGGCGACGGATATATCGGCGCGGGCTCGACGCCGACCTCGGTCTTCCTCGAGGACATCAAGCAACTGCCTCCCGACTTCCCGAAAGCCAAGCGCCTTTACGTGGCAATGGGTGAAAGTGTGCCGCGATTAAGAGAATGGTTTGGCGCTTTCTATCACAAGCCTGAAATGGCGGACCAGGTTGCAGTGTGGGGATCGTCGGAGCACATAACTGATGAGATCCGTCGGCTGAAGGACGCCGGTGTAAGCCACCTGTTACTGAATCCAGTGTTCGACGAAGAAGAGCAAATGCAGCGGCTCGCAGATGAGGTTCTCCCCCACGTCTAGCTTTCCGCCGTCGAGCGTCAACAAAGGGCGGTTTCGGCGCATTCCCGAACTGCGCCAATGGCCAGGATGCTATGGATATCAGCGAATCGTCTATGGGCATCTGGGAGGCATCTGGGCTGTATACTTCAGGCTGAAGACCCGCTATGAGTGAGCAACAACGATTCAGAATGTTTCTCATTCCCTGCAGTTGCGGGAAGACGTTCGCCGTTTCGGAGGACTACGATCGAAACGGCACAAACTGGACGCGATACCTGATCTGCCCGAATTGCGGCAAGCGACACGATCCCAAGAACCGGCTGTTGCGGATAGACTACCAGCGTGAAGGGTATTGGAAAATCGGATCGTGCTGAGACATAAAAACTAGAATGCACGGATTCTGCGACTCCCTACATTGCTTAGCGAGATCGAATAACACGCTCCATTCGGAATGACACCCATACAGCTTAAATATGGCGATTGAATCCAAAGATACAAAGCCTATCCGTGTGGCGATCGTGGGTATGGGTAGTGTGGGTTCCACGTTTGCGTATGCGCTGCTGTTGAGCGGGTTGGCTGCGGAAATTGTGCTGATCGACGCCAATCGGGCGAAGGCCGAAGGCGAGGCCATGGATCTTACGCATGCGGTCCCATTTACTCATCCTACGGATGTTTGGCCGGGTGATTATCCGGATTGTGCCGGTGCAATCGTTACTGTGCTGGCGGCTGGAGCTCCGCAAGCTCCTGGTGAAACGCGTCTCGAACTCATCAAGAAGAATGCAGCGATTTGGCGCTCCATCGTACCGCAGGTCGCCAAACACAATCCCGGCGGGATTCTCCTGATCGCGACCAATCCTGTCGATGTCCTCACTTACGCTGCGTGGAAACTTTCTGGCTTTCCAGCAAAACGTGTGATCGGCTCGGGAACTATCCTCGACACCGCCCGCTTCCGCTATCTGCTTAGTCAACACTTCGGGGTGGACGCGCGCAGTGTACACGCATACATCATTGGCGAACACGGAGACAGCGAAGTGCCGGTGTGGTCGCTAGCTAACATCGCAGGCATGCGGCTGCCAGATTTTCATCAGGCCCAAGCGATCGCATATGACCAGAAAGTGATGGAAGATATTTTTCTTCAGACCCGCGATGCAGCTTACCGTATCATCGAACGCAAAGGGGCGACCTACTATGCAGTTGCTGCGGGACTGATGCGGATCACGCAAGCCATTCTCCGCAACCAAAAAACAGTGCTCTCGGTCTCGAGCCTGATCGACAACTATTACGGACTGGGCGATGTCTGCTTCAGTCTTCCGACCGTGGTCGATCGCGGTGGAGTCGAGCAGGTTCTGCATCTTGAGTTGGATTCGGCCGAGCTTGAAAAGCTGCGTGCTTCAGCTCACGTGCTCAGGCAAACGATTCATGGACTGAACTTGAAGTGAGCGGATGCGCACTTCGGTTAACGGAAATTACAGCTTATTTTGCCTTTAATTTGCTATACTTCCCCCGCGTTTGACTGTTCGCCAACTTTGGCCCTTTGGCCAACCAGCCTCTTCTGTCGGCGCCGAAGCCGCACACTCAAATAGCTCAAGCAGAGGCAAGTTCGTGAAAAACATTTTTGTGGGGAATCTGGACTTCAACGTCTCAGAAGATGAGTTGCGAAACCTTTTCGGTACCTACGGAACGGTGGATCGTGTAACCATTCTGACCGACCGGGACACCGGGCGCTCGCGCGGATTCGGGTTCGTGGAGATGACCAACGCCGAAGACGGCGAAAAAGCCATTGCCGCACTCAATGGGACACAACTGGCGGGACGAACGCTCAATGTGAATGAAGCACGGCCCAAGGCGGAAAGGGCGGGTGGCGGAGGCGGCGGCCGCGATCGTGGTGGCCGAGGCGGTGGTGGCGGCCGAAACCGTTGGTAGGCACTTTATCCGCTTAATTGATGCTCGCCAATCTCTGCATTACACTGAAGCAATAAGCGCGCCCGTAGCTCAATTGGATAGAGCGCCGGCCTCCGGAGCCGTAGGTTAGGGGTTCGAGTCCCTTCGGGCGCGCCAGTTCCCCGAAAAAGATTTCTGCTTCCAGAGGTCCCTCGCTCCGCTCGGGATTTCGGCTGCGGGCTCAGACGCCCGCAAAACGCCTCAAGTTCGAGTCCC
>Ga0187780_10003825_pt1 | contig 11307 bp, 8 predicted proteins | sample 1015_Q2_SP10_20__FD_132429 | JGI IMG/M metagenome (GOLD analysis project Ga0187780, IMG submission 132429) | Tropical peat soil microbial communities from peatlands in Department of Meta, Colombia - 1015_Q2_SP10_20_MG | ecosystem: Environmental > Terrestrial > Soil > Wetlands > Peat | place...
AAGGTTCGAACGTTCAAAACGAATGACAAATGCGCGGCTGGGTCCGGCATGTTTATCGTGCGGGCTGCGAAGTATTTGGAAATTTCTATTGAAGACGTCGGCAAGCTTTCCCTGCAAGCCACCAACCCACAGCCGATCAGCAGCGTGTGCGCCGTGCTGGCGGAGAGCGAAATCATCAACCACGTCAGCGCAGGGGTGAGCGTGGAGAACATTTTACGTGGAATCCACGATTCGCTGGCAGATCGGGCTGCCGGCATGCTCAAGCGCGTAGGCATTGAAGGCGAAATGACCCTGATCGGGGGCGTCGCCCTTCAAGCCGGCATGGTGGAGGCGCTGCAACAGAAACTGGGCGCCAAAGTCAACGTTCCGGCCGACTGCGATTACGTGTGCGCGCTCGGAGCGGCACTTCTTGGACACAAAAGGCTTGCTGCAAAAGAGAGTCTGGCTAGCGCAGAACTGGTTTCGTGAGGCCTTATGTCTTCTGTGATTGAGACGACGGTTACAAACAACAGAGAGAAATCTGCCCAGTCGGTCCGTGGAGCGTACGGATTCCGCTTGCCCGGGGTCGGCCAGCGGCTGGAACTGCGGGAACTTCCTGCGCTGGAGCCGGGGCCCGATCAGGTAGTAATCAAGGTCGCCGGATGCGGTGTCTGTCATACGGACATTGGCTACGCCTTTGATGGCGTGCCCACGCGACATCCCTTGCCTCTTGTGCTTGGGCACGAAATCGTTGGCTGGGTCGTCGCGGCGGGCGAGAGAGTTTCCCATTGGCAGGGGAGGACCGTGATTGTCCCTGCTGTGATCCCGTGTGGCGAGTGTGGGCCGTGCAAGGCGGGGCGGGCAACGATCTGCCGCAAGCAGTTCATGCCTGGTAACGATGGCGACGGCGGTTTTGCCACGCATGTGGTCGTTCCCGGCCGTGGGCTTTGTGCTGTGCCTGACAAACTGCCCGGGGGAATTGCACTGGCCGCACTCTCTGTTGTCGCGGATGCAGTCACAACTCCATTTGAAGCCATTCGGCGAGCACAGCTTGGCTCAGACGATATTGCCGTTTTCACCGGAGTGGGCGGCATCGGCGGATTTGGGGTACAGATCGCAGCCGCGCTGGGAGCGGCCGTAGTGGCCATTGATATCGATCATGAGCGGCTGGAATTGGCGGCACAGCACGGAGCTTCTCTAACGCTTGATGCTAGCCAGATGAACGATAAGGATCTTAAATCCGCGGTTCGCTTGTTCGTGAAACAGTGCGGACGGAGCGGGATCGGTCTCAAGATTTTCGAAACCAGCGGAACGACCGCAGGTCAGACGACCGCGTTCAGCCTGCTTGATCACGGCGGTTATCTCGCGGTGGTCGGCTACTCACCCAGACCGGTCGAAATTCGTCTGTCCAACCTGATGGCCTTTGACGCTACCGCCCGCGGCAACTGGGGATGCCCGCCGGAGCAGTATCCAGCAGCACTGTCTCTGGTCTTGGAAGCTAAGATCGCTCTCGCTCCTTATATTGAGGAGCATTCGCTGGACAAGGCTCCCGAAGTGTTGGATGCGGTACACAAGAATGCCATCCGCCGCCGCGCCGTTCTGATTCCCCCGAGCCAATGAGGAGAATTATGAAGAACCACAACCTTGTCGAAGAGTTCGATCCGCAAGAGATCATCGTCGACCGTCGCCCCGTCCGCGACAACGCTGGCAAGCCCGTCAAAGGACTGCACAACGTGTGGATTACCCTGAACAACCCCGCCGAAATGAACGCCTACACCACCAACATGATCAAGGAGGTGATCCTGGCTTTGCGGGAAGCCAGCAATGACCGTGCGGCGGTGGCCGTGGTCCTCACCGGCGCGGGCACACGTGCGTTTTGCGCCGGTGGCAACACGCGTGAATACGCTGAGGTCTATGCCGGCGCTCCGGGGGAATACCGCCAATACATGCGGCTGTTCAACGATATGGTCACGGCTGTGTTGCAGTGTGACAAGCCCGTGGTATGCCGCGTCAATGGAATGAGAGTGGGCGGTGGCCAGGAAGTCGGGATGGCGTGTGACTTTTCAGTGGCTAGCGACCTGGCCATTTTCAGTCAGGCCGGTCCCAAGCACGGATCGGTGCCCGATGGCGGCAGCACGGACTTCCTCCCAGTGTTCGTTGGAGTTGAGCGTGCGATGTACAGCGCCACTCTGTGCCAGCCTTGGAGTGCGCATCGTTTCTACTGGCTTGGCGGCCTCACCCAAATTGCCCCAGTGTTGAAGCTCGAGGGAAATTGGATTCCTAATCCCTTGGTGGTTACTGATCGCGTCCTCGACGAATACGGCCGGGTCGTGCTGGGTGAATGGAAGACTGGGCTAGCTCAGCAAGAGGGCAAAGCCTTGATGGCAAAAGCAACGATTGACTTTACCCTTCTCGATCAGGCCGTCGACAAGCTGTGCACGCAGCTGCTTTACACCATGCCCGATTGCATGACCAAGACCTTGGAAAGCCTGCGCAAGCACAAACTGGAGCACTGGGACCGGAACCGCGAGTCAAATCGCGCCTGGCTGGCATTGAATATGATGACCGAGGCGAACGCCGGCTTCCGTGCCTTTCACTACGGTACGAAAAACGAACGGGAAGTAGACTTCGTCCGGCTGCGGCAGCGGTTGGCGGAAGGCGTACGCTGGAATGAAGAGCTTATTCGCGAAATCGCTCCCTGGGTCACACAAGACGAGGAAGCCAAAGTGGGGAAATGAGCTTGGCGGAGAACACAGCTCTTTCCGGCCAGGTCGCCGTAGTAACCGGCGGCTCCGGCGGTATCGGAACAGCGATTGTCGAGGCCCTGCGCAATGCCGGCATCCGTGCCACATCCCTGGATGTCCGCCCGCCCCAGCACAAAGCGACGCCTTGGATCCAGTGCGACGTGCGCGACGACGCGTCAGTCGCTGCGGCCATCGCTCAAGTTGTACTGGAACACCAGCGGATTGATCTGGTCGTTCACGCGGCAGGAGTCACGCGCGAAGGTGTGATCTGGAAGCTCGCTCTAGAAGACTGGGATTTGATCCAGTCGGTCAACCTGCGCGGGGCTTTCCTGCTGCTGCGCCACAGTATCCCGGTGATTCGGCGTGGTAATGGAGGACGAATTGTGCTGATCGGCTCCATCAATGGATCGCGGGGAAAGTTTGGAACATCGGCATACTCCGCGAGCAAAGCTGGGCTGCTGGGATTGGCCAAGAGCGTTGCCCGCGAAACTGGGCGTTTCGGGATTCTTGTGAATGTAGTCGAGCCCGGTTGGGTTCGTACTCCCCTGACGGAAGCTTTGCCTAAAGAAATTCGCAACGCCGCCGTCGCCGAGAGCCCACTCGGGAAATTACTCGAACCGTCCGATGTGGCGTCCGCGGTGCTTTTCCTGTGCGGACCCGGAGCAAGTCACATCACGGGGCAGATACTGCGGGTAGATGGCGGGCAGTACCTGGGAGCCGATTGAAAAATTCCTGCCATCATGAGGGTACCAGTATGACGGAGAAAGCGAAGAGCTCAGACCAGCGATGCACCAGGTGCGGCCACGTGGCCGCCGAAACCGACAAGTTCTGTCCCGAGTGCGGCCTCTTCCTGCGCGATGCCTACGTAGACCAGCGCCTGTTGCTGGCTCTTGTGCACGAACGCGATGGCCACAGCGAGGAAGCCCGCCATGAATTGCAGAGGTTGTTGCAGGCCGAACCCGATCATGTGCTGGCCAACCATCTGCTCGGCTCTTTCTATTTTCATCAGGGCACAATGGATTTGGCGATCGAACACTATGAAAAGGCGGTGCAGGCAGCGCCGTTATTCGTGCTGGGCTACTACGATCTGGGCGTAGCCTGGTATCACCGGGGCAACATGCTGGAGGCCTCACGTGCTTTCCTGCGTTGTCTCGAGATCGATCCTGACTACAAGGCCGCACACTATCGCCTGGCCGTCGCCTTGTTCCATTCGGGAATGCTCGAAGAAGCGCGCGAGCATTTCGAACAGTCGCTGGTACTCACGCCCGAATATTTGATGGCCCATTACCATCTGGGTGTGATTTACGAACGGCAAGGTAACGTGGAAAAGGCCGCGCTCGAATTCGAGCGCAGTTGCGAAGAGAGTATCGGCGAGGTGAGCAGCCTGTATCACCTGGCCCTGATCCGCCGTGCGCAGAACGACGAAGCCGGAGCCAGTGAACTCCTCCGTCGCGCGCGTGAGTTCGGTCAAGCACAAAAAGTCGCGGGCTAGGCGCTTGAGCGGATGCCTGGGGAAGGCGGTATGAACTCTGCAGAGCAGAGCAGCTTGATTTTCGACTGGGCCGCCGAAGGCCCAAGGCGGGCGCAGTGGCCCGATCATGTAATGATCGATGACGAGACTCTGCGTGACGGCCTGCAAAGCGCGTCGGTCAGCGATCCTTCCCTCGAAACCAAGATCGCCATTCTCCACCTCATGGAGAGCCTGAGCATTGAAACCGCAGATGTAGGACTGCCCGGAGCCGGCCCTCGACAACGGGAGGCGGTTACGACACTTTGCCAGGAGATTGACCGCGAACGCATGCGCATCCGCCCGAATTGCGCCGCGCGCACCATGATGATCGATATCCAGCCGATCGCCGAGATTACGCAAACGACTGGTGTCCCCATCGAAGCCTGCGTCTTCATTGGCAGCAGCCCAATTCGCCAGTACGCAGAGGAATGGTCCCTGAAAGACGTTTTGCGTCACACGCACGAGGCCATCCGGTTCGCCGTTCGAGAGGGACTGGAGGTGACCTATGTCACCGAAGACACAGTGCGGTCCTCACCGGATCACCTGAAGACTCTGTTCGAAGTGGCAATTGAGGCCGGAGCCAAAAGACTCTGCCTCTGCGATACCTGCGGCGCCGCCATTCCTGACGGTGTCTTCAACCTGGTTTCGTGGGTCAGGTCTTTGGTCAAAGAACTGCGTGCAGACGTCGGCATCGACTGGCATGGACATCGGGACCGCGGCCTCGACATGGGCAACAGCCTGGTGGCGATTGAAGCAGGTGCGAGCCGCGTCCACGGTACCGCACTCGGGATTGGTGAACGGGTGGGAAACACGCCCATCGAGGAATTACTGGTCAACTTGAAACTGCTGGGGATGCGGGACGGCGACCTCAGCCGGCTACCGGAATACGTCGGTTTAGTTTCGGAGAGCACGGGTGTGCCGATCCCCGTGAACACGCCGATCGTCGGCCGCGACGCCTTTCGCACGGCGACCGGCGTCCATGCGGCCGCAGTCATTAAGGCCCACAAGAAAGGCGACAACTGGCTTGCCGATCGCGTTTACTCCGGTGTCCCGGCAGCGTGGCTGGCGCGAAAGCAGGAGATAGAAATAGGTCCGATGTCGGGTAACTCGAATGTCGTGTACTTCCTGAGCACGCATGGGTTGCCGATTACAGCCGAGGTGGTGCAGGCCGTCATGCAGGCAGCGAAACATTCCAGTCAAATCCTTACACTGGGAGAAGTCGGCGAAATTGTGCGCAGCGTGATCCATCCCCTGCCGGTCGCAGGAATCCCAACGAAAGAAAAAGGCAGAGATTAAGCAGAGAACCGGCCCGGAGATAGCGACCAAGCGAGACTCTAACTACGTAGGGAGGAGAGGAGCTGTGTCTGCCCGGTTCCCACTTGGCGAGTAACGGGCAATCCGGAAGTTGAAACTCGGAGAGCCGGGCGGGCCAGAAGTCGGCTTCGCGGACTCCAAGCCCGTTTCTGGGGGCAGCAGCCGTTTCGGCAAGTTCGCCCGTATCACACATTCACCACCTGCCGCCAACGATGCTGCACGTCCCCCGGTGTAAAATTTGGCCGTTTCATCAATCGAAAAATAAATTCTGGGGGCCAACGTGATCCAAAAGATTCTTGCCGCTTTCCTGCTTTGCTCGAGTGTTAATTCCCTAGGTCAAAACTCGGTGAAGCCGCTCGTGCTCATCAAGGCCGGAAGTCTCTTCGATGCACGCAACGGACGCTTCAACAAGAACCAGGCGATTCTGGTTGAGGGCAATCGGATAAAGGAAGTAGGCGATGCTGCGACGGTCGGTTCCCATGCGGCTGGAGCGACAACGATTGATCTCTCGAACTACACAGTCTTGCCGGGGTTGATTGATTGTCACGCTCATGTCCTTTCGAACCCGAAAGATTATTCTGCGACCCGCGATCTGAGAATGTCGTCCCCACAAGCCGCGCTCTGGGGATATCACAACGTGCAGATCTGGTTGGCAAAAGGGTTCACCACGCTGCGCGAGGCGGGAGAGTCCGACCCTGCCTACGGACAACTGGCTCTGCGCAACAGCATCAACATGGGGCTCGTGCGCGGCCCGCGAATTTTCTCTGCAGGAAACTTCGTCTCGGTCACAGGCGGGCATGGGGATGCTGACCCGCTCGCCCCCGACCAAGCGCTGCCGCGCCGCCCTAACCTCGCCGACAACGTGGATGAAGTTGGCGTGGCGGTGCGCCATGATCTGAAATACGGAGCGGACTGGATCAAATTAATGGCGACGGGCGGCGTCAGCGATGTACTCAGCGACTTCAACGTCCAGGAATTGAGTGAAGAGCAAATGGCGAAGGCGGTCGAAATTGCTCATCGCGCGCACAAGAAAGTCATGGCACATGCCGAAGGCCGAGACGGTATCAAGGCCGCCGTGCGCGCCGGCGTCGACTCGATTGAGCACGGCACGATGATGGACGAAGAGGGTGCAACCCTCATGGAGCAGAAGGGAGCGTGGCTGGTTCCGACACTGGAAACATTTCAGCGCGGAGCCACTGACGTTTATCCAGGCCAGTCCCCGATAGAGGCTGAGAAGAGCAAGGCCATACTCAAGTTCCAGGCCGCGGCGTTCGAGCGGGCGCTGAAGCATCATCTGAAGATCGCGTTTGGAGTGGACGACGATCCCGACTATCTTGATCGCGAGTTCGTAGCTCTGGTTAAGGGAGGGATGACGCCTATCGAGACCTTGCAGGCCGCGACCGTGCGTGGTGCAGAACTGCTGGGATTATCGGACCAGATCGGCAGCCTCGAGGCTGGAAAGTTCGCCGACATAGTCGCTATCGATGGCGACCCGCTCGCCGACATCAAGAACATGGAGAAGGTGGCTTTCGTTATGAAAGGTGGCGAGGTAATCAAGTAAGGCTGCCGCCAGTTCTAGGCTGCGGGGCAGATTCCAGCCAGTTGTTGATCGCGCCCAGGATGCGGGCGAAAATGGCCTCCGACCGACCATGCATATCGCCGACCAGTGCTGGTCACTTCTCATCTTTATTACCGGGAACCGTAGGTGTTCCGGGCCAGAAGTCGGCTTCGGGGACTCCAAGCCCGTTTCTGGGCCGCATCTGAACTGGAAGGCGAGCCGAGTTGCGCGAATCTTTAGGCATCTATAACGTGTTGTCGGGGTGCAGAGTGGACGTCTACCTGGTCGATGGTACCTACGAACTTTTTCGTCATTACTACGCATTGCCGTCCGCCAAGGACGACGACGGTCGCGATGTCGCGGCTGTCCGCGGCGTATTGTCTTCTGTTCTAGGGATGATCCGCGGCGGGGCCACACACATCGCGGTCGCGACGGATCACGTGATCGAATCATTTCGTAATGCCTTGTGGGCCGGGTACAAGACCAGCGAAGACGTCGAGCCTGATCTCTTGGCACAGTTTCCCCTTCTGGAGAGCGTGCTATCGGCGGCAGGGATCGTTGTTTGGCCAATGGTTGAGTTCGAGGCTGATGATGCGCTTGCGGCCGCGGCGGTATTAGCGGATCGCGATCGTCGCGTCACTCGTGTGCTGCTATGCACGCCAGATAAGGACCTCGCTCAGTCGGTTAGGGGCACGCGCATCGTGCAACTGAATCGGCGAACCCGAGTCACGATGGACGAGGCGGGTGTAGTACACAAATTTGGTGTCTCGCCCCAATCGATACCGGACTATCTAGCATTGGTGGGAGATTCCGCTGACGGCTATCCTGGTTTGCGAGGCTGGGGTCCGAAATCGTCAGCCGCAGTTCTCCGCAAGTTTCGTCATCTCGAATCGATTCCAGCGAACTGGCGAGAATGGCACGTGAACGTTACAAACGCAGGCGGTCTAGCAGATATTCTCGGTCGGGAGCATGATCGTGCCTTGTTATTTCGCACGCTGGCGACACTCCGAACAGACTTGTCGCTTTTCGGCGACGTGGAGCAGTTGCGCTGGGATGGCCCTAAACCCGAGTTCGATGAGATCGCGGTGCGTCTAGATGCGGCAAGAACAGAGAAGCGCGGTCCCTCCGTTCGTCGTGGGTCGAGTACACAGTTTGCCAGATCTGCTGCTGGTTCGCGATCCTAGTCCGCGAAGATGATCTAACCAAAATCAGATGAGATTTAGGGGGCATGGGCGGCAATGGCGCCGATGTCTGCAATGTTGTCGCCTTTCTTGAGGGACGGGACTGCGTTGACGTGCAAGATGACACCGGAGACGGGAGCGCGTGGTTCGAGTATGACTTTGCCGAAATAGTCGGTGACGAAGCCGATTTTCATGCCTTCTTGAACATAGGTACCACGCTTCACGAGCGGGTACCAGATGCCAGGGCCGTCGGACAAGACATCCACGACCCTGTCGAGCCACACGGGATTCTCGATGGGGCGAGGGTCTCCTGAAAGCATTTTGAGGGCGCGCATGGTGCTCATCGTTCCGTCGACGAGGAGGGCGACGTCATCCGCTTCGACAATGCCGGCATAGCCAGCTTCGACAACAATTGAAGGCTTGCCGCGAGCAGTAGAAGTGTTGTCGAGATAGCGAGTGGCGCTGAGATCAGTAGGACGGTCGCGCCATATGATGATGTGGTCGAGTCCAAAAGCGAGGACCATCTGTTTGGATATATGGTCCTGGGCCTCCTTGCCGGTAGGCGCCCAGTACGCGTAAGGGCGGAGGCTCTCGTCGAGATCGCCGCCGTGGTAGTCGATCAGATAATCACATCGATCGACAACTTGTTTGGTGATAAGAAAGGACGCACGTTCCGTTTGCGTCCCATCGGCTTTCCCAGGGTAGAAGCGGTTCATGCTCTTGTTATCGATGGGATTAAGATGGGGGACCTTTTGCTCGAAGGATTGAATGTTGACGAGGGGCACAAGGATAACGGTTCCGGCGATTTGAGAGGGATCAAACAGGTTGATGAGTTTTTCAAGCGCGATGATCGAGGTGTATTCAGTACCGTGGGCGCCAGAGACAAGAGCCAGGACAGGGCCACGCTTTTCGCCGTTGATGACGATGACGGGAATATTGGTAGCGGCGTCGGCCCCAGCGGGGACTTCCAAATAGCCCGTTGATTTTTGGCCCCGAGCGGCCGTGGCAGTGCCGACAGAAAAAGACAAAGCCTGTGCCTGGACGAACGCTGGGAATAACAGAAAGATCCCGGCCGAAGCAAAGGTGCGAGCAAAGAACCGAAGCATAGATCCTCCATCGAGGTGGATGAGGATACCGCGAGAGGAATCCTTTGAGCAATGAACGCCGGTAAAGGCAGCTAATGGGAGGTAATTATTTCGGCGGTGTACATCGATCCCGATCACTCCCGGAAAGGAGCAAGCGGGAAGTTGAGTCACACAAAAGGCAGGCGGCCCAGAAGTCGGCTTCGAGGACCCGAAGCCCGTTTATGGCCAACTGTCGGTTTGCCGACAAGCCTCCCAGAATCGGGTAGTGTCCACGCAAATTTAGGACACTACCCAGAATCGTCGCATCAGGGCGTAACGTGTTGTGTAGGCTATAATTGCGCGCACGAATGGCCCTCACCCCTGGCACAAAACTCGGCCCTTATGAAATCCAATCTCCCCTCGGCGCAGGCGGAATGGGCGAAGTCTATCGTGGCCGTGACACTCGACTGAACCGCACCGTCGCCGTTAAGGTGCTTACTTCGCACCTATCCGACAATCCTGAATTGAAGCAACGCTTCGAGCGCGAAGCAAAGGCTATCTCGTCGCTGAACCATCCGAATATCTGCACTCTGCACGATATCGGATCGCAGAATGGCGTCGACTTCTTGGTGATGGAGCATCTGGAGGGCGAGACGCTAGCCCAGCGTATGCGCAAAGGGCCGTTACCGGTCGATTTGGTGATGAAGGTTGGCCGCGAAATCGCGGACGCCCTGGACAAGGCACACCGTGCCGACATCGTGCATCGCGATCTGAAGCCCGGCAACGTGATGTTGACCAAGTCAGGCGCGAAGCTGCTGGACTTTGGATTAGCCAAGCCAGTGCACCCTTTGTCGGTAGCTAGTGGTTCGGCGCCGCTACTTTCCGCAGCCTTGACTATGAGTTCGCCCAGCCCCCAGCTTTCGCCGCTCACCACACACGGTACCATCATCGGAACGATACAGTACATGTCCCCGGAGCAGATCGAAGGCCGGGAAGCGGATGCGCGCAGCGACATCTTCGCTCTCGGGGCGGTGCTCTACGAAATGGTGACCGGCAAGCGCGCATTTGACGGCAAATCGCAACTGACGGTGGCGTCTGCGATCCTGGAAAAGGACCCGGAGCCGATTCCGACATTGCGTGCCAATGTTAGTCCCGCGTTGGTGCATGTGATTGACGGCTGCTTGAACAAGGACCCAGATCAAAGGTGGCAAAGCGCTAGTGACATCAGTCGCGAGCTGAAGTGGATCAGCAACGCCGCGCCGGAAGCAGCCAGTTCCTCCGCGCTGCGGCCGGCAAAACGTGGCTGGGTCTACGGTGGCGTTGCCGCGCTGCTGCTGATCGCCAACATTGTGCTTGCGGTCAAGTTGCTGACGCGCACTCACCCCGAGCAGTGGAAGCTCCAGTCGGACAACGATAAGCACAATGTCGTCGATGCGGAGTACGCACCCGTCCAGCTTTCGCCCGACGGAACCAAACTGGCATTTGTCGCTGCCGACGCGCACTCAGCAATCTTTGTGCGCGATTTGAGGACGGGCAAGTTGGACCAACTTAAAGGAACAGAAGGTGCGCTGTTCCCGTTCTGGTCGCCGGATGGACGAGCGGTTGGATTCTTTGCGGGCGAAAAGCTTAGGACTGTGTCGCTCGACGAAGGTACGGTGCAGGTACTGTGTGACGCTCCCAATGGCCGGGGGGGAGCCTGGAACACCGATGGCCAGATCGTGTTCACACCCAATATCAGTGATCCGCTCTACGTGGTGTCCGATTCTGGAGGATCACCTCGGGCAGTGACGCCATCCACTCAGGGAGCACGCAGTGACCGTGTGCCCTTCTTTCTTCCCGACCAGAAGCACTTTCTATTCGTCGAGCAGTTGATCAGTACCTCGACTGGACTGCACGCCAGCTTTGACATCTTGGTCGGATCAATGGACGGGGCCGCGCCTCGAAAGGTGATGAGAGG
>Ga0187780_10003826_pt1 | contig 11304 bp, 8 predicted proteins | sample 1015_Q2_SP10_20__FD_132429 | JGI IMG/M metagenome (GOLD analysis project Ga0187780, IMG submission 132429) | Tropical peat soil microbial communities from peatlands in Department of Meta, Colombia - 1015_Q2_SP10_20_MG | ecosystem: Environmental > Terrestrial > Soil > Wetlands > Peat | place...
CACCTCCGTCACTGGAACATCCCATTCCCGACACAACGCCTCTTCTTCCAGCCGTGTCAAATCAAAATCCCGGACCGGCACCAGAATTTTCAGTTCAGGAGCGAACATTTTGAAGACATTGTGCATGCGATATTGATCGTTTCCTTTTCCACTGGATCCTTCGAGGATAGCATCACATCCCTCTTCCCGGGCGACCTCTGCCGCTTTACGCGCCACGATCTGCCTCGTCATCGAGGTGGAGACAGGATAACCCAGATAGTCCGAGTTGGCCTGAATGGCCCGCGCAATCCATATCTCGGTAAATTCCTTTCGAAGGTCGAAAAAAAGAGGCTTGATCTTGAGAATCTTGGCCTTCCTCCTGCTCTCAAGAACCTCTTCTTCTCCCTGACCGATATCGATCGTGATCGGAAGGATCTTCTTTGCTTTATATTTTCTTCTGAGCAATTCGATGGCAAGAGAAGAATCCAGACCTCCAGAATAGGCCACCGCCACTTTGTTCACTCTTGGGGTTTCGGTTTTTTCAATCTTTTTTAGAATCTCCTGAATATCCATAAAAGCTTTACCTCCTTCAAATTTAGGTGAAATGTACCATAAATCAAGCGCTTACACAATATTTTTAAACGATTCTAGTTCTCCAGAAGCTTCTGGATTCTCTTTACGACCGAAATGGAGTATTTTTTGGGATACAAGGGAGGATTTCGCTTTTATTAAGAAGGCGAAAAAAGTTGCGGGGCCATGATCGACCCTGCAGCGAAAAACAATAGACAAACATTATCAAAATTTATAAGTCAAGCCACCAAAAACCAAGTTCGCCTTGTAGCTCTGGTCCTTGTACGCCCCTGTGAGAAAGGCTCCATTCGTACCAGTGACAGGACCACCAGGGGGATTGACAAACTGATAGTTGTTTAACTGGGCATCGCTGTACCAAAATCGCTCATAGGCGTAACCAATCATGGCCGTGAGGGATTTTGTGAAATTGTAAACTGCTCTTATGCTAAGAGAATAGAGTGTGTAATCATCCCACCTGTCAATATCAATATTATCATTGTTCGCTCCGGTTCCGGGACCAAGTCCAACCACCCCCGTGGCAAACAGCCCATTGTTAAGGGTAAAGTTAACAGCTCCGTTCGATTTCAGATAATCATGTTTAAATACCAGTGTCAGCTTCTTAGGGATAACGTAGACTTCGGCCCCTAACCCGTAGCCCCAAGTCTTATCCCACTGGTCCGCTTCCCAAGGGAGAAGGGTCGTACCTTCAAATTGTAATTGGTCGAATTTGATCCGTCCCACATCGCCATAGGCATATACTTTAACAATCTTTCCTACGGTGTAGTCGGCGCTGGCATCGAGCTCATACCTCTTGTCGCCTCTCAATCCAAATATCGTGTCCGGATAATCTGTGCTGGTATATTTGTACTCAAGACCAAAGTTCAGATTTTCCAGAGGGAAGATATCGAGAGCGGCCTTAAACGTATCCCTGTTCTGTGCCGCATAATAAAATCTTCGGGCCGGGTTAACAGCACTATCGAGGGTTCGATAATGTGCATCCCTATCGAATCTCTCATACCCCATTCTCACATCCAGAAAATCGAGGCCGCTCCATTTCAGATTTACAAAATAGATATTATCTACGTTAAAGGGTAATATTTCTGCAGGGTCTGTTTCCCCCCTCTTATTTCTCTCTGTCTTGACATATTTATAACCGCCGGAGAGATAAAAATCCTCGGGAAGCCTCAGACCAATGTCTGCTCCAGCTGTGCTAATCTTGTAGTTGAGAAAAATATTCGTGACTCCGGTGGGATCGTCAGATTCGTTGTGTCTCCTATAATATTTGTAGTAGACTTTGGCGTCAAGAAAACGGATCGGATTTGACGTAAGAGCAAAATCATAGTTTTGAGTTGCAACTCTTCCTGTGTAACCCGAGCCGATAAGAGAGACGATAGATGTGTCCGACGTCCCCCTGGAAAACCCCATGTTCGTGCTAAACCTGCTATTAAATGGAAGACTCACCGCCCCCTTAAAAGCGCCTTTGTCATAGGTGTTATCAGGAGGAAGGGAAAAAGCGTTTGGCGCTTGAAAGGTGGAAGGCAGGGTCAGAGAATGGTTGCTGTTGATAAAATCGCTGTGGACATAATTCAACGACAAGAACAGAGGTTTTTGAGCATACCCTGCTGAAACTTTCAGATTGTTTGTTACATAGTCAACGGGTTCTGGAAGCTCAAAGGCTATGCCTCCCGGATTTGTTTCTGCCGCGCCTGTCGGCTTGATTCCTTCTCTGTTTTCTCGCGCGAATGAGACGTCGAGAAAGAATGGACGAAGCACGTCGACTTTGAAGTCGCCTCCGTATTGATGCCTTAGAACAGAATAGTCAAATGTGTTCCACGCAGGAAAATTGAGATTGGGAGTACCAACGAGCGTATCATGGCCTGCTCCCAGGAAAGGCGTTCTGGCATCAAAGGTGATATTGTGAGGTATCTCATCATAAAAGAGATTAAATTTGAATCTCCCCCACATGCCGCCTTCGAGTTCATAGAACTGGGTATCATATGCCATGTCGCCCGCTCTGAATTTCAGGAAATAAGTGTCTGAATCTATTCCCAGACCCATATTTCCGAAAACACTGAAGCCTTGTTTGAGGTCTCTATATTCAGTAAATTTTGCCCTGCCTCCTTCATCTGCACTCACCCCTGCATAGACACCCTCCGCTCCAACTTCGCCCTCAACCGTGACCTCTTCTGAAAAAGCATCAGGAAATGGTGTGAGGATTACGATCAGCGCGAATATTGTATTCTTCCATTTCATTATCTCACCCCCTATCGCACAAAGAATTCAGAAAGGCTGCTCCCATGAATATTCCCATGGCAATTCAAACAAGACCTGCCGAAAAATCTATTTTTCCCGGATGTCGCAGTGCCCGAGAAAGAGTGAAGATTGGTATAGGGGTCGGTGTTATGCCTTCCTCCCACTTCATCATGGCAACTCTCGCAAAGGAGAGGCGCCTTTCTGGTCAAAAGTCTCGAATGGTTACTGCCATGGGGTTCGTGGCAGAATAAGCAGTTCTCTGGCACAGGGGGATGCTCAAATGCATAGGGACCTCTCTTTTCGGCATGGCATTTGTAACAGAGATCGTTTACCGAATCGGCCTTGAGCATTGCTTTGATGTCAAAGGTCCCCATCGGGTTGTGGCAATTTGAGCATTTAAGCGCCTGCCGCCCCACAAATTCCTCTTTGATTGGATGATGCGACTGCTTATTGAATTTGGCCCTTATATTCCTGTGGCAGCCAAAGCAGAGATCGGGTTCTTGAGCTTTAAGATAATTCTTTCCGGGCACAGCAGAGTGGATGGAATGGCAGTTATCACATGTGATAAGAAAAGATTTGTGCTTGCTCAGATTCCAGTTTGCCATGCCTCTCATATTTTCATGACAGGCGAGGCATTTTGAATCCCTGGCAGTGGAAATCTCCTTTTTGCTAAACGCAAAAATCGCAACGCCCCGTCCGCCGCCTTTTTCAACGTGTTGCGCGCCGGGGCCGTGACATGATTCGCATGCTTCCGTGTTAATCGGAGACCCTGGTATCGCCTTTTTGCCGTGGACGGATTTTATAAATGTATTGTAGTAAACCTCGTGGCAGTCTTTACAGGTTTCAGAACCGACAAATCCCGAGTCTCCTCTTGCACTGTCCTGGGCAACGGGGACTAGGCCGAAGGCAAAGAATATAAGTAAAAAAATTAAAATTCGGGCGCTTCTCGACATGTCGCCACCTCCTCTTTTATCCCTTTCTTGATGGTCTCACCTGTTTGGACCAAAAGTGTGATTTTCCCTCTAAACTATCGGATTGGGCGAGGAAGTAAATAGGGAAGATACCGTATTTTATGATGAAAAATACCGTATTTCGGGATGATCGAACCGTATTGAAGAGATTGAAAGATATCAGAAATGGCTTTATCTGTATCAGTTTTCGTAGCACCGTCAAAATTTAATTGACAAGGCCGACACACTGCGAGTAGATTCGAAATAGGGAAGAGAGCGAGAAGGCCTTTTGAATTTGGCCTTTCCGGGGTCAAAAAGTACAAGAATAACGTCACAAATAACGTATCAACGGGATCTTTCCCGGGATAAGCAAGAAAGGGGGCTCTCTATGGTTCCTACCAAAATCAGATTAATATTGGCAAAGTCTATCCCTATCTTTGTTCCCATTATAGTGGTGGCTTTTTTCGGCACCGCAAAAGCGGGGGGAATGAACCGATGGGGGTACATTGACCGGAATCAAAGAATGGTAATCAATCCGCAGTTCGATTTTGCATGGGAGTTCTCCGAAGGCCTAGCGGGCGTAAAGATTGGAGACAAATGGGGTTATATTGACCTAACGGGAAAAACAGTTATTAAGCCTCAGTTCGATTCTGCTTGGAGATTTTCTGAGGGATTAGCATGGGTCAAGATTGGTGATAAGTGTGGTTACATTGACCGCACCGGGGAAATGGTCATCCAGCCCCAGTTTACTTGCGTAGCCAAATTTACCGAAGGACTAGCCAGGGTGAAGATGGAGGAGGGCAGGTGTGGTTTCATTGACAAGACCGGGAAGATGGTTATCGATCCACAATTTGATTCGGCTTGGGGGTTTTCTGACGGGTTGGCGAGGGTCAGGACTGGCGGCAAGTGGGGTTACATTGACAAGGCAGGAAAAGTTGCCATCGATCCCCAGTATGATTTCGCTCGAGAGTTTAGCGACGGGTTGGCGAGGGTCAGGATGGGGGAGAAATGGGGTTACATTGATCAGACGGGGACACTCACCATTACGCCTCAGTATGACTGTGCATGGAAATTTAGTGAGGGATTGGCACCGGTCAACCTCGGCGGAAGGTCAAAAGAAGAGGGAAGGATCGTAAAGGGTGGTAAGTGGGGATACATAGATCGAACAGGAAAGATGGTCATCAAACCGCAATTCGACTCAGCATGGGAATTTTCGGAAGGCGTGGCAACGATAAGGATGGGTAGCAAGTGGGGCTACATCGATCGAACCGGAGGGGCAGCTATCAGCCCTCAGTTTGATTCTGCATGGCGGTTTTCAGAAGGTTTAGGCGCCGTGAAGGTTGGTCATCGATGGGGTTACATCGACAAGACCGGAAAGATAGTCATCAGTACAATATTTGATGATGCAGGGTTGTTCTCCCAAGGTTTGGCAGCGGTGATGATTCGAAATAGGTAGAAACTTGAGTTGAATAAGAGAAGGGGTAAGTATTACAGGGCGAAAACGCCAGTTACGGATTAGCCGGATGATATGACGTATCTTGGTATGAACAATGAATATCTTCTTCGAAATAGTCTCCGGTCAACGCAAGGGCTAAGCTTCGACAACCACGGCAGTCGGCAACTTTGCAGGTTCCGCATTTGCCCTTAAGATTCTCTTTTCCCCTCAGCTTTTCTAACAGGTCTGATTCTTCCCAAATCTTTCTCAAAGAATCATTCAAAAGATTTCCTATTGAAACGGGAAATCTTCGACACGGAAAAACATTTCCGTCCGGCATAACGCAGAGACCGTCTACTCCTATGACACAGGGAGCGCCCAAGAGTTCAGGCTCTTCTTCGCTAAAGCTGATTTGAAAGGCTTGATAGGGAAGAAGTGATTGCTCTGCCTCGCCGATTGAGGCAAAATCTACAAGCATCCCAACCATTTCCTTCCACTCACTTCTACCAAGGACCTCATCGTTCATCTCTCTCCCTCTCCCCAAAGGAATGAATCGTTCTATTATCAATCCATCGATATTTTTGTCCTGGCAGAGTGTGAAAAGGGATGGGAGGCCCCTAAAATTCCTTTTCATAGCAGTGAACATGAATAGGATTTCAAATCTTCCCGCCTCTTTGATCAGATTGAGATTTTCCATCACCTTATCGAACCCACCCTTCCGGCGAATAGAATCGTTCGTCTCCGCATCCCCTCCATCGAGAGAAATCTTTATCTTCTTTAATTTTGGAAGCCCGGACAATCTTCTCATCATCTCTTGATCGAAAAGCAGACCGTTGGTGATGATTCCCAGCTCTTTGACCATTGGATGCCGGTCCAAATGAGCGAGGAGGCGAGATAGATCCGGTTTTAGCAGGGGCTCCCCGCCTGTCAGATGAATGCAAGCGGTTTTGCCCCACTCCCTCATTGTATCGAGGAGGTTGTCACATACCTTCTCAAGCCCTGCCCAATCCAAATCGTTTTTCTTCGAAAAATCGTCTTGGTAGCAGTGCTTGCAGCGGAGATTGCAAAGATTGGTGACGTGCCACTGGATATAAAATTGTTCTTCCATCGATATCCCAGCGAGATAGGATCACTAACAATCATTCTAAGATTGAAGTAAGAGAACTGCAAATCTTGTTGTCTGCTCTTGCACGCCACCAATAGCATCCTTGAGGATTATAGGAATTCTCAATATTTGGACAAATCCTTATCGAAATTTCCGATTTGACATATAGGTAGTTTCCAATTAATTGTTTATTATTTGAACCTGATTCTTGTCGGAGAGGAAAGGAAGGAGGTGAGAGCCAATGAAGCGTATTTGGAATACTCGATATCGCCCATGAAACATGCCTCAGAAAGCCCATAGGTTTGGGCTGAAACCGTTCGGAAGGAAGGGCGTGGGAAAAGATCGGGCTAGTTGGATCGGTGGCCCTCATCTCCTTAAGACCGTTTCTTGAAACCTTTCAATAATTGCTGAAACGACCCGTCTCACTTCCAATCCTAACAGCCCCATTCCCCAAACTGGCTATCGCCTAAGAGGACAACCATTTCTCACGATTAACAGATGTCATTTTCGTGAAAGGAGAAACCATGGAAAAGAAAGATTATCGTCCGATGTGGAAGGATTTAGGTTTAAATTTAGACGCTCATGACCAGCTCTTGGCTGTTCTTGGGAATGCCTACAAAGATATCTATATGTCTCAGGAAAATCGACCCAAGGCCATGCAATATCTTGACTTCGTGATCTCAGAAGCTCATGGGCTTCGCATAGAGGAATTGATGCAGGAGAAAAAGAAAGGGAACAAGGTGATCGGAACCTTCTGTGTTTATGTCCCTGAGGAATTAATCCTGGCCGTTGGAGGAACATGTGTGGGTCTTTGCGCTGGGGCCGAAATTGGAATTGATGAGGCTGAGAAAGTCCTCCCCCGAAATACTTGCGCATTGATCAAATCCTTTATGGGATTTAAGCTCGCGGGCCTATGTCCCTATATCCAAGCGAGCGATATGGTCGTGGGAGAAACCACCTGTGACGGAAAGAAGAAGGCCTATGAGATCCTAAACGATTACAAAGAGACCTATGTGATGGAAATTCCCCAGATGAAAACCGAGCGAGACCGGGCCCTCTGGAAAGGAGAGATACTTGAATTCAAGCAGAAGCTCGAGGAGGTCACGGGCCGAAAGGTCACCCCGGAGAACCTGAAACAGGGGATTAAAATCGTTAATGAGAGGCGCAGAACCCTTCAACGACTGAGTCAAATCAGAAGAGCCGTTCCTCCCCCTATTTCCGGGCTGGATGCCCTGCTGGCCAACCAAATCGCTTTCTACGACAATCCCCTTCGATTCACCAGAAACATCCAGACCCTCTGTGATGAACTTGAGGAGCGCGTCAGAAACGGGATGGGGGTCACGAAGAACGGTACGCCACGAATCCTCATTTCAGGGTCTCCTATGGCCCTTCCCAACTGGAAAATCCCGTATGTCTTAGAGACGAGCGGAGCCGTTGTCGTGGCGGAAGAGTCCTGCGTCGGCGAACGAAGCACGCGGGACCTCGTGCAAGAGAACGGGAGAACTTTGGATGAGATGATTGACGCCATTGTGGACCGGTATATGAAGATCGATTGCGCCTGTTTCACCCCGAATGAAGAGAGAATAGACCATGTTCTCGATCTTGCCCGGGATTCTAAGGCAGACGGGGTGATCCATTACAGCATTCAGTTCTGTACGCCCTATTCAGTGGAGTCCTACAAGGTTGAAAAGGCTCTTCAACAGAAAAATATTCCAGTCCTCAAAATCGAATCGGACTACGGTATGGAGGACATGGGGCAGCTGAAAACCCGTGTCGAAGCCTTCCTCGAAATGGTAAAGGACTAACGTGCGAACTGCAGGGATTGACATCGGTTCGAGAACCGTCAAACTGGTTGTCGTGGAGGACGGCGAAATCATCGCCTCCTCCATCGCTGACACCACTCATGATCCTCTTGAACAATGTGAGAGGCTCATAGGACATACCTCTTTTGACCGGATTCTGGCTACGGGTTACGGGAGGCATTTCTTTGAGACCCACTTCGATGTCCCCACGGTGACGGAGATCAAGGCGTTTGCCCGAGGGGCGAAAGAGACTTTCCCTGACTGCCGAACGATCTTGGATATCGGAGGCCAGGATACCAAGGCAATCGCCCTAGATGAGAATGGAAAAGTTTCCAGATTTGAGATGAACGACCGGTGCGCTGCCGGAACGGGTATGTTTTTGGAGGTCATTGCCAAGACACTGGGCTACGAACTGCAGGAGTTCGGTAGCGAAGCGCTAAAAGGAGATGGGAACGTTCAAATTAACAGCATGTGCACGGTATTCGCTCAATCCGAGGTAACCTCCCTCCTGGCTAAGAGGCAGAAAAGAGAAAACATTGCGTACGGTATTCATGTGGCAATCCTAAACCGAACCCTTTCACTCTTGAAGCGGGTTTCAACCACACCCGATATCGTTTTTGCAGGAGGTGTGGCAAGAAACCCTTGCCTTAAACATCTATTGGATGAGGCACTGGTGCATGAGATAAAAGTCCCGAAAGACCCCCAGATGGTGGGCGCCTATGGGGCGGCGCTGATCGCGGGGAATTCCATTGAAATCGGCCGCCCAATATCTTAATATGGATTACTTCCGTAAGAGATCCGTCTTATTCAAAATCCCAAACAAAGGAGGAGTCAGGAAAGATGAAGAAAAGATTTGTCTGTATTGGAGTTCTTTTAGGTTTTATGATTTCTTGTCTGATGGTTACGGGTGTTTTTGCCGCCAAAGACACCGTTGTCTTTGATGCTTCTTTCGGCAAGGTGACATTTGACCACAAGAAGCACAGCGAAACACTGAAGATCGATTGTTTGAAATGCCACCACACCTGGAAAGCAGGTGAAACATCCGGCAAGAAGTGCACAGAATGCCACAAGGCGACTGCCGAGGGGAAAACGCCCTCCCTAAAGGATGCGTTTCATCAGACTTGCAAGGGTTGCCATGATGAATTAAAGAAGGCTGGCAAACCTGCCGGTCCAACCGGATGCACACAATGCCACGTGAAAGGAAAGTAGTCTGAGATTTTCTCAAGACGGATAATGGGAGAAAAAATGGGAGTCAAGATTTCCTTGATTCCCATTTTTTTATACCAGCTATCGTCTGAGATCTCTTTACCCGGCTTCTTTTCGGACCTCTTTCGGCAGAAATTCGACGGATTTCAACCCAAGGCGTTTTTCAGATCATCCCTTAAGTCAACCTTGTTCTCAATCCCAACGGAGAGCCGGACAAGATTATCCTTTATCCCCCGCTTCAGCCTTTCATCCTTGGACAGAGAACCATGCGTCATCTTAGGCGGGTAGCACACAAGAGACTCGACGCCCCCAAGACTTTCAGCAAGCAGAAATAATTTGAGTTTGGAAAGGAATTTTTCCAGTTCTCGGAACCTTCCCCTTAATTCCAAACTGATCATTCCCCCAAATCCGGTCATCTGCTTTTTTGCAAGACGGTAGTGCCTACTGCTGGATAATCCAGGATAATAGACCCTTTCGATTCTCGGATGTTTCTCTAAGTATTCGGCTAAATATAACGCGTTTCTTTCATGTTCCTTCATTCGAACGGCTAATGTTTTTATCCCCCGGAGGACTAACCAGCAATCCCACGGGCCAGGAACCGCACCCGCGGCATTCTGATAAAATCTTAAATCGCGATCGATTTTCTCGTCAGAGGTGATGGTAATCCCCCCGATAATATCACTGTGGCCCGACAAGTATTTCGTCGTGCTGTGAACCACGATGTCCGCCCCCAGTTCAAGAGGCCTCTGAAAATAAGGGCTCGCAAAGGTATTATCGACCGCCAATAGGATATTTTCTCTTTTGGCTATCTCCGCGAGCCTCCGGATATCAATGATCTTCAAAAGAGGGTTGGTTGGGGTTTCAACCCAGATCAGCTTCGTATTTCTTTGTACAGCCCTTGAGAAGCTATCGATATCATCCGCGTCGGCATAGGTAACCTTCAGCCCCCAGCGCTTGAACACTTTTTCCAGGAGTCTATGAGTGCCTCCGTAAAGGTCATCTCCTGCGATCAGATGGTCCCCCTTCTTAAGGAGGTTGAATACAGCGGTTGTGGCAGCTACGCCCGAGGCAAAGGCAAGGCCGTATCTCCCTCCCTCAAGGGAGGCGACGGCCTCTTCAAGTGCTTTCCGTGTCGGATTTCCCGTCCGGGAATATTCGTATCCCTTATGTTTGCCTATGGCCTCCTGTTGGTACGTGGAGGTTTGATAAACGGGAGTAATGACCGCGCCGGTCGAGGGTTCCGGGTTCTGACCCTCATGAATTGCCCTGGTTTCAAACTCCATTCCTTAAGCCTCCTTTTGCGTTACCCAATGGTTGATCAGGTCTGTTCGGGTAATCACCCCTATCGGGACTTCATCTCTCGTCACGATGATCCCCGTCGTGCCTGATAGAAGCAGTCTGTAAGCTTCTGATACGTCGACCTCTTCGTCCAGCGCCGGCAACGGTTTACCCATGACAGAAAAAATCTCTTGTTTAGTAAACTCCACACCATCGTGCAGCAGCTTCATCAAAGATGCTTCATTTAGACTCCCGACGACTTTCTCATGGTCAATTACTGGAAGCTGGGAGACACTATATTCATGCATCAGTTTGACAGCTTTACTCAAAATATCCCGGGAATGAACCGAAATCATCGGGGGAAGACCTTTCTTCCGGGTAACAATCTCTTTGACCTTTGTTATTTTTATCTCGTTCCCTTCCCAAAAGCCATTCTCCTGCATCCAGGCATCCGAATACATCTTCGTCAGATAGTTTCTCCCAGTATCGGGTAACAGCGCAACGACGTATTTAGGTTTTTTCAGTCGCTGGGCATACTTCAAGGCAGCGGCCACAGCTGTACCGGATGAACTCCCGACCAGCAATCCTTCCTCTCTGGCCAGGCGTCTCCCGGTATTAAACGATTCTTTATCACTCACTCGAATCATTTCATCAACGACCTGGCGATTAAATGTCTTTGGGATAAAGTCCTCCCCAATTCCTTCCACCTTATACGATTTAGGACTA
>Ga0187780_10003827_pt1 | contig 11304 bp, 4 predicted proteins | sample 1015_Q2_SP10_20__FD_132429 | JGI IMG/M metagenome (GOLD analysis project Ga0187780, IMG submission 132429) | Tropical peat soil microbial communities from peatlands in Department of Meta, Colombia - 1015_Q2_SP10_20_MG | ecosystem: Environmental > Terrestrial > Soil > Wetlands > Peat | place...
CACAGTCGCGCGGGCTCGCTGAGCCAGGTCGGCTGCGGCAGGCCGATGCCAGCGATGCCGGCCCGGCCTGGCTGGCCGGTGCTGGCGGGGTGGCTGCGGCGAACAGGCCTGCGTAAGCTTTGGGCGTGGGTCCTGCCAGTGCCCGGCCGGTGGCCGCGGGCGGATTTTGAGGGGCGTGGGGGCGGTGACCGAGCAGCCTGGACTGGAGTTCGCGGGGTTGCTGCGGCAGCTGCGGACCGAGGCCCAGCTGACCCAGGAGGAGCTGGCGGAAGCGGCGGGCCTTTCCCCGCGGTCGGTCAGTGACCTGGAACGCGGAATCCACCGCACCGCCCACAAAGACACCGCCGTCTTGCTGGCCGGCGCGCTGGGCCTGGCCGAGCCGGTGCGCGCGCCGTTTGTCGCGGCGGCCCGCGGCCAAGTCCCGGCCGCGGAGGTCCTGGCGGCCGTGCGAGGACAGGCGCCGGGAGCCGCCGCCGCGGCGGTTACCAGGACCTTGCCGCTCGACACCGCTAACTTCACCGGCCGCGAGCGGGAGCTGGCGCGGCTGCTGGAGGCGCTGGCCGCCACGACCGCGGACCGCGGGGTGGTGGGCATTCACGCGATCGACGGGATGGCGGGGATCGGCAAGACCGCCTTCGCGGTGCACGCGGCCCACCGGCTCGCGCAGCGTTTCCCGGACGGGCAGTTCTTCCTCCCGCTGCACGCCCACACCCCCGGCCAGCGGCCGGTCGACCCGGCTGATGCGCTGGCCAGCCTGCTACTGGCCGCCGGGCTGGCCCCGCAGCAGATCCCGCCCGGCTTGGAGGCCCGGGCGGCCAGGTGGCGGGGCCAGGTCGCGGGCAAGAAGATCTTGCTGCTGCTCGATGACGCCGCCAGCCACCAGCAGGTCCGGCCGCTGCTACCGGGGACAGCGGGCAGCCTGGTGCTGGTCACCAGCCGGCGGAGGCTGACCGCACTGCAGGACGCCGCCGTGGTCAGCCTCGATATCTTGCCGCCCGCCGAGGCGGCGGCGCTGCTGGCCCGGCTGGCGGCCCGGCCCGGAGTCCGCGCCAGTGATGCCGCGGTCGGCGAGCTCACCCGGCTGTGCGGTTATCTGCCGCTGGCGATCGGGATGCTCGCCAGCCAGCTGCGGCACCACCCCGCCTGGATCCCCGCAGAGCTCGCTGCCGACGTGGCGGCGGCCCGCGACCGGCTGGCCCTCATGCACGCGGAGGACATTTCGGTCGGCGCCGCATTCGGCCTGTCCTACAGCGACCTCACCGCGGCGCAGCAGCGGCTGTTCCGCCGGCTCGGCCTGCACCCGGGCCCCAGCCTCGACGCCGACGCCGCCGCCGCGCTCGGCGGCACTACCGTGGATGCCGCCCGCCGCGGCCTTGAGGGCCTGTATGACCAGCATCTGCTGACCGAGCCCGCGCCCGGCCGCTACCAGCTGCACGACCTGCTCCGCGAGCACGCCCGCGCCTTGGCCGCCGCAGACAACCCGGCCGAATCAGCCGCCGCGACGAGCCGGTTGCTGGACTACTACCTGCACGCCGCCCTGGCCGCCGGCCGGCACTTCGGCAGGCCGGCCGCCGACCGCCGACCGCCGCCTGGCCACCGGCCGACCCAGGCCCCCGACGTGTCCACCCTCGGGCAGGCGGCCGCCTGGCTGGATGCCGAGCGCGCGAACCTGCACGCCGCCGCGGACTACGCCGCCGGCCACGGACGATCCCGTCATGCCATCGCGATACCCGCGGCGATGAGCGGCTTCCTGACCGCCCGTGGCTACTGGGACCAGTCGGCCGCCCTCCACCAGACCGCCCTCGCCGCGGCGCGCCAGGCCGGCGACCGGCTCGGCGAGGCCGGCACGCTCACCGAACTGGGCGCCTTGCAGGGAGACACCGGCGACCACCCGGCCGCCGCCGCCACCTTGACCCGGGCAGCGGCACTCTACGCTGACGCCGGTGACGTGCCCGGCCAGGCCAACGCCCTCAACCAGCTGGGCTACCTTCACGTGCTGACCGGCGGCTACCCGGCCGCCGCCGCCAGCACCCAGCAGGCGCTGGCGCTGGCCCGCGCCGCCGGCGACCGCTTCGTCGAGGCCGACACCCTCATCCACCTGGGCCTGGTGCGGCAGCTGACCGGGGACTACCCGGCCGCCGCCGCCAGCCACCAGCAGGCCCTGGCGCTGTTCGGTCACCTCGGCGACCTGGAAGGCCAGGCCGAGGCCCTCAACGGCCTCGGCATCGTGCACGAAGAGACCGGGGACTACCCCGCCGCCGCCGCCAGCCACCAGCGGGCCCTGACGCTGTTCCGCGAACTCGGTGACCTGCCCGGCCAGGCCTACACCCTCAACGACCTGGGGACCGTGCAGCAGCAGACCGGGGACTACCAGGCCGCCGCCGCCAGCCACCAGCAGGCCCTGGCACTGTACCGCGAATTCGGCAACCGGCTCGGCCAGGCCGCCGCGCTGAACGGCCTCGGCGAACTTTCCTCGCGCACCTCGGCCACCCGCCAGGCCCGCGAGTACCACGCCCAGGCGCTGGCCATCGCGCGCGACCTCAGTGCGCCCCTGGAGGAAGCACGTGCCCTGGAAGGACTCGGCCACACTCAGCTGCAAGACGGCAACCCCAGCCAAGCCGCCGCGCACCTGCGGCGGGCACTCACGATCTACCTGCGCATCGGCGCCCCCGCCGCACAACGCGTCCAGGAAACCCTCCAGAACCACAGGCTGACATCCGCCACCCCCGAGTCCCAGCCAGCCGCGCCCGGAGGCGAACGCCATCAGCCGCGCCCGCCCGCCGAACCCTACGGCTGGAGGGCGGCGGGCTGCGGATAGTCCGGATCCCGGCGCATGGAGATCGCCGAGCGTTGCTCGCCGGGTCCGTCGTGGCGGGATATTCTGAACGCATCTGGCATGTCGCCGGAGTGGGTCGGCTGGGGGTGGTCGCCGGTGCGGTGCCCTCGATGCAGCCAGGAGAATCCGGACGAGGCGCGCTTCTGCTTGCATTGTGGCGGGCAGCTGGCTGTTTCGTGCCCCGGCTGCGGAGCGGTGCAGCCGCCGGGCGCCAGGTTCTGTCCTGAATGCGGGCGCGCGGTGACCGCGGCGCCGGGCCCGGCTGGTTACACCCCGGCGCATATCCGTGAGCAGATCCTGGCCCAGTGCAGTGCCATCGAGGGTGAGCGCAAGCAGGTGAGCGTGCTGTTCTGCGACATAGTCCGCTCCAGCGCGCTGGCGGCGGAGCTGGGCCCGGAGGAATTCCACCTGGTGATCGACCGCTTCTTCCGGGTCGCGCTGGCCGAGGTGCACCGGTATGAGGGCACGGTGAACCAGTTCCTCGGTGACGGGTTCATGGCGCTGTTCGGGGCGCCGATCGCGCATGAGGACCACGCCCGGCACGCGGTGCTGGCCGCGCTGGGCATAGCCGCCCAGGCGGAGGTGCCGGTCCGCATCGGGATCAACAGCGGCCTGGTGGTGGTGGGGACGATCGGGGATGACCTGCGGGTGGATTACACAGCGTTCGGCGACACCACGGTGCTGGCGGCCCGGCTGCAGGCCGCGGCGGCGCCGGGCGCGGTGCTGGTGAGCCAGCAGACCGCCGACCTGGTGCGCGGCTACTTCCAGCTGGAGGAGGTCGCGCCGGTCCAGGTCAAGGAGCGCACCGTCTGCCCGCTGCGGGTGACCGGGCTGGGCAGCCGCACGGCCCGGCTCGACTCCGGAAGTGATCTGAGCCCCTTCACGGGCCGGGACCGCGAGCTCGCCGAGCTGCGGCGGATGCTGGAGATCGTGGTGAACGGCGAGGGCCAGGTGGTCGGTCTGGCCGGGGACCCGGGTCTGGGGAAGTCCCGGCTGGCCTGGGAGTTCTGCCGGCTGGCCGAAGATGACGCGGCCGTGCTGGAGGGCCGGTGCCGAGCCTACGGGGCTGCTGTCGCCTACCTGCCGCTGTTCGAGCTGGTGCGCAGCGCCTGCGGGATCGCCGACGATGACGTCCCCGACCTGGTGGGGACCAAGATCGAGCGGAAGATCAAGACGCTCGAGCTGGACGTGTCGCTGGCGCATTACCTGCGGCACGCGTTCGGCCTGCCGACCGGTGACCCGGGGGTAGTCGCGCTCGATCCGGTGGCCATCCGGGCCCGCACCTTCGAGGCGCTGCAGCGGCTGCTGGTGGCCGAGGCCGCGCGCCGGCCGCTGGTGGTGCTGATCGAGGACCTGCACTGGATCGACCAGACATCGGAGGAGTTCCTGGCGGGGTTCACCGGCGAGCTGCCGTCGGTGCCGATCATGCTGCTGGCCACCTACCGTCCTGGTTACTCCCCGCCGTGGACCGGTAAGTCGTTCACCTCCCAGCTGGCCCTGCGGCCGCTGTCGGCGGCGGCCAGTGAAAAGATCGTGGCCTCGATACTCGACGTCAGGGACCCGGCTGCGGCGGCGGCGATCGTCGGGCGGGGGGAAGGCAACCCATTCTTCCTGGAGGAACTGGCCCGGGCCAGTCGGCATCAGGTCGCCGACGAAGAGGATGTCGCCGTGCCGGAGACGGTCCAGGAGGTGCTGGCCGCGCGGATCGACCGGCTGACCGGCGACGAGAAGGCGGCTCTGCAGGTGGCCGCGGTACTCGGCCGGGAGTTCTCGCTGGACCTGGCCGAGGAGGTGTGGGACGGCGATGTGGCGCTGGAGGCACGGCTGCAGGAGCTGAAGGGGCTGGAGTTTCTCCGGGAGCGGCACGGCGGCCCGGAGCGGATCTTCGTGTTCACGCATGCGCTGACCCGTGAGGTGGCCTACGACGGCATGCTGGAAGCGCGCCGCCGGGACCTGCACGGGCGGGCCGCCCTCTGCCTGGAGGATTCCCAGGCCAGCCAGCGCTTTGAGCACGGCGAGCTGCTCGCCTACCACTACGCCCGCAGCACCGTCCCGGCCCGGGCGATTCCCTACCTCGCCGCTGCGGGGGCCCGGGCCAAGGACAGGTACGCCAACGAGGAGGCAATCCGGCTGTACCGCAGAGCCCTGTCGATCGTCGGTGACTTGCCTGCGGGCAGCGACCGTGACCGCCAGGAGCTGGAAATCCTCGAAGCAGTCGGGGCGCCACTCAATGCCAGGTACGGCTATGGCTCCCCGGAGCTGCAGCAGGCCCTCGAGCGTACGGTCGCCCTGGCCGGGTCACTGGGCCGTAAGGACTCGACGGTAGCCGGCCTGGTCGCGCTGTGGGCGTCGCGGTTCGTCCAGGGACGCACGGCCGATGCGTACCAGACAGCCACCCGCGCGCTGAGCATAGTCGACTCCAGCTCCCGGCTGAGGGGCCAGGTACATCTGGCCATCGGCGGCTCGGCGCTGGGTCTCGGGAGGTCAGCCGAGGCACTGCGTCATTTCGAGCGAGCCGCCGACCTGGCCGGCAGCGAGGTCTGGCTGATCACCGGCATGAGGGCCGATATCCACAGCCGGGCTTGGGCCGCGCACCTTCACTGGCTCCTCGGCCACGACGCCGAGGCCCGGTCCGCCTGCCAGCAGGCGATCGAGCTGGCCAGGTCGATCGACCACCCGTTCTGCCTGGCCGTGACGCTCGCCTATGGCTCTATCACTCACCAGCTGCGTCATGACCTGCCCGCTCTGCGGGACGCCGTCAGTGAGCTGCGCGAGCTGTGTGACCGGTACGGGTTCGCCTACTACCGCGAGTGGGGACTGATCCTGGACGGCTGGTCACGGATGGACGAGCCGGGAGTCGGTCTCGCCCAGCAGGGCATCGGCAACCTGCAGGCGGAAGGCTCCTACGCCCGCATGCCGTACTGGCTGTCGCTGCTGGCCGACCTGCTGGCCGGCCACGACCGGCCGGATGCGGCACGAGAAACCCTCGACGACGCCCTGACCGCCGCCCAGGCCCGCGACGATCTTTGGTGGCTGCCAGAGATCATGCGCATGCGCGCGGCCTACGACACGGGGCAGGCCGCCATCTCACGCCTGCGCTCCGCCGCGCAGCTGGCTTCGGCTCAAGGCAGCGTGGCACTGCTCCGGCGCTGCGAGCATGACCTCACCGGGCCCAGCGTTCACCCCCCCGCCCCCCGCGTCCCCCCTGCGACCTGACCCGCGCCACCGGGCGCCCTCGAGCGCGGCGTGCCCGAGCGACAGTCGGGGACACTGCGATATCGGCCAGCGCGGAACCGCACGCACGGCAAAAACGCTGGCCGGGATTGACCGGCCTTCTCCCAGAGGCGCACCGCACTGCCCGCACCTCACCCAACCGTCATACGCAGGCACATTGGCGCTGTCAAGCGGTCGCCGCAACTGATCCTGCCGCTGTTATGAGGCAGCAAGAAGAAAGGCGCCAGGACGGGGAACTGATCTTCCATGACCAAGTACGTGATCGGCCCGGACGTCGCCATTTACCTGGCTCGCGACGAGGCCGTGATTCGCGGCGAACATCAGATCCTGGCTCCGACGCTGCTTCGCTCGCAGCTGCTATCGCTTCTCTACCAGGCAGTACACCGCGGTGAGATGACTAAGAAGGATGCCGAGCGACGGCTCGACTACGTACGCGGGCTGCGGATCCGGCTGCTCGGGGACCGCGTCCTTCAGAATGTCGCATGGAAGCTTGCCGACCAGCTCGGGTGGCCTGACACATTTGACGCCGAGTACGTCGCTCTGACCCAGCTCCAGGCCGACGCGTTGATCACGCTCGATCAGCAACTCGCCGATGCGGTGAAAGATCTGGTGGCTGTCGCACCTATCGAGGCATTGTCCTGACCACGAAGGGGACCTGGCCGGGGTGCGGCGCGACGGCCGGGCGCCGCGGCGGCGCCAGGAGTACGTGGGGTCATCAAGGTCGCGAGTAGCTGTCGGTCAGGTGCCGCCATTCAGCGGCTGCCCGTGCTTCGCGCAGGCGGCGGAGAGCCGCTGGTAGAACCAGACGGTCTGGTATCCGTCGGTCCCCCGCGCGGTGCGCAGCGCTATGGCCAGATCGACGTAGGCCGTCCCGGCGTTGCGCAGGTCCGGCCAGCGCGAGCCGGCGAACTCGGCGCGGATCTTCTGGTAGCCGGTCAGAGGGACGTCTTGCGTGCTCAACGGGTACGCACAGGCGACGAGGCCGCTGTCTTGCGGTGCGCCGTGGTGGGTGCTGCCGAGCACGCCGATGAACAGGGCGGCGGGAATTACCGCGGCGGCGCCGATCGTGAAGCGGCGCGTGCGGGTCGAGAGATTCCTGATCGTGGGCGGCCGGGATCCGGCGAAGCGGTCGAACATTGCGGGAGTTCCTTTCTTCCTGTTCCGCGCTCGCGCGCGAATGACTGATCTGCGGGCGGCCGGCGCATAGCGGGCCGGATGGCAGGCAGGCCCGCGTATCGCGGCCTGCCTGGCGCTTCAGGCCCAGCGGCCCGCCGCCGGGCGAGTGATTCCACCGTGCTCGGCGGCCCGGCTGACCGCCACACAGGCAGGCCCACAGGACGGCCACATAACGGCCCACATGATGGCTGGGCGTGGATGGTAAGAGATGGTGCAGGTGGCCGAGCCTGGTTAACCTTGGTGTAGGTCCTGTCGGCGATGTGCCGGCTCTGGTGCCGGGGGGATGAGGACCTGCGGAGGGGAATGCCGGGCCATGGCGGAGCAGCTTGCAATGGGGTTCGGCGGCCTGCTGCGGCAGCTGCGGGCCGAGGCGGGGCTGACCCAGGAGGAGCTGGCCGAGGCGGCGGGCCTGAGCCCGCGGTCGGTCAGTGACCTGGAGCGGGGCATCAACCGCACCGCCCGCAAGGACACCGCCGAGCTGCTGGCCGGCGCGCTCGGCTTGGCCGAGCCGGCGCGCCCCTGGTTCGTGGCGGCCGCCCGCGGCCGCGCCCCGGCCGAACAGGTGCTAGCGGCCCTGTGCGGGGAAGCCGTGGCGCCAGGAGGTCCGGCTGGCCAGGGCCCGGCGGGGCGGGGCGGTCCCTATCTGGGGCTGGTGCCGTTCGAGGAGCGAGATGCCCGGCTTTTTTACGGTCGTGACGAGCTGGCGGATCAGCTGGTGCGGCGGCTGACGGAGCGGCTGGGCAGGGCGGGGATACTGCTGGTGGCCGGGGAGTCGGGGTCGGGCAAGTCCTCGCTGTTGCGGGCGGGCCTGCTGCCGCGCCTGGCCGCGGGTGCCCTGGGACCGGGATCGGAGCGGTGGCCGCGGCGGGTGATCCGGCCGACGGCCAGCCCGCTGCGGGAGCTGGCGATGCATCTGGCCGAGATGGCGGGCGCGGATCCGGTGTCGGTGTACCGGTCGCTGTCGGCAGCGCCGGATGAGGCGTCGATGCTGGCCGAGCAGGCGGCGCGGACCGCCACCGGACGCGGTGCGGACCCGGGATCGGGCGGGCCAGGCGGTGCCGCGGCTGACGCGCCGCCACGCCTGGTCCTCGTGGTCGACCAGTTCGAGGAGCTGTTCACCGCGGGTGAGGGCGCCGACGTGGACGCGGTGGAGCGGAAGACGTTCGTCACGGCGCTGCACGCGGCGGCTACGATCCCCGCCGGGCCGCACAGGCTCCCGCCGGCGCTGGTGGTCGCGGCGGTGCGCGCAGATTACCTAGGCCATCTCATCGCGGACCCGCCAATGAAGGCGGCGCTGGATGCCGGGCCGTTCACGGTCGGGCCGATGAGCGAGGCCGAGTTGCGGCTAGCCGTGACCGGGCCTGCCGCGGAGGCGGGCCTGGTGGTGGAGCCCGCCGTGGTGGAGGCGGTGATCACGGATCTGCGCGGCGAGGCTGGAGGCGGACTGGGCAGCGGGGTGCTGCCGCTGATGTCGGAGGCGATGGCCGCCACCTGGGAACGCCGTGAGGGAAATGAGCTGACGCTGCGCGGCTACCGGCGCTCGGGCGGGGTCGCCGACGCGGTCAACCGCGGCGCCCAGGCCGCCCACGACACCCTGACCAGGTCGCAGCAGCACGCGGCCCGCCTGGTATTTACCCAGCTGACCGTCATCACGCCCGATGGCCAGTACGCGCGGCGCCGGTGCCGCAGGGCTGATCTGAGTTCCCCGGGAACGTCGATGGCCGCAGACATCGACGCGGTCATCGGCGTCTTCAGCGCCCGGCGGCTGCTGGTCCTCGGACAAGACAGCGTGGAGATCTCCCATGACGCCCTGCTGCAGGCCTGGAAGCAGCTCCGGGACTGGCTGGGAGACGACCAGCTTGACCGGGCCCTGTACAGCCAGGTGGTCACCGACGCGGACACCTGGGAGAGCATCGGCCGGGACTCGGCCTACCTGTACCGGCCGGGGCGGCTGGCCACCATTGACGCCGCCGCCGTTCGCTGGCAAGCCGGGCCCGCCCACTATCCCCCGCTGCCTGCCACCAGCGAGGCGTTCCTCGGTGCTGCGCATCACGCCGCGCGCCGCGCCACCCGCAGACGGCGCGGCGTCATCGCCGGCCTGCTGGCCCTGACCGTGATCGCCGTCAGCGCCGCAGGGATCGCCGTCCATGACGTCGCCGACGCCTCCCGGCAAGCCGCCAATGCCGCCCGGCAGCACGCCATCGCCCTGTCTCGGCAGTTCGCGGCCGAAAGCCTGGCCGCCGAGTCCACCAATCCACTGACCGCTCGGCGACTGGCCGTGGCCGCTTGGCGGATCTTCCCCACCGACCAAGCCGGCTCCGCCCTGGCGAGCTTGCTGATGGAGCAGCAGCAAGGCGGCATCCTACCGGGTGATCCAGCTAACTCAGGTGTGGTCGGGGTGGCATTCAGCGCGGACGGCAAGCTGCTGGCCGCCGGGTACGGCGACGGCTCTGTGCGGCTGTGGGACCCGGGCACCGGGCAGGCCGTCGGCGCTCCGCTTCCGGTTGATAACGGCCTGGAGGGAGGCGTGTCCGGGGTGGCATTCAGCCCCGACGGCAAGCTGCTGGCCACCGCCGACGCGGCCGGCTACGTGCGGCTGTGGAATCCGGCTACCGGGAAGGCCGTCGGCCCTGCTCTTCCGGCTGATACCGGCCCGGTGGGCGGAGTGAACGAGGTGGTGTTCAGCCCGGACGGCAAGCTGCTGGCCACCGCCGGCGCGGACCACACCGTGCAGCTGTGGAACCTGGCTACCCACCGGGCCGTCGGCGCTCCTCTGCTCGCTGGTACGAGCCCACGAGGAGCCGGCGTGTTCGGCGTGGCGTTCAGCCCGGACGGCAAGCTGCTGGCCGCCGTTGACAGGGCCGGGTACGTGCGGCTGTGGAACCCGGCCACCCGGCTAGCCGTCGGCGCTCCCTTCCTCGCTGCCACCAACGACGGCGTGAACGGGGTGGCGTTCAGCCCGGACGGCAAGCAGCTGGCCACCGCCGAAGCCGACGGCACCATACGGCTGTGGGACCCGGCCACCCGGCAGGCCGTCGGCGCTCCCTTCCTCGCTGCCACCAGTGGCGGCGTGAACGGGGTGGCGTTCAGCCCGGACGGCAAGCAGCTGGCCGCCGCCGACGGCGACGGCACCATACGGCTGTGGAGCCCGGCCACCCGGCAAGCTCCCCGCGCTCCTCTCCCGGGTGTCACCGGCGGCGTGAACGGGGTGGCGTTCAGCCCGGACGGCAAGCAGCTGGCCACCGCTGGCGGCGACGGCACTGTGCGGACGTGGAACCCGGCCACCCAGCAGCTCGCTGGCGTCCTCCCTGCTGAAACCGGCCCCGGGAGCAGGGTGAACGGGGTGGCGTTCAGCCCGGACGGCAAGCTGCTGGCCACCGCCGGCGGCGACGGCACCATACGGCTGTGGGACCCGGCCACCCGGCAGGCGTCAGGCGGCTTTTCCGGACGGAACGGGGTAGCGTTCAGCCCGGACGGCAAGCTCCTGGCCACCGCCGAGGCGGACGGCACCGTGCGAAGGTGGGATCTGGCCACCCGGCAGCCCATCGGCGCTCCCCTTTCGCCTGACCCTGGCGGCGGCGTGAACGGGGTGGCGTTCAGCCCGGACGGCAAGCTCCTGGCCACCGCCGACGCGGGCGGCTATGTGCGGCTGTGGAACCCGGTTACCGGGCAGGCCGCCGGCGCTCCCCTCCTCGGTGTCACCAGCGACGGCGTGAACGGGGTGGCGTTCAGCCCGGACGGCAAGCTCCTGGCCAGCGCCGGCGGCGACGGCATCGTGCGGCTGTGGGATCCGGCCACGGGGCAGGCCGTCGGCGCTCCCCTCGTTACTGTCACCCACGGCGGCGTGAACGGGGTGGCGTTCAGCCCGGACGGCAAGCTCCTGGCCGCCGCATACAGCGACGGACTGGTGCGGCTGTGGAACCCCGCCACCCTGCTGCCCGTCGGCGCTCCCCTCCCGGCCGGTACCGGCTCACGGGGGAGCGTGTCCGGGGTGGCGTTCAGCCCGGACGGCAGGCTCCTGGCCAGCGCCGACGCAGACGGCACCGTGCGGATGTGGC
>Ga0187780_10003828_pt1 | contig 11300 bp, 8 predicted proteins | sample 1015_Q2_SP10_20__FD_132429 | JGI IMG/M metagenome (GOLD analysis project Ga0187780, IMG submission 132429) | Tropical peat soil microbial communities from peatlands in Department of Meta, Colombia - 1015_Q2_SP10_20_MG | ecosystem: Environmental > Terrestrial > Soil > Wetlands > Peat | place...
AAGCGACCAGCCTCCATATGCTTTCGAAACCCCGCCCTGGCGAGTTGAAAATCCATGCACGAGCCACGAAATCTTGCTTAACTGCGAGCTTCTGAGCACCCTGCTCACTTTAGCCGCCGTTCTTGCTCCCATGGAAGTATGTTACCGTTTGCTACTCAAAACCGATTTGAGCCTCTGCCCTATAATGTCGCCCTGCATTTTCGGCAAGGTCTTTAGCATTGCCGTTCTCCAGGAGAAGATATGCGCTCGGTGATCCTCGCAGCAGTGATGTTATGCGTTCTACTAACCTACCCGTTTGCGCAGTCCACACAGAATCAAAGCAAAGAAGGGCCAAACAAAGCTGCTGCTCAGTCCAAGAAGGCACCGGAGCAAACCGCGAAACCCGCCGAGCCGACGCTTCCTGCTCCCGAAGAACCGAACCCTTCTAAGGAGGCTTCTACCGACAAGGAAAAAGACAAAGAAGAACACTACGACATGACCGAGGTGCCGCCGGTAGTGACGCACCACCAGGTCACCGTCGATAGCAAGGTTTCTGAAATAGAAGTCGACCTGGCAAACCGGGCACGGCTCTTCTGATGCTTATTGAACGGATACTGACATGATCGTCGAGATGCGAACATACAAAACTAAGCCGGGCAAACGTGATGAGTTTCTTCGTGTTTTCCGTACAAAGTCGATTCCTGCACACACGGAGATTGGCATGAAGATCCTTGGGCCCTTCCTTTCTATCGAAGATCCCGACACTTTTTTCTTCATGCGAGGCTTCCCCGATCTTCCTTCCCGCGAACCCATGAAGGCGAAGTTCTATGACGGCGAATTATGGAAGCGTGAGCTGGAAAACGTCCTTATGCCAATGCTGGACAAGTATGAGGCCGTGCTGGTGGAAGATCCTGAGGGATTGATTCACTGGTGATTGTGACCTGGGAATTCGCCAGCCAAAGTCGGCCAGGGAACGCTGCCGCCCTAGTCGCCTGAAACTGTGGAAGATGTTGCCGCGAGATCCAGTGTGATGAATGGCTTCACCAGTGCGGGCATGGGCGGCAGTTTTGACAGACGCACCCGGTATACGTGCCTTGCCAGCCCAAGTTTCTTCAAAATCCAAATCCCATACCAGTTGATATCGAACTCATACCATGCGAGTCCGTGACGCGCCGATACCGGGTGGGCATGGTGGTTGTTATGCCAGCCCTCCCCAAAGGTAAGGAATGTGCCCACCCACCAGTTGTTCGTCGATAGATCACGCGTGGCAAAGCGCCGCGATCCCCACGTGTGAGTGATGGAATTCACCATCCATGTGGCGTGCAACCCAGCCACTGTCCGCAGAAAAGTGCCCCAAAGCAGTAACGGCAGGCCGCCGATCGCCAGCAGGATCAACCCCAGAATTATGCTGGAAACGTAGTGATACTTCGTGATCCACACGTGGAACTTGTCTTTCGCCAGATCAGGCACATACTTAGCCAAGGTCTGCGTGTCGTGGTGCATCGACTTGCCCACGAGAATCCATCCGATGTGTGCCCACCATTTGCCGTCTATCGGCGAATGGGGGTCGCCTTCTTGATCCGAAAATTGATGGTGTATGCGGTGTGTAGCCACCCAGAAGATCGGCCCGCCTTGCAATGCGGTCGTTGCGCAAACCGTCAGGAAATACTCAAGCCACTTTGGGGTTTTGTACCCCCGATGAGTAAGCAAACGGTGATAGCCCATCCCGATTCCCAGGCTCCCTGAAACCCACCAGAGGGCGGCCGCGACCAAAAACGCGTTCCAAGTGAAGAAGAACAGCGCAGCCACGGCTCCAATATGGAATAAAATCATGAAGCCGGTGGTTACCCAATTAATTTCATTGTCAGCCGCGGCCTTGCGCTTGAGGGTTTCTAGTTCCATGTAGTTAGAGATCTCCAGGTGACTTTACAGCGTTACGTTAACAGAACCGATTTATGTGCTTTTGTAATACTTCTGTAATAGGCGAGCGAAGGCTAATTACGGGAGTACAGGGCATTGAGAACTGCCAGCTGAAATCCGGCCAGAGACCTGCGACGGTTGCATTTTTTGTCAATCTCTCGCCGTCGTTTATTCTTCGATAGAGCCACAAAGGTAAGCTGATTTAAGAGTCCATTCTGATGAGAACGGGCATCATAGGCCTGCCCCAGGTAGGCAAGACATCTCTTTTTCGGATTTTGACGAAGGCGCATTTGTCCGAGCACGCCTACGCCAATCCCCGTGAGGCGCATGTCGGTGTCGCTAAGGTGCCAGACGATCGCTTGGATAGGCTCGCTACTCTCTACCACCCCAAAAAGCTGACCCATGCCTCCGTGGAGTACGTTGACGTCGGCGCCATCGGGCAGGAGGCGCTGAAGGAGAGTACATACCTCGGCAATTTGCGGAATGTCGATGCCCTGGCCCACGTCGTCCGTGCCTTCGAAGATCCTGCCATTCCCCACGTCGGGCCCATCGATCCTCTACGTGACATCAAAAACGTCGAATTCGACCTCATGGTCAGTGACCTGGGCCAAATTGAGAAGCGCCTAGAACGCGTCGAAAAAGATCTGAAGAAGATGCGGTCGGCCGACTTGGAGAAAGAGTTTGATCTGCTGAAACGCGCCAAGGCCCATTTGGAATCGGAGAGGCCGCTCCGCGAACTGGAGATGACCCCTGAAGACAAGAAGCGTTTTCGCGGCTTCATGTTTCTCAGTGAGAAGCCAATTCTCTACGTTCTTAATGTCAGTGAAACCGCCGAACTCGGGAAAGAGCTTGAGAACGCAGGGAACAAGTATCAACTGAACGAAGTCACTTCGAAACCGAACACCGCTGCCGCCGCGATCTGTGGCAAAGTGGAGGCCGAGCTAGCCGAGATGCGCGACGAAGATGCCGCAGAGTTCCTATCCAGTTATGGCCTCAAAGAGAGTGGCCTCGTCCGCCTCATTCGAACCAGTTACCGCCTCCTGGGTCTGATTTCCTTCTTCACCGCCGGTGAAGACGAGTGTCGCGCTTGGACGATCCCCATCCATACCCGCGCGGTCGAAGCTGCTGGAGCAATCCACTCAGACCTGGAGAAGCATTTCATCCGCGCAGAAACTATCCGCTGGGATCAACTGCTGGACGCCGGATCCGAGGCCGAAGCCCGTGCCCGTGGCACGCTTCGCTTGGAGGGTAAAGACTACATCGTGCAGGACGGGGACGTGATGCACATCCGTCATAGCGGGTAACTGCTTGAAGAGGCTGCCGAACTCCACCGCCCCCTGGGCGCCCGATCGTTTCCCCTCAGACCGCATGAGAACGGAACTGTTATTATCCTCGCGAACCAGTGAATCCTATTGTCCTCAGCCTTCTGCTGGGTCTTACCGCTGCCGCGGCCAACGTGTTCGGCGGCGCGATCATCGTCCAGAAGCGTTGGGAACGCGCCTACCTCAAGTATTTCGTCGCTCTTGGTGCCGGCTTTATGCTGGCCACTGCCATTGTTGAAGTATTTCCCGCCAGCCTTGCATTGCGGGGCAAGGACGCGGCTTTCTTGGTTCTGGTCGGCTACCTCATTATTCATTTCTTCGAACACACGGTTACGCCGCACTTTCATTTTGGCGAGGAAACTCACGAAGACCAGTTTGTCCATGCCCACAAAGGCTATTCCGTCCTTCTCGGGTTGGTGATCCACACCTTCTTCGATGGCATCGCCATAACTTCCGGCTTTCTCGTTTCCAACTGGCTGGGATGGATCATTTTTCTCGCCATCTTCCTGCACAAGATTCCTGAGGGCTTCACCATCACCTCGGTCATGCTGGCCAGTGGCAGGAGCCGCGGAGTCGCGTGGGGAGCTTCAGTCGTTCTCGGAGCAGCTACTTTTGCCGGCGTTCTGACGATGGCCCTGCTTCGGCGGGAAGTAAGCTTCGGTCTACCCTTGTCGGCGGGAGTAACAATCTACGTTGCGGCTTCCGATCTAATGCCGGAAGTGAATCGCGAACCGGGTGTTCGGACCGCCTTCGTCGTTTTTCTGGGAGTCGCGTTCTTGTTTGCCCTGGATCACTTGTTCCATGTGCACTGAGGCTAGGCGAGCAATCGTGCCGCCTCCTGCGCATAATACGTCAGGATGATGCCGGCTCCCGCACGCCGGATCGAGACCAAAGATTCCATCATCACTCGCTCGCGATCGATCCAGTTGTTGCGAGCGGCGGCCTCGATCATGGCGTATTCGCCTGACACCTGATAGGCGGCAAGTGGCAGATCAAAGCGTTCACGGGCCGCGGCAATCACATCCAGGTAAGGCATCGCCGGCTTGACCATGATCATGTCGGCGCCCTCTTCAATATCAAGTTCGATTTCCCGCATCGCTTCGCGCACATTGGCGCCATCCATCTGATAAGAGCGCCGGTCCCCGAACTGCGGGGTCGAGTCTGCCGCCTCACGAAAGGGTCCATAAAAACCCGACGCAAACTTCGCCGCGTAGGAAAGAATCGGCGTGTTGATCAATCCTGCCGCATCCAGCGCTTTACGAATTGCGCCAACGCGGCCATCCATCATGTCCGACGGCGCAATCACGTCCACACCCGCGCGGGCAAGTGAAACGGCCGTGCGCGCAAGAATTTCCAGAGTCTCATCATTCACAATCTCGTAGTCTGTTCCCAGTGCAGGTGGCGCCGCTACGGCAGCCCCAAGCGATTGCGGGTGACCGGCGCGAACCACGCCGCAGTGTCCATGCGACATGTATTCGCAAAGGCAAACATCGCCCAAAATCACAAGATCAGGGACTTCCCGCTTAATGGCTCGCGCAGCCTGCTGTACGATCCCATCCTCCACCCATGCCCCGGTAGCGACTTCATCCTTTTTTTCGGGCAAGCCAAAAAGGATAACGGCGGGCACGCCCAGTGAATGCGTTTTGCGCGCCTCTTTCAGCGCTTCATCTACCGAAAGATTGCACACCCCCGGCATCGAGCGGACTTCTTTTCTCAGACCCTCACCCGGGCAAACAAACATTGGATAAACGAACGATGCGGGCGAGAGCCGCGTCTCTCGCACCATCGAGCGCAGTGCTTCGTTTTGCCGCAGGCGGCGGAGGCGAGTTATAGGAAAGCTCATCGCGAGCTACCCCTTTCTGACTGCGATTTTAGCAGAGCAAATCCAACAAGCTTCGCCAATTGCGCTCTAAAACCCGCGTTCTCAGCGGATGTGGCGTGACTTCCGTCACAGACGGCCATCCTCAGCCCCGCGCGCAACACCATCGGCGTAGGTCTCTGCTCAGGCTCGCTTCCTGTAACATGACTGCCATGTCTCCCGCGCCACTCGCGCAAACCAGTGCTCGAGTCCTGGAATTTGACTCCCTGCGCGACTTGTTGCGTGGGTACGCGGCTTCGCCGCTGGGGCAGGCACGGATTGCGAATCTCGCTCCTTCCGCCGACCGCGACTGGATTAACAACCAGCACGTCCTCACCGCCGAGATTCGAGAGTTCCGGCGCGTGGGTGGCACCTTCGATTTTTCGGGCTTGCTCGACATAAGTCCGCTGGTCAACAAATCTCGCATCGCCGGAGCGGCGCTTGAAATTGCCGAAATCCGGGATGTCGTCCTGGTCGCAGACCGCGCAGCCGAGTGGCGCGAGATCGCCGCTCATCCCCCCGCCGCGATGAGAACGGAATGGGGTACGGTGACGGAACTATCATCGCGTATCGCTGACTTCACCGTCCTCTTGCGGTTCTTCCGTAACAAGATTCTGCCCGATGGCTCCCTCGACGACCGCGCCTCGCCCGAGTTGGCACGGATCCGTCGCGAGGTCGAAAAGCAGCGACGCCTGATCCAGGATTCTTTGCGCAGCTACTTGCGCCACCTGGCCGAAGGCGGCACCGTTCAGGACGAACTGGTCACGATTCGCGGCGAGCGATTTGTCATCCCGGTCAAGATCGAGCAGAAGCGCCGAGTACAAGGCGTAGTCCACGGCGCCAGTTCGAGCGGTCAAACGGTATTTGTCGAACCCCTGGAAACTATCGAGCAAAACAATGAACTGGTCCGCCTCCTCGACGAAGAACAAGCCGAGGTCCACCGCATCCTGCTCGAAATGACGAGCCGTATCCGTGAAGCTGCCGACGTGATCTTCGCCGCCATGCAAACCATGAGCGAACTCGAACTTTATTTCGCGAAAGCGCGATTCGCCGAAGATTACAATTGCGTCCCCGTCACCCTGTCGCCGACCGAAGGCAGAACTCCGCTTCTCTTGCGGAAGGCACGCCATCCTCTCCTCGAACGGAACTTGAGACAGAAAAGCGGCCACATCGTTCCAATCACGGTTGAACTTGATGGCCCGCAGAGGGAGTTAGTTATCACCGGCCCAAATACGGGCGGCAAGACGGTTGCTCTCAAAACTGTCGGCCTGCTGGCTTTGATGGCTCAGGCGGGAATCCCCGTTCCCGCCGATCGCGCAGAGATGCCAGCATTTGACGCTGTGTTAGCGGATATCGGCGATTACCAATCCATTGAGCAGAATCTTTCCACCTTTTCAGCCCACGTCACGAACATTGATTTCATCTCGCGCACTGCCACTGCCCGTTCGTTGGTTCTGCTCGACGAGCTTGGATCGGCAACCGATCCCGAGGAAGGAGCTGCGCTCGCAGTGGCGATCGCCGAGCATTTCCGCGCCATTGGCTGCATCACGATCATTTCCACCCATCACACCTCGCTGAAAGTGTTCGGGGCTAACACAGCCGGCGTCCTCAACGCCTCGGTCGGATTCGACGAAGCCACATTGCAGCCGACGTATGAACTTAAGCTCGGCGTACCAGGAGCATCTGCCGGCATCAACATCGCCCAGAGATTGGGCTTGAATCCCTCGGTCATCGAAGGAGCGCGTGGGCGGCTTGGCTCACAGGCACGCGACGTCGCCCACTTCCTGGACCGCCTCCATACACAACTGCGTGAATCGGAAGCGGAAGGCCTGCGCCTCCGGACCAGAGAACAGGAACTCGAGCGCGAAACTGCCCGTCTCGCGTCCGAAGGCAGAAAAGAACAGCAGGCCAAAGTCAGAGAGATGGAGAAGAAACTCGAAAGCCTCTTCAAGGATTTCGAATACCATGCTCGCGAGGCGGTCACGGCCATTCAGGATCGAGCTGCAGCCCAGAAACTTTCCAAAGATGCCGAACGCAGAATCGCTCGTCTCCGCCGCGAATTTCGTGAGCAATTTGATTCAGCAGTCGTGGCCCATACCACCGGGGCAGATCAGGGCGACCCTCACGCTCAGCCGCAGCTCGTTAAGCATGTCTCCGAAGGCGATACCGTAAGGCTCAAATCAGTCGGGCGCTCCGCCCTGGTTACGCGTCGTCTTGATGAGAACCATTTTGAAGTGGAAATCGGGGCGATGAAGATGAAGATTGCCCGCGACGATATCGCAGAAGTGATCACGCAGGCCTCAGAGTCTCCTGTCAAAGCGGCCCGGGCGCGCGGAATTTCGGTGTCTCTGCAGAGCGAGCAGGCCATTCCCTCCGAGATCAACGTCATCGGTCAGACGGTCGACGAAGCCACTCGCGAGGTGGAAAAATTCGTGGACCGCGCATTCCTCGCAGGTTTACCCCGAGTTCGCATTGTCCACGGCAGTGGTATGGGCGTCCTCCGCAAGGCCCTGCGACAGTATTTACAAAAGCATCCGCACGTTGAATCAGTCGCCGAGCCTCCGCAGAACGAGGGGGGCGGAGGCGCAACGGTCGTGGCACTGAGAGTGTAGGCGCAGGATGGGCACAGAACTACTTCCCACATCATCCTGAGAGAAACCAACTTTTCCTGAGCCATCAACTACTAACCAACAAATTCCACAGCTTCTGCACAGATGCTATATTCACATCAGCCCAGCTCTGGCTCACAATCCTCCTATCTTCATGTCCAATCCTGGGGACTTCGCCTATACCGTCAAACAACAGGCGGACATCGTCCGGATTGTCGGCGACTATGTAAAGCTAAAGAAAGCCGGCGCACAAAATTATTCCGGGCTCTGTCCCTTCCATAACGAGAAAACGCCTTCCTTTTCCGTTCATGCCAGTCGGCAGTTCTATCACTGCTTCGGATGCGGGGTTTCCGGAGACGTCTTCAGTTTCGTCCAGAAAATTGAAAACATCACGTTTCCCGAGGCCGTGCGAGCCGTCGCTCAAAAGCTTGGAATCGCCCTGCCGAAGATTACCTACAGTTCGACCGCCGAAGCCGAGGAAGCAAAGCTCCGCACGCTGCTGTTGGAGATACACGCCCGCGCCTGTGACTTTTTCCGGCAACAGCTGAAGCGCCCTGATGGCGCTCATGCCCGCGAATATCTCGCCGGACGCGGGCTGACGGAAGAAATGATCAACGTATTCCGGATCGGCTACGCACCGGAGTCGGGCTTCCTCCTGCGTGACCGCCTGCGAACGGAGTTTGATGAAAGAGCCCTGAGAGAAAGCGGGCTGTTTTCGTGGAAGCAGTCGGAAGACAGGAGCCAGAACTCCGGGCCCCGGGATACGCAGGATGGAGGAACGACCACTGAAGAGGTTCGCGTAGCCGCGTCTATCTACTCAAAGTTTCGCAACCGCGTCATGTTCCCCATTGCGAGCGAAAGTGGACGAGTCATCGCTTTTACCGGCCGGACTCTTGCGACCGACGAAAGAGCTGGTCCCAAATACCTCAACTCACCGGAGACCGCGATTTATTCGAAATCGCGAGTCCTGTTCAACCTCGATCAGGCAAAAGAGGCCATTCGACACCTGGATTACGCCATCCTTGTCGAGGGTCAAATGGATTGCATTTCGGTTTACGCGGCCGGCTTTCACAATGTAATTGCGAGTTCCGGAACCGCTTTCACCGCGCACCAGGCGAAGCTCCTTGGCCGCTTCAGCAAAAACGTTGCAGTGAACTTCGATCCTGACACAGCCGGCGCTAAAGCGACGGAGCGCACGTTAGGTCTGCTGGTGGAAGAGGAGTTTCAGATCAAGGTTCTGACGCTGGAATCGGGTTTCGATCCCGATCTGTTCATCCGCCGCAAAGGTAAAGAATCCTACGCTCAGGCGTTGCGAAATTCCCAGCCATATTTCTCCTACCTGATCGAACGCGCCCGTGCGCAGTTTTCGGGACGTAGTGCTGAGGACAAGGTGAAAGCTGTCAATTACTTGCTTCCCCATATTCAGCAGGTGCCCAGCCGCATTATGCGCGATGAACTTGCTCACGAGATCGCTCAAAAGCTCGCAATCGATTCGGCTGTCTTGCGGCAGGAACTCAAGCATGCCGCCACGACGCGTTCGTCAACAACCGTAAAAGCTCCCACCGAGGCCCAGATCACCGATGCTGAGAAAATCCTTATCCGCGCTCTCACCTCCAGCCACGAGATGCAAACTGCCGAGAGCCATCTCTCTGCCCGTGACGGTGCCGAAGACGAATTCGATCCGGCTCGTCAGGCCCACTTCGTTCTGGCCAGTGAGCAGCTTCACAACGGTTTGGCAACAGAGTCATTGATCCAGCTGCTGCTCGACGCCAGTGAGAGCACCGATCCCTTGTCACTTCCCTTGACAGACGCCGACCGCAACCTGCTTGCTTCCATTCTGATGAGAGACGACGAGGAGCTCACGGCGGAGAGGCTAGAAGGAGCAACTCGCGCTCTGCGCCGGATTCAACTGCGAAGAAAGCTGGAGCATGTTCAGCGCGAGTTGCAGGCGCAACGAAATCGTCCGTCTGCACAGCTAAAGACCTTATTGGAGGAAAAAGTCCGGCTTAAGCGAGCCCTTATGGATCCTGGGCTGCCGGAAACAGGACCGAACACTCCCGCAGCGTGAATCGGACGGTGAAACTTTGAGCGAGGTTTGGCCATCTAAATCATTAGTGGGTAGGAACATAGAGCAGCAGGGACGTTTAGGAGCGGCGGCGCGTCTGGTAAGTGCTTACGCACCCGTGCTATACTCTGAAAGTTTGTGTAGGCGCAACGTCCGTCACTTTACGTTCCCACCAATCCTACAAGTCTTGACGTCCTCCCGAGGACGATTCGAGGAAATCTGTCTTGGCTCTTGACGACAAATACGAAGACATTAAGAAGCTCATCGACACGGGAAAAGAGAAGGGTTATCTGACCTACGACCAGGTCAACGATCTGATCCCGCACGACGTACATTCTCCCGAGGATCTCGACGATCTGCTTACGACGATCGGTACCCAAGGCATTGATGTGCTCGAAGGGCCTAAGCTGCCCTCGGCTGCTCTCGACAAGAAATTCGACGAAGAAGAATTAGGCGAGGATGTCGAACTCGACCTCACCCCCGGGGCGCTCGAAAAGACCAATGACCCGGTACGCATGTATCTCCGTGAGATGGGCACCGTTCCGCTGCTCACCCGTGAGGGCGAAGTCGAAATCGCCAAGCGTATCGAGCGTGGCCAACTGAGGGTCCTCAAGGCCCTGTCGCGCTCTCCGATTGTGATTAGCGAACTTCTGGCGATGGGCGAAGACCTGAAAAAAGGAGTGCGCTCCATCAAGGAAGTCGTGACCTTCGACGAAGAAGAGATCACCGACGAAATCCTGCAAAACCGCCTGAAGGAATTCACCGGGAAAATCGACAACTTGGCCAAGGCCTACAAAAAGGCCGGCGTCCTGATGGAAAAGTTCGCGAGCGTCAACCAGAAGAAGCAGCCAAAGCATTTCCGGCGGCATCGTCTGAATCTCGCGCGCGCGATCGTAAATGTTTCTCTCTGCGTCCGTAATCTCGGATTCACCAACACGGAGCGCAAGCGATTAATCGACCGGGTAAACAAAACCGTCGACACTATGCGCTCGCTGGATCGTCAGGCTCAGAATCTGGAGAAGAAGGCCGAAGCCACTCGCAATGAAGATCAGCGCAAAGAATATCGGCGCCAGTCGCGGGCCATTCATGCTGAATTGGAGAAACTGGAGCAGGAAGTTGGCGTTTCCTTCCAGGAGCTCAAGCGCACTCAGCGCGAAATCATCCAGGGCGACATGGACGCGGAGCAGGCCAAGCGCGAATTGATTGAGGCAAACCTGCGCCTGGTCGTTTCGATCGCCAAGAAATACACGAACCGCGGTCTCCAGTTCCTCGATCTTATTCAGGAAGGTAACATCGGTCTGATGAAGGCGGTCGATAAGTTCGAGTATCGCCGCGGGTACAAGTTTTCAACCTACGCAACCTGGTGGATTCGGCAAGCCATTACGCGTGCGATTGCCGATCAGGCGCGCACTATCCGTATTCCCGTGCACATGATCGAAACCATCAACAAGCTGATCCGGACGTCGCGCCAGCTTGTGCAGGAGTTGGGACGCGAACCCTTGTCCGAAGAAATCGCGAAACGCATGGATATCCCGGTGGCAAAGGTG
>Ga0187780_10003829_pt1 | contig 11299 bp, 10 predicted proteins | sample 1015_Q2_SP10_20__FD_132429 | JGI IMG/M metagenome (GOLD analysis project Ga0187780, IMG submission 132429) | Tropical peat soil microbial communities from peatlands in Department of Meta, Colombia - 1015_Q2_SP10_20_MG | ecosystem: Environmental > Terrestrial > Soil > Wetlands > Peat | place...
AACGCGAGCTCGATCTGGCTGAAGCAAGATTCTCTACGTCGGACCACGCTGGATTCTGAGGGCGCGGACTCATGGCGGCGAAAACCGGATCATTCCGCTTCATGGCGACGATCCACAAGATCCGGATGATGCGGAATGCGAGCGCATCTTGACTGGTGGACCGCCACTGGAGAGAATCGCGCCCACTTTCCATCCCGGAGGGAATCATGCCGACGACACTCTCGCTCATAGCGCTGCTGGGCGCGGCGATTCTCTGCCCTGCCGTGCCTGGCGCCGTTCGCCAGTCCGAGAGCGTTAACACGAGCACGATCGCCTGCCGCGTGCTGGAAGCGCACGCGAGCGTGGCGCCAGCGGCCACCGCCGTCATTTTTCATCAGCAAAACAATGCAGACCAGGAGCGGCTCGGCTCCCTGCTGCGAGCACATTCGGGCAAAAGCGCAGAGATTCAGATTGGCAACGGAAACTGGACGACTGTTACCGTCTTCCGGCTGAAAAGTTGTTTCGGGCGTGGGCTCCTGCTCTTGCCGGCAAGCGGGCCGCCAATAAATGACGGCTCGACGTTTCTGATGAGATTTACGCAAGGCGGCGGCAAGAATTGAGAGCAAGTCCCGCGGAGGCATTCTTCATGCAAAGAACAATTTGGTTTGTTGCGCTCATTCTCGTGTTTGCGCCTTCGGTCACGCAAGCCCAAGGCGGAACGGCAGCGGACGAAAAAGCGATTCGCAACGTCGAAGCGAGATGGCAGGAGGCGTGGAACCGTCACGATATCGCAGCGATGGCGGCGACATACGCGCCGGATTCCGACGCGATCAATCTTGCGGGCGAGTGGTTCAAGGGCCGCGACGCGTTCGAGAAGAGCCTCGAAGAGCTGCACTCAGGCAAGACCAAGGGCAGCGTGTGGCAGACCGAGCAGACCAACGTGAAATTTCTGACGCCGGAGATTGCCATCGTCCATGTGTATGTGAATTCGCACGGCGACTTGAATCCCGATGGCACTCCGATGGCGCCGAGGCGCGTGATTCTCACGCGCGTCGAGGTGAAGCGGCAAGGCCAGTGGCTGATCGTCGCGTCGCAGGCAACGAACATTGTGCCGCGTGCGACGGCCATGGTTTCCGGCCCCGCGAGCCGAATCGCGGGCCAGTAGAACGATTGACGGGTTCCTGCGTGATGCAGGAAGAATCTCGCACATACCTTTCCGGACGAGTTGCGGCGGGGCGACAAGCTCAAGTAGGATTTTTCGGATGCGCGCCGCCGTTCGAACTGCCGTCTTGCTGACCGCCGCTGTGGGAATTGCCTCCGGACAGACTCCCACGAGACAGAAAGCGGATGCCGATAGGCTTGGGATGACGTGCGCGCAGATGTTGAAAATGAGTTCGACAGAATGGATCGCGTACTTCGGCGAAAAAACTCAGGCGAACGCGTCGAACGCTTCCTCCAGCATCTCGCGCGCGGCGGTGGCATACGGGAAGTGCTATGACGCGCGAACCGATGGTCTGGCGGCTGCGCTGACCAGGAGCGGCAAAGGACCGTCGAAGGCTGCCCGCGCGGAATTCTCAGATCTCGAGATGGCGTTGAAGAATTTCGAGACGAAGGCCCTCGCGGAGACGCAGCCGCCCGCCGATCCGCAGAAGCGGGCCTACGCCGTGCTTTACGAGGAACAGTTCCGCTATCAGTTCTATCAATCCTACGAACGGAAGATCGCCAAGCCGGATGCGGCAGAAAGCAAGTCCGCGCCGAGTCCCCAATTGCCTGCGACTGCAAAGGATGCCGCGCCGGCGACATCGAACAAGTCGTCTCGGGCTGATTCAACCAACACAGACGAAATGACCAAAGCGAAGAACCGGTTCGGCGAATTGCTGGGCGCGCTGCCGGACGACAAATTGCATGAACTTCACGCGGCGTTTGGCCAGGTTCTTGGGCTGCATGAACTCGATAATGAAACGCGCCTGGCCGTCTACCGCTATGCCGTCTTTCTTCTGGAGCCGAGCCCGTCGGAAAACTCCTATCCGCCGCCGTTTTGATCCTTGCCCTTTGGAAACATCCTGCAGGGCGCTGGATTCGTGAGCGCGAGTTCGGTTATAACCGCTAGGATGTCCGCGCCCGCGATCGCCGTCGAAAATCTCGAAAAATACTTCCCTCCTGCAGTTTCGGGCTGGCGAGCGCTGTTACACCCGGTCGCGAAGGCTACTCAATGCGCGCTCGCAAGAATTTCCTTCACGGTTGAACATGGGGAAGCGGTCGCTATCGTAGGGCACAACGGCGCCGGGAAATCGACGCTCTTACGTATCCTCGCGACACTGATCGTGCCGACGCGGGGGCGGGCGACGGTCGGCGGGTTCGATGTGGAGCGCGAAGGCGCGGGCGCACGACGCCAACTCGGCTATCACACGGGCGGCGACGAGGGCTTCTACGCGCGTCTGACCGGCCGGGAGAATCTGACATTTTTTGCGGCGATGAACAATCTGAGCGGCTCCGAAGCTCCACAGCGGATCGCGGCTGTTACCGAGTGGCTGGGGCTTTCGGGCGAGCTCGACCGTCAGGTTCGCACACTTTCCACTGGCATGACGCACCGGCTGGGTCTCGCGCGGGCACTGCTGCATGGTCCCGCCGTGCTGCTGCTCGACGAGCCGACCCGCAGCCTCGACCCGCTCGCAGCGGCGGATTTCCGGCGGCTGTTGAAAGATGAACTCGTGCGCGGACGCGGCACGACGCTGCTCTTTGCCTCGCATACACTCAGCGAAGTGGAGGAAATCGCCGACCGAGTGATCGTGCTCGATCACGGAAAACTGATCGCGTGCGATTCCCCATCCCGGCTGCGCTCGGCGACCGGCACGGCCACGCTGGAGGCGGCGATTACGCGTCTCGCGCGTCCGCCAGCCGCGGTGGAGGCGCTTTCCTGAGCCCTGTGCGCACACTCCGCAAAATCGCGGCGTTCTTCCGGCGCGACTTCGCCATCGCACGGGGCTACCGAGGGGCGCTGGTGCTGGAAACGGTCGAAGCGCTTTTCGGAGTGGCGACGTTTTTCTACCTCTCGCGGTTTGTCGAAAGCCCGCAACTGGAACGGGCGCTGCCTGCAGGAAGCAACTACTTCGCCTTCGCACTGGTCGGGTTTGCATTTTTCGACTATTTGAGCGTGGCGCTGAGCGCGTTTGATTCGAGTATCGAGGAAGCACGGCAAAATCGCACGCTGGAGGCGCTGCTCGTCACGCAGACTCCGCTTACCGTGATTCTCGCTGGCTCGGCGGCATATCCCTTCGTGGCGCTAGCTCTGCGGACGTGCGTATATCTCGGCTGGGGAGCGCTGTTTTTCGGATTCCTGCCTAAGGCGGCAAACTGGCCCGGCGCGGCGCTGATTCTGGCCGCGTCGATTCTTGCGTTCGCGGGACTCGGGGTGCTATCGGCAAGCTATCAAATCCTTTTCAAGAGAGGAAATCCGGCGAAGTGGGTCGTGCTGGGCATCTCCGGGCTCGTCGGAGGAATGATGTATCCGGTGGCGGTGTTGCCGGGCCCGCTACAATTGCTGGCGCGGTTTATTCCTGTCACGTATTCCCTTGAAGGGATGCGCGCGGCGTTGCTGGCCGGAGCCGGATGGAGTGGGCTTTGGCGCCCGCTGGTGGCACTGCTGATTTTCGCGGCAGTGCTAATTCCGATCTCGTTTGTGGTTTTCGGGTGGGCGCTGCGGCGGACAAAGGTTACGGGGACACTGACGCATATCTAGAGCCGCGGCGAAGAGAGTCCTTGCGATGACCAAGTAATAGAGCGCCCTGCCTAGCGGCCGAGGAATCGCTCGATTTTCTCGGCCTGAACTTCCGCCGCATCCAAATACCCCTTGGCTTTGTCGCCATCTTTCTCGTCGAGAGCCGACTGAGCGCGCGCGAGATTCGTCTTCATCAGCTCTTCGGCAGCAACGATGTCGCCACGGAGCCCGTATCCCTGCGCGGCTTGCTCGCGGCGCAGGGTATCAAGGCTCGAAGCGATCGCGGCGGCGCGGCTATTGAGCTGGTCGGACTGCTGCTCGGATTCTTTCAGCGCAGCAGCACGCTCGGCGGCTTCCTCCGCTGCCTTTGCTGCGGCCTCCGCCTTGGCCTGGGCTGCGGCTGCGTCCTCCTGTGGATGTGCTATAGCCGCTGGTGCGGGCGTCGCTGCCGGCGGAGACGTCACGGCAGCAGGCGGATTTTCTGGTGTGACGGGGGCTGGCTGGGCAGGCTGCGCCATCGGCGCGTTGCTTGAGCCTGCGCTCGCATGAGCCTTGACCCAATGGGGCACGTAAATGCTCGCGCCAAGCAAGACTCCGACGACGAGCAATCCACCGAGCGCCATGTAGAAGCCACGATGTCCACTGGACGACCCAGCCGGACGCGCTCCGGACGCGGCAGCAGCAGCCGCCATAGGCTGCGTCGGCTGCAAGGGTACGCTCGGCAGAGGCGCAGCCGATGTTGCCGGCACAGTTCGCGAAATGGGAGATGGCGCTGTCGCAGCGGGCAGAACGCTCTTCAGCGCGTTTGCGAAAGCGTCCGCTGACTGGAAGCGGTCGTTCGGATTCTTGGCCATCGCCATCAGAATGATCTGGTTGAGCCCCTCCGGGAGCCCGGGACGTATCGAAACGGGAGGCGCCGGAGTCTCTTGCAAGTGCGCAGACATAACCGAATAGTTGCTGTTTCCGCGGAACGGCAATCGCCCTGTCACCATTTCATACAGCGAGACGCCAAAGGAGTACAGGTCAGAGCGCGCGTCGACCGGCTCACCTCTAACCTGCTCTGGCGACATGTAGTTGAGCGAGCCGAGTGTGGTGCCCGTGATTGTCAATCCCACTTCGTTGTTCGGACGGGCGATGCCGAAATCCATTAGTTTCACGATGCCGTCGCGCGTCAGCATCATGTTCCCGGGCTTCACGTCGCGATGAATGACGTTCAACTTGTGTGCGTAGCTGAGGGCGGAGAGCAATTGCCCAGCATAATTGACGGCATCCGGCACCGGAATGGGCCCTGACTCGAGGCGCGACGACAGAGTGGCGCCGTCGACGTACTCCATGAGCATAACGAGCTGATTGTCTAAGGTAAGGGCCGTGCGTAGCGCGGCAATGTTAGGATGGTCCAGGCTGGCGAGCAGCTTGATTTCCCGCTGAAATCGCTCGGCCAATTCCTTCTGTCCAACGAGATTACCCAGAAGGATTTTCATCGCCTCGACGCGGTCAGAGATGACGTTGCGAACCTTATAGACTTTGCCCATTCCTCCGGCGCCAAGGACGCCGAGGACTTCGTAGTCTCCCAACCGCTGTCCGGGAACAAAATCGTCGCTCATGGCGGGACTCCTTTTGGAGCTCTTCTGGGGTCACACGATATCGCAATTTGGGCTGAGGCGTAAACCAAGGAATGGCCGCAATTGGAAGCCTGCGACAAAACCGCTTTGGAAACTCTTACGCGGCCTCGCCAGGGCCCGCGCGCAGGAGACGAGTAATGAGCCTTCCTAGACGGTCCGCATCTTGCGGGCTCATATCCTTGAACTCGATTCCGACTCCCGCGCCCGGCGTGACATTCCGCACGATGGCCTGGCTCCTGATCTCGCCTTCTGGAACAGAGAGCAGCACCTGGATCACTGCGCCCACGGGCACTGACGTCGGAGTAGCGATGAACAAACCCCCGGCATTCAGATCGCGAACGCGCGAAACGCTCTGATTGCCGTTGTGCTGCCAGGCCACCCAGAGTCCCTTGGGCGTGGAGATCCGATCGAAACGACGGTTGGATTTGGTCGCGTCGTTGGGCATGAAGCTCAGCAGGAGTAACTAAGATATAATTGTGAGCGAGCGGCCTTTCATCCGCACCCTTCCAAGTTTCTTGAGCGCCGTCTTCAGAGCACGCAGCTCGTCGATGGAAACAGAGAGCCCAGGCCTGCTGCCTGGCTTACATCTTACTTTGCCCTGCGACGAACATCGCATGCGTTCTTCAACAAAGGCGGCGTGCTTGCTCTACATGTCAATGTCGATAGCCGGGGTCGCACACGATGGAACGCTTGTCGCTCAAGAGCGCGTACAGTAGAGTTTCATGGCGCGAGAGGCGCGATCGATGAAGGTCTCTGTCCTGGATCTGAAAGCCGAATTCGAGCAACTACGCTCGGAGATTCTTCCCGCGCTCGAACGGGTGTGCGAGAAAGCGTCCTTCGTGCTCGGGGAGGAAGTGGACGCGTTCGAGCGGGAGTTTGCAGACTTTTGCGGTACGAAACACTGCGTCGCGCTGGCGTCCGGTACTGCGGCGCTTCATCTCGGACTGCTGGCGCTGGGCGTACAGCCCGACGATGAAGTCATCACCACGCCGAATACGTTTCTCGCCAGCGTCGAGGCGATCAGCTACTGCGGCGCCATACCGGTTTTCGTCGACATCGATCCGGCGACTGCAAATCTCGATCCGAAGTTGATCGAACGCGCTATCACTCCCCGCACGCGAGCGATTCTGCCGGTTCACCTTTACGGCCGGCCCGCCGACATGGACCCCATTCGCGAAATTGCCGCTCGACACAATCTGCGCGTCCTCGAGGACGCAGCTCAAGCGCATGGCGCGCGCTACCGGGGACGCCGCGTGGGAGGCCTCGGGGCAGCAGCCGCGTTCAGCTTTTATCCGACCAAGAATCTCGGAGCGTATGGAGAAGGCGGCGCACTCACGACCGACGACGACCAGATCGCAAAGTTCGCGCGCGCGGCCCGCTCTCACGGCCAGACAGCGCGATACGAGCACGAATTCATCGGTTACAACTACCGGATGCAGGGATTTCAAGGCGCCGTACTGAGAATCAAGCTGCGCCATCTCTATCAGTGGACGGCGAGGCGGCAGGAAATTGCGCGAGAATACCGTCGCATTTTCGCCGGCGCACGGGTCGAAATACCCGTGGATGATCCGAGAGACGAATGCGTGTATCACCAGTTCGTCATCTATGCGAGCAACCGAAATGCAGTCGTCGCGCAGCTAGCCGCGCGCGAGATCGAGACCGTGGTGCACTATCCAAGGCCTGTGCACCTGCAACCAGCCTATTCATCGCTCGGATGCCCGCCGGGGACCTTTCCACACGCGGAGCGAGCATGCGAGCGCGTGCTCAGCCTGCCACTACATCCTGGGTTGAGCGCAGAGCAAGTCACCTACGTAGCCAATGCGGTTCGCGAGGTGGTGGGGGCGAGGTAGCGGTCCGCCTAGAGTTTTCTCTCGGGCTTCAGGCGTTCGCGCCGTTGGCCAGTTCGTTGTGAGGCGCAGGCGCTTCTTCGATGGTGCGCGCGGGCGTGAAACCGACCGGCGCGGAACTGGCAGCCGAACGATCCCGCAGCATTTCGGATAATCCTTCGAAGAACTTTGCGCACGATTCGCGCAGGCTCTGATCGGCAGAGCGCATCAGCGCGTCAACGGCGTCCTGTCCATGCTCGTTGAGTCGCCGGACTGAAGAAACGATCCAGGAATCGCTGGCCGTCTGGAGGCGCTCCTGGTGCCGGGCCGCGGCCTCCTCACTCAAGCGCTGAAGGTCCTCGTTCCAGCTCCTTTGCTGCGCGTCGCGCTCAGCTCGGTAGCTGTCGAGCGCCGAAGCAAGCTCGGTGGCAAAGGCGCTGCGGCTGTCGGCGACGCTCGACTCCAGGTGCGAGGCCATCTGCGCGCGGAGCCGCTCGAGCGACATCTGGCCGTCTGTCTCGAGACTCTGCAAAAGCTGCTCGGCAGTGCGGCCCAGTTCGCGCTCGCGTTCCGCAAGTACGCCATGCGTGCTCGCAGTGAAGTTCTCCACCTGCTGATCGGAAACCCTGTTGAGGACTTGGCCAAACGAAGCGGCTGCCGCTTCCGCCGCCTGCTCGAGCTGCGTGCGCGTGCGTCCCGTAATCTCGGTGGCTACGCCATCAAGCTGCTGGCGAATCTGCGCCACACGGTCAGAGGAAAGTTCCTCCAGACGAGCCTCGAACTGCCGCGCGGCTTGGACGGCTTTTTCCTCAAACGTGCCTGCTGCTGTGCCGAGCCCCTGCTCGATCAAGACCTGCAAGCGGGCGCGGGCCTCCTGCTGGAACCATTCCGACGAGCGCCCGATGGACTCGGCGGCCGCATGAGATGCTCGCACAGAACTCGCTTCCAATTCTTCGTTCCACTTCGTCAGGGCTTCGGTACGCGCGGCCTCAAAATCGTTGCGGAGATTGCCAAGGGTCGCGACGGTCTGGGCGGCCGCTTCGCGCAAGTTATTCTCCGAAAGCTGGCGCAAGCGCTCGCGATGGAGGCGCAAACTCTCGTCCGTTTCCGCCTCGCGCGTGGCTAATCCGCGAAGCAGTGCGGACGCCCGTTCCAGGCTCGGCGACAGCTTGGAATCCACCTCCGCCGTCGTCCGCTCGACGACCTGCTGGCCGAGGGAATCGATCATCGGGGCCAAGCGCTGCGGAACGCTAGCCAGCAAATGCTCCGCCCGCCGGCTCATTTCATCTGTCTGCGTCTGCAGGATATTTTCCAGGCGCCGGTGCAGCTCATTCAGCGTATCGTGGCTCGCGGCCTCCAGTTGCGCCGAATATTCCTTCAGGCGGCTCGCCGCATGCTCGATATCCGTGAGCGAAGTTCTTGCGCGACCCAGCTCTTCATCGAGCGACGAGCGGACGGAAGAGAGCGTTTCACGCGCCTCGGAATGCATCTGGCCGAGAGGCTGGCGAAGCTCGACAAAACGCTCCGTGATCTTCTGCTCGGCGTTGCGGAGCAACTCCTGCGAGCGCCCATACAATTGCTCGACCAGACGTCCGAGGCTGCTATCAAGCGATGACTGGAGAAGCTCGTTCCACTGGCCTTGCGCAATCGCCATTTCCGACTCGAGGCGCTGCCGCCAGTTGGCGAGATCGCCTTCAGCCGGGACCGGCGCCTCTTTGGGCGCTTCCGGCTGGAAATGAGCGCGCGCGGCCTCGGCGGCTTCCATCTGAAGCCGTGATTGCGCCATACGGCTCGTCGCTTCCTGTGCTGCTTCGCTTTCGGCGCGAAGAGATTTCGCACTGCGGTCCAGCTCCTGCAGGAGATCGCGGGTCTCTTGGAAGCCGTGTTCGAACTCTGCCTGCAGAGTTGTGAGGATTTCCTGTTGCGACTCTGCGATCTGAGACGTCAATTTCTCACGCAGGCTGGCCTGGAACTGCTCGAATTCTTCCATGGTTCGCCGAATCTGCTCGGCGGCGTGCATGGCAGCGGCGTCGGCGGCCGCTGCCGCCTGACGGTCGAGTTCAGCACTCCACTGACGCAAAAGAGGACTTTCGGCAACCGGCATCGTTTCCTCAATGGATTGAGCAGGCGAAACAGAATCGGCGTGCGCGTCCATCATAGGTGGCCCGAACCTCTCGGTGGAATCGACAGGAACTGCGGAAGCAATCGCGCCTTCGTCGGTTCGCGGTTCTTCTTGTTGAAGCGCTTCTGGGTACGAATACGCCGGGCCCTCCTGCACTTGCCAGTCAGCTGGCGGTGAAGTTAGGCCCCAAATGTTTGCAGCGCTTTCCAACTCCACGGCAATCTGGAAAAATTCGCGCACCGAGTGCGGCCTTTGAATCCAAGCGACACGCGCGCGCACATGCCGGCGCGGACCGGCCTGAGGGACTTCGAGCGTAACCCACGTGTTTTTCGGCAAATGATGTTTGGAGGCGTAACGACAACCGTGAAGATTCAGAGCTAAGGTGGAGGTGCGCTCTTCAAACGGCTGGCCTAGAAGATCGATTCCGCGAACGATGACCGGCAGGGACCTAGAGACTCGCTCGCTACGCCGCCTTTGCGTGGTGCTGAGGTGACCTGAAACGACATCTGCCACGGGAAGCCTCGTGATGACCCGCTTGAGGATAGCATTCTCGCGGCAGTTGGTCGAGAGGTGAGATTCGGCGGCAAAAGACCGAACAAAAAAACGAGCGCCTCGCGATTTCTCGCGAAAGAGCCCTGCAGTCCGGGGCCCAAAGGCCTCGCAGCGCTACTTCTTTTTCTGCGTTTTCGGCTTCATGCCGATTGCCGTCGCCTCGCCGCCCGACATCTGCGCCAGGCTATCGAGCATCTGCTTGCACTGCGCCGCATAAGGACCGTTCGGGTCCGCATCGATGCACTTTTGATAGGCGTCTCCCGTGCCCGGCGGGATGATGTAGGTCATCTTGTCGCCTTCCTGCTTCGTGTCGATGGTGCCCGTGTAGGCGCTGCCGAGCAAATACCAAGCTTGGGCGTCCTTTGGATCCGCCGTCGTGGCTTTCTGGAGCGGCGCGATTGCGTTCTTCAGGTCCCCCTTGTTCGTCAAGACGATTCCAATGTTCTTCCAGCAACGTGCATTATTTGCTGGATTCGGAGGAGTCTCGAGAGCCGCTGCCTTATCACAATTGGAGCCGGCATCCGCGATTTTTGCACTTGCGACCGCCGGGTCCGTTTGAGCACCTGCTGAATTCGCGAGAGCCTGGCTCAGCCCGGCGTAGTATCCGGGTTGCGGGTTCAGATCGATGGCCTTCTGATACGAGCTGATGCTGTCGTCGTAGTGCCCAGCAAGATTCTGGGCGATCCCCAGATTCGACAAGATGACGGCGTGGTTCTTGGTGTCCTTGGCGCCTACGGCTTGCTCGGCTTGCTGCAACTCGGTGATCGCCGTTTGGTAGTCGGCATTCATCTTGTCCTGAATACCGGATTTCTGATCGGCCGTGGCCGCTTTCAATTGCTGCTTGAGTTGATCGGCGTCACTCAGCGCCGCGACACCGGCATCAACGTGAGCCTTCATGTTCTTAAATTGGTTCTGTGCCTCTTCCCTCTTCTTCTGCTCCTCCGGATTCGCGCCCTGCTGCGCGGCGATTTTCTGGAAGTTGACCGAGAAGTCGTTTTCCCCGCCTGAAGAGACCTGGCGCTGCGTCTGATAATTCAGGTCCGGCGGGAGCGAATAGGTGACGTTGTACGCACCCGGAGTGAGCCCGATCTGGCTGAACTTCCCATCCTTGTCTGTCTTCAGTGTAAAAATGCGTCCAACGTCACTTTTGATGGTCACCGTGACGCCCGGCCACGGCTTCCCGTCGCGATCCAGAACTTGCCCCGAAACACTTGCATTCTGCGCCGCGGCGGCCGCAGCCAACGCGAGAAAAAGTGTGAGCGCTGCCCAGACGCGCATCCATAGTTTCATCTGGCTATCTCCTCTGAACTTGAAATACGGCAATCCCCCGAAAAATGACAACTCATTATCGCGCAAGTTGCGCCCGATACGCGATAGGATCGCGAACTCCCGCCTCGGCAAACGCTCGAAGGCGCAGCCGGCAACTATCGCACGTGCCGCACGCAGCGTCGTCGAACTGGTAGCACGACCAGGTGAGATG
>Ga0187780_10003830_pt1 | contig 11293 bp, 7 predicted proteins | sample 1015_Q2_SP10_20__FD_132429 | JGI IMG/M metagenome (GOLD analysis project Ga0187780, IMG submission 132429) | Tropical peat soil microbial communities from peatlands in Department of Meta, Colombia - 1015_Q2_SP10_20_MG | ecosystem: Environmental > Terrestrial > Soil > Wetlands > Peat | place...
CATCCTACGCACGCGCAACGCTCTGGGCAACGCCCTCATCGCGCTCATGCATGAAAAGAATTTCGACGACATTGCCGTGCAGGAGGTGCTCGATCGCGCCGGAGTGGGCCGCGCGACTTTCTACGCGCATTATCGCGACAAGGACGACCTGTTCCTCAGCGACGTGGAAGACTTTCTTGAACAAGTCTCTGACGCCTTGAGACGGTATGGTCCGGGCTCGAAGCGCCTGCTGCCGGTCAGCGAGTTCTTCGCGCACATCCGCGACATGCACGAATTTCACGCGGCGCTGGTGAAGGCAGACAAACTTAACGACGTGTGGATGCTGGCCCGCGGATTCTTCGCCCGCGCGATCGAGGAACGGTTGCAGGCGGCCGGCGTGCCACTCGACCCCGCGCAGCGGTCGGCCCAGGCCCACGCTCTCGCCGGAAGTTTTTTCTCCCTGCTCGACTGGTGGATCGACAAAGGCATGAAGGCCGATCCGCGGGAGATGGACAACCTGTTCCACCGCATGGCGTGGAGCGGCCTGCAGCCCGGTCCCCGCCCAACGCCGGGTCCCTTCTGATTTTCGAACCTTCTGTGCTGACCCACTGCCCTCGCCGAACCCGGCAGCCCATTAGCAAAAATCCAACTTCAGTTGTCGAGGAGATCCCCCTGCGCATCGGCGAGAGTGCAACAGCTCTTGGCGGATCACGGCTAGTCTGCTTTTTTCTGAGTAATTTGAGCTGGCCATGTCGGCTTCGCGTGTTCAGCGCTGAGTGTCAATGTACGTAATCAGGCGATTTCACTCATCGTCCCGCGCCCGCCGACTACGCTACTGCTGCCGCCGCCGTGGATGGAGCTAGCGCAACGATTTTATTTGCTCCCTGCGACACCGCATTCTGCAGAGCTTGCTCGGCGCGGTTCACAACTTCGGTGACGATGTCGACGGGATCGAACTCGGCCCGCACCACCGCCTCGGCGATGCCGGCATTGAAGCGGATCGGGCCGCGATTCTCGGGGAGCTTGATTTGGCTTACCAGTCGTTGCAGCTTTTCCGCTGCCAGAGTTCCTTCTTTCTCGGCAGTTTCTCCCAGGGATACTGCAATCGTCGTGGTTTCGTAGCGGAACGCCAGATCATTTTGGCGGATGTTGGCTGCAAACACTTGCCCGATCTGCTGCATCACGCCTTCCAAACCCTGCTCTCCGAATTCCTTCAACATCGCGTTCTTGTCGCCGAACTGCATCAACACCACCGTCAAAGCCGTGCTCTGCTGCGCATTGCGGCGGGTCTCGGTAATCAGCAAGTCCAAATACGAAGCGCGTTTCAGCAGGCCGGAACGCTCATCGGTGACCGAAAGACTCTTGACCAGGCGCCTGAGGCCGGCATTATTCAGTGCAAGCACAATCTGGTCACAAACGGTTTTGAGCACCACCAATTCATTGGAGTTCCAGGCCAGAGGCGCGGTCTGCATGAGGATCAAGACTCCGACCGGCTCGGTTCCGTCGACCAGTTGAAGCGAGAGCAGGGAAGCGATGCCAAGTTGATTGAATGTTTCCCGCAAGGGCTGAAGCTCAGTTGCAATTTGGGCATTTCCCAGACTCAACGCTCCGCCTCGCTGGATCGTGAGATCGTGGACGGCGACAATGATCTTGTCGAGGAGACCGGTATCTAACGCCTTTGCACCGACAGAGCAGAATTCCTTTGTACCGGTCGGACGCAAGCCTGGTTTGCGGTTGGCAATAATGCAGCGGGTAGCCTTCCATTGCGCACCGATTTCGTTGGCCGCGGTCGTGAATACGGCATCCGCGTTACCCTGCTTATAGATTTTGCGCGTAATTTCTGCCACGCGAGCAAAACCGCTCATATCGGCGGTTTGCGGAGGAGCGCTCTCCACCACCGGAGGAGTCGGGGGCTTCGGAGCAGTCGCGGACTGCGGTGCGGCGTCCGATGCGTATGTCGGCGCCAAGCCGGCAGTTATATAGAGCTGCTGCAGCGCTGGATTGCGTTCTTCCTCGTGCGGAAAAAGCTGCTGGATTCGCTGCAGACGCTCGAGTGCCTTGGCTCGCATTCCATACTGCACAAGGATTTCTGCCTGTAACATCAAGTCCTGCAGCGCCGCTGCGCCTAAGAGCTTCTCTTCCGGGATGACCGGAGTTGCGACCGTATCGGCTAGTCCGCTGAACCTCTGGGAAATCATTTTGTAGTGGTTCTCGTCGATCTTGCCCTTGAGCATCTGCAGGCGCTTGTGATGTCCGTGTTCATAGGCGTCTATCTCAGCGGCGCGGTCCAGAGCCTCGGCGGCTTTGTTGTAGTCGCCCATGCTGCAATAGAGGTCGAATAGTTTTAACAGTGTCTGGCAGTAATCATTTTCGCGATTGGCTGAGTTGAACTGCTCGCTCATGAATTCCAGCATGGCGGCCGAAGAGCGATGCTTGGAGGTGATTTCATGCATCATCGTCAAGAACGGTCGGCGATCCGTTTTTCGCTGGTAGTAGCCCGCGAGCTTGCCGGCCAACGCGACTGCGTCCTTGTCCTGCTCGGAATCAAGGAATAGCCCGATGAGCTTGGCAATTTCCTGGGTACGGGTCGGATTTTCTTCGAACAGTTGCCACAAAACCGGCTCAGCATCGTTTAACCGATTTGCCCCGAGCAGCGCCTTGCCGTAAATCTCGCGCATGGCTTCCGATGCTCCACCGGCATTTACCTGCGCTTCCAGGACAAAGATGGCTGCCCCCGCCTGGCCTTGTTCGAGTAGACCGGTGGCGTAGGCCAGTGCGATCTGCGGATCGGACGGATCCTCGCCATAAGCGCGCTCTACCCATTGCGCCGGATTTCCACCATTCGCTTTCGCCAGCTCGGCAACCTTCAAGAAAGCCGCCGCCGCTGCTTTGCAATCCTTCAATTCAGAAGATAGTTCGCCGAGGCGAACTAAATTCTTCTCGCCGGGATCCAGCCGCAGGATTTTCTGCATGACGGTCAGCGAATCCTGCTTTCGATTTTGTTTCGTCAGCTCATGGAAGGCGTTTTCGTAGGTTTCCAGCGCCAGCTTGCGATTAGTGTTCTCCAGCAACTCGCCAAAGCGAAGCTTCTGATCCCAGGTCGGATTGGCAAAGCGGGACAACTTCTTATAAGTGAGGCTCGCCCGGGTGGCATCGCCCGCTTTCACTTGCCGGTCGAACATGTTGCCCAGCAGATTCACGGCTTGCGGAATGCGTTGCAACGACAGGCTGAGGTCGGCAGCCATCTGGGTGATGGTGTCGTTACCCGGATCGGCCGCCACGACCTGCATGTACTCGTCGAGGGCCTCGGCCGTTTTGCCCTTTTGCAGCAGCTTTTCCGCCCGCTCTACCCGTTTTGTAATTTCCCCTCGGTCCATGTGTGCAGGCGTCGGCCTTGAGAGACACGCCTTCGCGGGAGTACTCCATAGAAATTTTAGGTTCCATTTCTGTGGAGCGGCAACGTAGGAAGGTGACGGGTGATTACGGAAGTCACCCAGCGAGAGAGGTAAATCACCTTTGCCGCCTTCACAAAGCTGGCGAATATAAGGATTTATTCCACCTTGGTCTCGCCGGCAGGCGCTGCTCCAAACCCGCACCGCCCTCGCATCCCTTGGCGGAAGCGTTCGCGCTCCTCGGGAGTCATACGCTCCCAGCGCTCGGACCAGCGCTGGCGCATGCGGTGACGAAAATTCGGTCGAAATCCATGCCGCCCCCATCCGCCAAACAGCAGACGCGAAAGCACCAGCATTCCCACAGCCTGCCAGAAAGTGATCTGGTGCAGGCCAAAGAGCGGCGGCAGCAACCAGTTCCACAGCGCCATCACAACCGCACTGCCGATGGCCATAAACGCCAGCACTCCCACTATCGCCAGGGGTGCGAAAAATATCCATTTCCTTCTCATAGTTAGTTCCTCACGATTTCATAAATTCGTCGTACACGCTCTGCAACCGCTCTCGCAGATGCAGCACGGCATAGTGTTTTCGCGAGAGCAATGTGTTCACGCTCACGCCGGTGTCCGCGGCGATTTCTTTGAAGCTGCGACCTTCGAGTTCATGTGCGACAAATACCTGACGTTGCTCTTCCGTCAGTTCATCGAGCGCAGCCTCGAGTTCTTCCAGAAGCACGTTGCGTGCATAGAGCGCGTCCGGGCCTGCATCGGGTGAGGGAAGCAGGTCTTCCAACCGGCTTAGCTCATCATCGTCCTCGGCGATCATGACATCGCCGAAGTTCTCCGGCCGCTTCTTACGGAAGAGGTCGGTGATGCGGTTTCGTGCTACGCGAAACAGCCACCCGGTGACGTGCTCGATTGGCACCAGGAGCCGGTCCGCCTCAACGAGCGCATAGAAGACGTCCTGAAGAATGTCCTCAGCATCCTCCGAATCAGGCACACGGCGGCGAATGAAGTTGCGCAGCCGGGACCGCTCCCGCTTTACTACTTCGGAGATTCGCTCGTCCTGCTCAAGCACCATTCGTTCCAGGCTTGCCGCGCTCATCTAGGGCTGTAGACGGATGAGGGGCGTGAATATTGTAGGGCGGCCAGTGTCTGATCTGTCGCCACGGGAGCTGCGGACGCTTCTTGGCCCGCGCCCAACTTTCTGATACAAGTGCCGGATGCCGCGACGCGACGAAATCGCCGCTGAGAAGGGTTTGCATCACCAGCTTCATGCCGGTCAAATGGCGATGGTGGCCGTCGGAGGCTCAATCGGCACCGGGCTCCTGCTAGGGACCGCCCCTGCCATGCACCTCGCCGGACCGGCCGTCATCTTGAGCTTTGCCTTTGCCGCGTTTGTCAGCTGGACTGCGGCGATGGCGTTAGGTGAGCTCTCCAGCGCTCATCCAGCCGCTGGTTCTTTCGGCGTGTACGGCGATATGTATCTGAACGACTGGGCGGGATTTATCGCCCGCGCCGGATATTGGGCAGCGATTGCTATTTCCATCGGTGCAGAATTAGTCGCCTCGGCCACTTACATGAGTTTCTGGTTTCCAACCGTGCCGGCTCTGGTGTGGGTGATTGTCTTCTCCATTTTTCTACTGCTGGTGAATCTGTGGGACGTAGGCCGTTACGGCCGGTTTGAATTCTGGTTCGCCATGATCAAAGTGGTGACCATTGCGGCTTTTGTCGTGTTAGGAGCAAGCTTACTCCTAAGCGGACGTGTTCCCGCACAATACACAGCTCACGGCGGCTTCTTTCCGCGCGGCCCGTTAGCGCCGCTACTGGCGATCACGTTCGCGATCTATACCTTTGGCGGCGTCGAATTTGTTGCTGTGACCTCCGGAGAGTCGCGCTCGCCACACGACGTCGCGAAAGCCGCCTGGATCACGTTTGTCATGTTGACCTTGATTTACATGGGGGCGATCACGGTGCTGGCGGGAGTCATGCCGTGGACGAGCGCTGGCGTGACCGAGAGCCCATTCGTAAGCGTATTTCGCTCGGTAAGGATTCCCGGCGCTGCACACCTGATGAATTTTGTAGTCCTCACCGCCGCTCTTTCCGGGGCGAATGCGGCTTTTTATATTTCGTCGCGAATGCTTTTTTCGCTGGCACGAACCGGCTGGGCGCCTGCGAGATTGGGGCACCTGAATGCCGCTGGCTCGCCAACCTTGGCCTTGCTCGCTTCCTCCTATGGAATTGTTGTCGCACTGATACTGGAAAAATGGGCGCCCGGTGTCGCCTTCGAATACATCCTGCGTGGTGCATTTTTCGGCATGATGCTGTCCTGGCTCGTCTCGCTTGCCGCACATGTTTCTTTTCGTCGTCGGCTTACCCACGAGATGGTTTCCACCCTGCCGATGCGATCTCCGCTGGGAGCATGGGGATCGATGGTGGGCTTTGTCCTGGTCTGCGCCGCGGTTCTCAAAGGCTGGTATGACTCACGCGTGAACCTGATCAGCGGCGTGGCGCTGCTCGTCGGCCTGACGGTGGCTTACGTCTTTATCAGACCTCACCAGAGACAACAATAACCGCAGAGGACGCGGAGTACGCCAAGAGAATCGGAAAAATAAAGAGGCGAGCCAGTGCGCGCGGCTATTCCGTGGCGAAAATTAAGACCGTATCCTATGTGTCCATCCAAGATCTTCTGGACGCACAAAAGCAATTTCGCACTGACGATAGGTGTAGGCTCTGCGTCCTCTGTGTCCTCTGCGGTTTTAACTTTTAACTCGCGTACAATTGAGCCATGGCTGACGAGCTTCTTCGCTATCGGTCTGAATTTCCTATCCTCGAACGCACCACTTACATGATCAGTAACTCGCTCGGCGCGATGCCGCGCGGCGTTTACGACTCCATGAAGGGTTATGCCGATACGTGGGCGGAACGCGGTGTGCGCGCCTGGGAAGAACGTTGGTGGATGCTGGCGATCGAGATAGGCGATGAGATTGGCGCGCTGATGAACGCGCCTAAAGGCTCGGTCTCGACGCATCAGAATGTGACCACATGCGAGGCGGTCGTTGCGTCCTGTTTCGACTTTTCCGGAAAGCGCAACAAGATCGTTTACAGCGACATGAATTTTCCGTCCATCATGTATTTCTGGGAAGCACAACGGCGGTTGGGCGCGCGTGTCCACATGGTGAAGACGGATGATGGAATTACGGTCCCGACCGAGCGCCTGCTGGATGCCATCGATGAAACCACTCTGCTGGTGCCGGTTTCCCATGTGATCTTCCGCAGCGCATACATTAATGACGCAAAGGCAATCGTGGAGAAAGCTCACAAAGTGGGCGCGCATGTAATTTTGGACACCTTTCAGTCGCTCGGTACGGTTCCGGTTGACGTGCAGGCCCTCAATGTCGATTTTGCTTGCGGCGGAGTTCTCAAGTGGCTGTGCGGTGGGCCGGGAGTCGGATATCTGTATGTACGGCCAGATCTGGGCAAGAAACTCGAACCGAGAATCACTGGTTGGTTCGCACATGAGGATTCTATGGCCTTTGAAATTGGGCCCATTCGCTACAGCGATCCACCCTTCCGTTTTCTGAACGGGACCACGCACATTCCGGCGCTCGAGGCCGCCCGTCCAGGATTGAAAATCATCTCCGAAGTTGGAATTTCGCGAATTCGCGAAAAATCGAAGCGCCAGACTGCGCAGCTTATCCAACTGGCCGACCAGCACGGCTGGCGCGTGAACTCGCCGCGTGACCCTGAAAAGCGAGGCGGCACGGTTTCTATCGATATGCCGGACGCAAAAGAAGTCTGTCAGGAGTTGCTGAAGCGGGACATTCTCGTCGACTACCGCCCCAAAGCGGGTGTCCGCATGTCACCCCATTTCTATAACACCGACGACGAGATCGAAACTGCCATTGCCGCGGTGGAGGAAATATTGAGGGAGCGTACAGTAGTTGCGGGATAATCTACAGTTTTAGTTCCCAGGTTTCCGCAACCAGATTGTTACGGCTCCAGCTGTTGTGCTGTTGCCTGGCAATCAAACGGAAGCCGGCCCGCTCGTAGAGATGCCGGGCACTCGCCAGTTCACTCTGCGTCCACAACCGGATTTTTTTGAAGCGCGCCTGCCGCGCGAAGCGGATGCACTCGTCGATCAGTCGTTTTCCAATTCCCATTCCTCGGGCTGCGGGCTCTACGAGCAAAAGTCTGAGTTTGGCGATCGTCTTGGATTTCTGTACCAGCATCACGGAGCCAACGTTCTCTCCGTCTGTTTCGGCAACCCAGCAGCGCTCGCGCGCAGGATCGAAATTCTCTACGAATTCGGCGACAATTCCCGCAACAAGCGCTTCGAAGCGTTCGTCGTACCCATACTCCTGCGAATACAGGGCCCCGTGCCGTTGCACTATCCAACCCAAATCCCCGGGCTGATGTGTGCGCAGCAGATAGGCTGGCCGGGAACTTGATGCTTTTCCGAGCAGCGCTTGGATATCGGCCATTGCGGAGGCCAGGCGCCGCTGCTCGGACACAGAAAGTTTCTCGAGCAGGCTCGCGACCTCCCGGCTCGACGCTTCATCTAGTTTAGAAAAAACCTCGCACCCACTTGCTGTAAGCGTCAGCAGTAATTGTCTGCGGTCCTGGTCAGCCGGCGTCTTCTGCAGCAGGGCCCGTTTCTCCAGCTTGGCTAGCAGACGGCTCAAGTAGCCGGGATCCAAATCAAGATCTTTCGTTAGCTCAGAGGCGCACGGGCGCTCGTGATGCGCAATTTCATAAAGGATACGCGCTTCGGCCAAGGAAAACTCGCTGTGGTAGAGACGCTCATTCAGAAGTCCGAGCTGACGGGTGTAGAAGCGGTTGAACTCGCGAACTGTCGTCACAGTCTGTGACAAACGGTTCTCCTGCTCAGAAGCTATCTCATAATTATTTGCTATAGTCAACTAATTAGTTGCTTCTATCATATAAATGCGGGCGAGCGGGTTCGATGTGAGCTTCCCTTATGGTGCAAAAAAGGATTCAACTAACTCCAATCCCATGTTGGAGATTCATTAGAAATTCACCGATTTGTAACCAACCTGTAACATTCGCCGCATAAAAACGGGGGTGACAATTCATCCCAGGAGGCCTCCTACGGTGCTACGCCGTCTAGCGGTTTTCTGTGCTCTCTTCGTCCTGCCTGCAATTGCACAAACAACTTTGAACGGAGCGGGGGCGACTTTCCCCTATCCGATGTACTCGAAGTGGTTCAGCGAGTATCACAAACTCCATCCGGATATCGAGATCAACTATCAGTCGATTGGCAGCGGTGGAGGGATCCGGCAGGTCCTGGCTGGCACTGTGGACTTTGGGGCAAGCGACGGCCCCATGTCCGACGAGCAACTGGCGCAATCCAAAACGAAGATCCTGCACGTTCCAACCGTTCTGGGTGCAGTCGTCCCGGCGTACAACGTTCCCGGTGTGACGGGCGAGATCAAGTTCACTCCAGAAGCTGTGGCGGGGATTTTTCTCGGAAAGGTCACATCCTGGAACGATCCTGCTTTGACGGGGGCGAATCCCGGCGTCAACCTGCCTAACCAGCCGATCATCGTGGTGCATCGTTCTGATGGCAGCGGAACTACCTTCATTTTTACCGATTATCTATCGAAGGTCAGTTCGGAATGGCAAAGCCAGGTCGGCAAGAACACGTCAGTGAAATGGCCGGTAGGACTGGGCGGCAAGGGCAATGAGGGAGTTGCCGGCATGATCCGCCAGATGCAGGGTGCGATTGGCTACATCGAGTTGATCTATGCGGTGCAAAACAAGATTCCGTACGGCGTGGTGAGGAACGCGTCGGGAAGCTTCGTGAAAGCCAGCCTGGACAGCGTCACGGCAGCGGCGGGCTCGGTAAAGAGCATGCCTGCCGATTTTCGCGTGTCCATTACTAATGCCCCTGGAAAAGATGCGTATCCCATTTCAAGCTTTACCTGGCTGTTGATTCCGGCCCAGTCCAAAGATCCTGCCAAAGGAAAGATCATTGCCGATTTCCTTAACTGGATGGTGGATGACGGTCAGAAGATGACCGCGGAGTTGACCTACGCGCCGCTGCCGGAAAACGTGGCGGCTAAGGTCAAAGGTGAAATCAAACAGGTCCGTTAATCGGTTAGCGAGATCCAGCGATGAAGTAGACCAAATCCGTTTTTTGTCCTCAAGGTTCGGTCAATGGGCCTCATGTCGTTATGCAGTGGCGAAGTCAGGCTCTTCATTCGAGGTTCATACGAGAAAAGATCGTGCGGTCAACAATTGAGAGCGCGAAATAGTTCGCGCTCTCGGTCTCTTATTGGCAGCAGTAAAAACACACCCCTACCCATTAGGTAAAGGAGCAAGAAATGAAGTCTTTCGGCAAGTGGTTGGTAGCTGTATTCATGGCAGGAACTTTGTTAGCAGCGGCGCAGACAGCCCCGTCTGGCACCGCGACAAAGAAAAAAACTACGCGCGCCGCGGCTGTGACTACGAGAGATGTGCAGGAACTCAAGGATGCGTTGGCAGCGCAACAGCAACAAATCGAGCAACTGCGCCGGCAGCTGACGCAACGCGATCAGTCCTGGCAACAGGCACAGCAACAATTGCAGCAAGCACAATCGGCTGCAGCGGCCGCGCAGGCGAAAGCGGACCAAGCTGCGCAGGAAGCCAGCCAGCAGCAGCAGAGTGTTTCCGATCTGAAGAGCGATGTGACGGATATGAAGCAGAATGCCGCTAACGCGGCGCTCAGCTTGCAAGAAACGCAGAAGGCCATTCACGCCGACCTGGAGCATCCTCTCGCGCTTCATTACAAAGGCATCACCATTACGCCCGGCGGCTTCCTGGCGGCAGAAAGCGTGTGGCGACAGCACGCATTGGGCGCCGACGTCAATACACCGTTTAACAGCATTCCTTTTGATGGCGCCAGCGCATCCCACATATCGGAATGGTTTGGCTCCGGGCGTCAGTCCCGAGTCTCGATGCTGGGCGAAGGAAAATTAGGGAGCGCCAAGGTCTCTGGGTACGTGGAAGCAGACTTCCTGTCTGCCGGCGTTACCTCCAACAGCAACCAGAGCAATAGCTACACGCTGCGCCAGCGGCAAGCTTGGGCTCAGGGCGCGCTCAGCAACGGATGGACTTTTACTGGCGGCCAGATGTGGAGCCTGGTAACAGAAACCAAAACCGGGTTGGACAACCGAACCGAGGCCCTGCCCATGACCATCGACGCACAGTATAACGTCGGCTTTAGTTGGGCCCGCCAATTCGGTTTCCGGGTGACCAAGAACTTCAGCAACAAAGCGTGGGCTGGGTTCTCCATTGAAAATGCACAAACCACTACTGGCGGAACATTGGTTTCAGGACAGAACAACTTCCTGATTGGATCCCAAGGCGCTGGAGGCGGCCTTTACAATGCCACGGCGAACTATTCCTTTAATGCCACGCCGGACTTTGTTGGCAAGCTGGCATTTCAACCGGGGCATGCACACATCGAAGTTTTCGGTGTCATTCGTGATTTTCGTGACCGCGTCTTTCCCTGCGGCGGCCTGATCGTTGCCAAGAACGGCGCGCTGCCGGCGAGCACGAAATGCGATGGCGCTACCTTCCCCAATGCCAATGGCGCTTTCAACAACAGCGAATTGGGCGGAGGTGGAGGGGCCAACGTTCGCGTAACACTAGCGCATCATGTCGATGTCGGCGTCCACTTCCTGGGTGGAGACGGGATCGGGCGTTATGGATCAGCAGGGTTGCCTGACGTGATTATTCGTCCTGACGGAATTCTGGTTCCGGCTCGAAACTATCAGGCACTGGGAACCCTGGAATGGCACTCCAAGCGGCTGGATATCTATGCCAATGTGGGCGGAGAATACGAAGACCGCGTGGACTTCGTTTCGGGCGGCAAGGGAGCTGGGTACGGCTCGCCTCTGTTTAACAACTCCGGTTGCTACG
>Ga0187780_10003831_pt1 | contig 11291 bp, 12 predicted proteins | sample 1015_Q2_SP10_20__FD_132429 | JGI IMG/M metagenome (GOLD analysis project Ga0187780, IMG submission 132429) | Tropical peat soil microbial communities from peatlands in Department of Meta, Colombia - 1015_Q2_SP10_20_MG | ecosystem: Environmental > Terrestrial > Soil > Wetlands > Peat | place...
ACTTGTCATCCTGAGCGAAGCGAAGGATCTCAACGAACACACAGCCATGGCGATTTGATGGGTTGAGATTCTTCTGCGATCCTCATCGGATCGCCTCAGAATGACAGCGTTTCTCACATCGTGCATGGTTGAAAAGCGGGCCGACAGGGGATAGACGATAGGAAACATCGTGCCACTGACCAAACAACAAGCTCTCGACATGCTCGAATCCGATGATCTCGTCGGCATTGGCATGGCGGCTCACCAAACGCGCCTGAAGAAAAACGACCCCCGCGTCGTCACGTACCAGATCGATCGCAACATCAACTACACCAATTTCTGCACGGAATACTGCTCGTTTTGCGCGTTCTACCGCCCCATCGGCGCAAAAGACGGCTACATTCTTCCCTTCGAGGAGATTTATCAGAAGATTGACGAGATGCTCGAACTCGGCGGGACGGGAATCCTCCTCCAGGGCGGATTGCATCCCGATCTGCAAATCGGCTACTACGAAAATCTATTGCGCTCGCTGAAGTCTCGCTATCCGCAAGTGCATCTGCACTGCTTCTCAGCGCCGGAAATTTTGTGCATCGCCGAAGTTTCCGAAATCTCGATTCGCGAAACCATCCAGCGCTTGATGGAAGCCGGGCTGCAATCCATTCCCGGAGGCGGCGCGGAAATTCTCGATGATGAAATTCGCGCGAAAATCGCCCGGCTCAAATGCACCAGCGACGAGTGGGAAGAAGTCCACCGCATCGCGCATTCTCTCGGCCTGCGTACCACCGCCACCATGATGTTCGGCTGCGGCGAAGAGCTCCGCCACCGCGTGAATCATCTCGAGCGCATTCGCCGCATCCAGGAAGATACCGGCGGCTTCACCGCCTTCATTCCTTGGATGTTTGCGGAGGAAAATACCGCGCTTGGCAAGAAAGTGCAGGAAACCACTGCGGTCGATTACCTGAAAACGCTGGCCGTCAGCCGGTTGTATCTCGACAACATCGATCATATTCAATCGAGCTGGCTCACGCCCGGAATCAAAGTTTGTCAGATTGGATTGCAGTTTGGCGCCGACGATGTCAGCAGCATTCTCATCGAAGAAAATGTGGTTTTCGCCGCGGGCGTGAAAAATCGCACGAACGAAGGCGAACTCCGCCGCATTATTTCCGACGCGGGCTTCATTCCCGCGCAGCGCGACACCCTCTACCGCTCCTACGCGTTGAAGTAGCTACGTTTCGGTTTTCTGTATCGGGAAGATTGAAACGTGGACGACGGTGCCGTCAGGGAGGCCAACGTCTTCGAGAAGATAGAGAATGCCGCCGCGGTAGCGGGCCGCAATTCTTCGTGGTCCGGCATTTTGCGCCGGAACAGCTTTCGCGGCAGCGGCTGGTTTCGCAGCCGGCTTGCCTTCCGCTTCGTCGAGCGCTTCGTTGGCTAGCGCATCGGCTTCGCGGTTCTGCTCGCGATACACGTGGTCGATGCGAAACGACTCGAAGCCTTGCGACATTTTCCGGGCGCGCTCGAACAGTGGCTGCAGGTCCGCGCTCTTCACTTTGTAGAGTCCGCGCATCTGCTTGACGAGAAGCTCGGAATCGCTCTCTATTCGCAAAGCCCGGATGCCGTGCGATTGCGCGTAGTCCATCGCGGCGATCAGACCGTAGTATTCCGCGACGTTGTTGGTCGATCGCCCGATGTACTTTTTCAGCTTGGCGGCGATTTCGCCGCGCGCGTCGCGAATCACCACGCCATACGCTGCGGGGCCGGGATTGCCACGCGAGCCTCCGTCAATGTTCGCTCGGTACGCTGCCCCGGCAGGCGGCTTCGGCTCGAGAGCCGTTTCGCCGAAGAGGCTCTTTCCCTTGGAAGGTGACGGGCGGCGCGGCATCAGTTGGTTGGCACCGTCGAAGCCGCGTTTGCAGAACTATTGTTGGACTTGGCGTAGGGAATCGGATCCAGCGTGTACAGAATCAACCCGCAACTTTCGCACCGGTACACTTCTTCGCTGGTTTCCGAGCGCAAATCCTGGACCGTATGTGGCAGGACGCGCAGTCCGCAGCCACGGCACTGATCGTCGCGGACCTGTGCCATGGCAATTCCGTTGTGGCGCTTGGCGACGCGGGAATACAGTTCGCGTATTTCTTCCGGAATTGGCGCAATGATTTTTTCGCGCTCCGCGGCTGCGGCATCGAGCTGTTTCTTTTTCTCCGCGCCCTGCGCTTCGATGGCTTTGCGCTCCGCCGCGACAGCTTGTTCCGCTTCTTTCAGACGCGATTCGGCGTTCTTGACGCGGCGCTCGGCGTCTTCGGCGCTGAGCATCACTTCGAGCTGACGGTCTTCCGCTTTGGCGATTTCGGCTTCGGCGTTGGCGATTTCGTGCTGGAGCGCGCGGTAGGCGTCATTGGTTTTCACGGCGCCGCTTTGATCGCGATATTTCTTGGCGCGATCTGTCCACTCCTGGGCCTCAAACTCGAATTTCTTGCGCTGTGAAACGATTTGCGCGAGGGCCTCTTTTGCCGCAGCAAGCTCCGTGCGCGCGCCTGCCAGTTTCGCGTCGGCGTCGCGGATGCGCTTCGGGAAAGCTTCCAACTCCGCGCGAAACGCAGCAATCTGGCTATCCACTCGCTGCAATTCGACCAGGTGAGGAATGGCGGGATGCATGGGTGAGGAATTCTATCACATTGGCAGAGTCACCTTTGCGCGGGGAAGCGTGGCGGATAGAATGCTGGGCTCAGCTTGCCAAGAACCGGAATTCGTCGGTGCTAAGGAGAAGCGGAATGCCACACGTGCAAATCACCTGGGTGGAAGGGCGCACAGCGGAACAAAAACGAAAGATTGCGGAGCGCGTCACGGCCGTGCTCATCGAAGATGGCAAAGCGAAACGCGAGAACATTCACGTGTCGTTTCACGACGTGCCGGCAACGAATTACGCAGAAGCCGGAGTGCTTGTTGTGGATCAGAAACGCACGCCTTGAATCCAGGCAGCTCCACGCAAAAGAAAAGGCGGAGGTCCCGGAAGCAAAGGGAACTCCGCCGTCCAGCCGATGGGCGCGTGGCGGTTCTTAGGCGCGGGCGTCGCGGTGAATGAGTCTCCAGTCGAGAAAATAGCCGATGCCCACGGCAAGGGGAATAATGCCAAACGCCGCGGCGGTCCAGATGTCACGATCCGCTTGAATTTGCGCGATCAAACCAAACGTCAAAATATAGCCGATCGCGCCGCTGACCAAAAGGATGCCCGCGCGGCGGGAACGCGCCGCTTGATTCAATTCGGGCTCCATGGGGATGTTCACGCCGCGGGCAATCGCCGCGAGGCGCTCTTCGCTGCGCAGCTTGCGCACCCGGTAATAGGTGTACAGGATGCCCAAGGGAATGCCCAAAGACATGATGACCGCCACCAATCCGATGATATCTCCGCCCATACCACACTCCTTCAATTCTTGATGCCCCGCTGGGGCGTATTCGTTGTAGGAACCGCTTGCACTAGGAGATACGAGGTGGTGTCCCGGAAAGTTCCGTCTCGCCGGGCCTAGGTCAACCTGCGGCCCAGGGCACGCAAGAGGTAGCGAATGCGGTCAGGCCATGGCAAACGCCCAAAGTTAGTGCGCACGACACCGCGTGTGAAGTAGGTTTTTTGGGAATAGTCGATCATGACCTCGACAACGACGGGGCGGCCGGAGCGTGTCACCGTGAGAGCTTTTTCAAGCGTCGCTTCGACGTCCGCGTTTCGAGGCATGGACAGGTACTCGACGCCGACACCACGACAGATGCCCGCCAAGTCAAAGTCGGGAAGTTCGCTGCAGGACTTTCGTCCCAGGGCGATTTGCTGGAACTGGGCGATCTGGGCCAGCTCACGGTCCCGGAGAACCAGCACCATCACCGGTAGATTCAGTTGGGAGGCGGTAAGCAACTCCAACCCGGTCATGAGGAACGCGCCGTCGCCGGCCAGCGAAACCACCGGACGATGGGGACAGGCCAGCGCCGCCCCGAGTGCTGCGGGCACTGCATAGCCCATGCAGGAATAATCGACGGGAGCCAGGAAGGAACGAGGATGCTGCAGGCGCAAGCACTCCATCGCTAGAAAAGTTCCGTTGCCGCTGTCCGTCGTGTAAATGGCATCGTCTCCCACCGCTGCCTGCAGCGCTTTCAGCAAATACGGCGGAGAGACTTTTTCGGAAGCAACGGACGCTGCCCAGCTCTTCCAGACCTCGTCGTGACCGGAGCGAATGTCTTGCTGCAATTGGTCGTTAGCAGCTCGTGGCTTTAGCAAGGGGAGCAACTTAGCGAGGAAAGCAGCCGCGTCTGCGGCGATGGCCAGGTCTGGCGGATAGTTCCTCCCCAAGACCGAGGGATCGATATCTACGTGAATCAATTTTCCGGGCGGTTGCAGACCGTAGCTTCCCGTGCCTACTTCGGAGAAGCGACAGCCAATGGCCAGCGTGAGGTCGCAGGAAGCTGCAATCTTCCTGGCGAAAGGAGGGGCCGAAGCGCCAAATCCACACCAAAGCCAAAGCGGATGTTTTTCGTTGAATACACCTTTGCCCTGGAAGGTTGTAGACACCGGCGCGTTGAGGCGTTCCGCCAGAGCAACGAGATCAGCGCCGGCGCCCGCCGCGCCCAGCCCGAGATAGAGCAGCGGCTGCCGGCTGGCATTGAGCATGGCGGAAGCGCGATCGAGGTCTGCTTGCCGGGGCACTTGCGGCGGAGCGGTGTCCTGCGACGCTTGCAGTTCCGCATCCTGGGAGACCATGTAGTGCTCCGCAGGGATCTCGACGATTACCGGGCCCGCCGGGGCGCTCCGCGCAATCTGGCAGGCCCGGCGAATCGTCTCGTAGATATCCGATCCTTTTGCCGCCTGGAATTGCGCTTTTGTCACGGGCCGTGCAATCGCTAACTGATCCACGTCGTGGAGTTGGAAGGTTCTTCCAGTGTCGCGGCGAATCCCGCAAGCCAAAACAAGCATCGGAATGCCGTCGAGGAAGGCTTCGGCAATCCCTGAGAGCGCGTGCGTCAAGCCTGCGCCGGGAACGACGTTTACCACGGCAAGCTGATCCGAGGACCGCGCGACGCCATCGGCCATAAAGGAAGCGCTCTGCTCGTCCGTGACCAGAACAGGACGAACTTTCGTGGAGCGAACCAGCGAGTCGTAGAGCTCGATATTGTGGGTGCCAGGAATGCCGAAAGCAAAAGAGACGCCTGCATCTTCCAGGGCGCGTACTACCAGGTCGCTGCCACTCATCTTTGTCATAACAGGGTGCGAGCTTCCTTCCAGATCGTCTCCGCCACGCGATCAGCCAAGGCCATGATCGTGAGGTAGGGGTTGATTTCCAGCGAATTGGGAAAAAGGCTCGAATCCGCTACGAACAGCCAGGGAATTCCATGCACCCGGCCAAACGCATCTGTCACCGAATCCGCCGGGCCTCGTCCCATGGCGCAACCGCCTTGCAGGTGGGCAGCAGAGATCGGGAGCTTTCCGGGCTTGAAGTCCGGATGTTCGGCGATTTGATCCAAACGTTCGGCCTCCATAGGTTGGATCATGGGAGATTGGGCAACTGGCAGGTGAGCGCGCACAGCCCCCGCGGCGAAGAAAATCTTTGCTGAAGTGATCGCGCCCTGCACCAAGCCTTTTTTCACCGCCGGAGTAAAACGGTAGTGAACCACCGGACGGCCCGAACCATCAACGGTCACGCGATTGTAGGCGTCTACCTCATCGCAGGCCAGCACGAGGATCATCTGGAGGCGCGGAAACGCGCGCATAAACCGGCTGTGCTCCTGGCCGAAGCCGGCCATAGCCTTGGCGGTGACAAAGGGAAAGTACATGCAAGTTTCCAGGAGGAAGCGATCGCTCTCGGCGAATTGATCCAGGTAAAAACTCTTGGGATGGCCAACGAAGTTGGTGATAGCGCGGTTGTGCTCAGCAACCATGATGATTGCGGGATGGCACGTGAAACCATGTCCGAGCCGCGGCAGCTTCCCGGCCAAGCCCGAGCGCATCAGCAGGGCGGAAGAATTGACGGCGCCGCCGCAAACCACAACCACCTTGGCATCGATTTGGTATTCCCCGGGTTCCCAGCAAGAAGGCTCTCCCTTGGTGCCTGCCGGTTTCGCATGAACTCGCGCAGAAATCGTCTTTTCGCCGATGCGCAGCACTTCGCAACGTGTGATTACCTCTACTCCATTGCGCTCGGCATGCGGGAGTTGCACGCGGTCAGTGCCTTGTTTGGCTTGATTGGGACAACCTAAATTACATAGGCTGGACCCGCGGCAATTTTTGAGGTTCACGGGAAATTGCTGCACGCGGTAACCGAGACGCCGGCATCCCTCGACAAAAAGCCGGTTATTTTCGTTCAGAAACTCGTCTTCGACAAAATGAACGTTATTTTCCGCGGCGAATTTGCGCGCCCGCTGTTCGACATCGGCGAAAGTTAAGTTGGGTACATTCCAGTGCTCCAGAATCCGCTGAGGGGGCAGCAGCGACGTGCCGGTGTAAACGGCCGTTGAACCACCATAGGCGCTGCCGAAGGCGAGGGTCATGGTTCGCTCGGCAGTGAGAAAGCCCCCGCTATCTTCGTACAGGGACTGCGCCATCTCTACTTCCCGGCCCGTAAATTCCTCATCGCGGAGCTTCGGCCCTTTTTCGAGGACGGCGATGCGCACGCCTTCCCGGCACAGGGGGGACAATTCCTGAGCCACCGTGCCGCCACCCGCACCGGAGCCAATAATCACAATGTCGCAGCGCTGCCGGTTCATCGCGGCACTCCCCAGCCGCGAGGATCAGCAGCATATCCGATGGCCCGCACGGCGTCGGCCCTGCCGTAAAAGCCGAGAAAAGCGAGGGTTCGCAATCCCCAGAATCCGCAGCGAATGAGTTCGATAGGATGGTCCTGTAAATGAGAGAGAAGCCGTTTCCGTCTTTCCGCGTTGAGGGAAGCGAAGCCGCGCCCAAAACGGAAAACGCTGAGCCATTGGATCGCGCGCAGGAACAGCCGAAGCTGGCGCTGCATGGAGGAGGGACGATCGCGCAGGGTGGCCTCGACCAACGCTTCAAGCTCTCGCCAGCCTTGCTCGTCCAGTTGGTCCGCCTCCGGCACAACAGTAGAAACAACGGCGCGAAAGATCGGACGAACCGGAGACAGCATGGTATTTAGCGCCTGGCCGATGGGCGGATCATCATCGAATGTTGATGCGGCCACGCAGAAGCGCCTTCCTCCTTCTCCCGTGAGCTAGCATCCTAGGTTTGTCGCTAGAGGGAGTCAAACGAAGAAGGGCTTCCTGCAGTGGCCCGATAGCCAGCCGAGTTTAACTTCGGCCTTACCCTTCCGACGAACCCACTACCAAATGCGCTAGACCAAAGGTACTGGCCGGGCATGGTTCAATTTAGTACCGGCATGCTATTCCCACCAAAGGCCTGAAATTCCAAGCTATTCCTAACGAAGAAGGCCGCCCCAGCGGCCACGATCGGGTGGAAGACGAAGCGCCCAGTCTGAGATTGCAGGAAGCGCCGAAGTTACACCCGGAACGGAACAAGCAGTGAGAGCCCCGGGAATTTAAAGAAAAAGAGGTCCCACATTCCAAATGTCTACCCTTCATTTTCGCCGTGTGGAACGGCGCCGGACAACTCGAGTAGCGGTATTCGCGGATTTGACGGTTCAAGGGTTCAACGACAACAACGAAAAATTCAAAGTGCATACGCGGTCGCTTTCCGTGAACGGCCATGGCGGGCTGACCGTGTTAGACGTGCCGGTATCCGTGGGACAGTCGCTGTTCCTGGTGAACGAAAACAGCCGGCAGAAAGCGGAATGCAAGGTCGTCTCGCTGCGGCCCGGAGACGACGGCAAAACCATCGTCGCGTTTGAATTCACGTCGCCGCACGCAGACTTCTGGAAGATGTTTTTTCCGCCGGCGGGAGCCAAACCGCTCCGGCGGTCTTTGCCCGACGCCGCCACAGCGTAGTGACCACTACACTCACGAATCTCTGGAAAGAAACACCGGCTAGTTGATTTCGCCGACTTGCATATTGGAGTCGATGGCGAGATTGGGGTAGCGGATAGGGGAGCCCGCAGGCGCGGGAAGATGCCTGGCAGTGGCAGTGAAATCGTTTCCGGAGCAATCGACGGAATAGGTGTAGCCATCCCGCTCGGTACGCGGGATGGAAAGAGCATTCGAAGAAATCAGTTCGCTCAAGGAAGCGCAGTGGCCGTTGGTAGCGATATAAGTGCGCTCGGCCTGGGCAATTTGCAATAAATCGCTGCGCACGCCGGTCAGACTAATCGCGTGCGTGGGTGCGGTGCCTTCATCGGTCGTGGGCATGGACTTGAAATAGTAGTGATAGATGCCGAACGCCGCGGCGGCAGAAACCAAGAGAGCAACCAAGAATCGCATAACTGAATTGTCCCGCCTGGTGATTTGGCGCGCAAGGGAAACGCAGCCGGACGTGCATTAGGAAACAACGGCCTCGTTTTTGGATCCCAGTATTGTGTGTCCACGGAGTCATATAGAGAGTGGGCAAGCGTCCAGGGTTTGCAATTGACAGCCGGATATCCCTCCAGTAACAAGAGAAGATACAGGTAATTTCCCCGAGGAGATTCCACGATGAAGAAGAAGTCCCCGTATGTCCTGGTGCTGGCGATCTTTCTAACGTTCCTATTGGCCAACCCGCCCGAGAATTGGGCCGAGCCACAAGCAGCCGGACAGCGCGCCGGGGAAGTGTCCCGCGTTATTCCGGCAGTCAACATTGCGCGAAGCGGAAAAACCATTAACGCAGCGGCGAAAACGGTCGTGGACTGGCAAGACATCGTCAATACCCAGGCGAATGCGCGGGCGCGCATCGCGCTGGACGATGGCTCAGTGCTGAACGTGGGCTCCGGCGCCTCGATGAAGATCGTGAAGCATGACGCGGGAGCGCAGCAAACAGAATTGGAATTGACGTACGGGAAACTGCGGACCCAGGCACAGAAGATCGCCAGACCGGATGGCAAATTCGAAGTGCACACGCCGGCAGGCGTGGCAGGCGTGGTGGGCACTGACTTTTTTGTGGAATACAGCAACGGCACGATGAATGTGATCGTGTTCGAGGGGTTTGTGAAAGTCTGTAACCTGGCCGGGGTTTGCGTGCTCATAAAAGCGGGGCAGATGACCAGCGTGCGCAGCGGAGACAATTCCGCGCCGTTGCCGCCACAGCAGGCGACACTCGATTTACTGGTGGCAGCGGGGAACGATACCAATGCCGGCTCGCCCGCCGGCAGTGCAGCAGCGGTATCGCACATCAACCCGTGGTGGGTGGTGGGCGTCGTTGCAGGGGCTGTTGGAATCGGACTGGGAGTGGGATTAACGCGTCCTGGAACTCCCGTCGTGACTGGCTGCAATCCGAATAACCCGAAAGCTTGCGGATAAGAACAAATCCGAGAAGCCCAAGACTGGAATCAGATCGGCCAAGGCAGCCGGATACCATCCCGTTACCTTACTTCTGACGAGCGTGCCGGGCGACGCATGCAACGGTTCCCTGCAAAAAACCGTCGTACCAATGTTGTCAGAAGCGAAGATCTCAGCGATGCCTGCTTGGAGCATGCGCACACGATAGCGTAAACTGAATAGTTTGCAGCCCCGTCTAAATGCAAGTGAGGCACTCTTTGACCAATTCAAATGGTAAGCGACTGAATCCCCTCCTTGTTGGACTGACCTTTGCTGCGTGCTTAGCTTTGCCCCTTGTTCCGCGGGCGCATGCGATGCCGCCCGACGCGCAAGCGAAGCGGTCTCCGCTGCTCGAAGCCTTGAAAACCGAGCTGGACCGCTCGCTGAAAGCGCTTAGTAAGCAGGATCCGCCGGCGTACTACATCGGGTACGCGGTGACGGACACGCAACGAGTGGATGTTTCCGGTTCGAACGGGGCGCTGCTGAACAGCAGTGAAACGCGGAACCGTTGGCTGGAAGTTTCCGTTCGGACGGGCAGCTACGACCTGGACGACACGCACAAAATAGGCGAGCGACAAATGCAAACCGGCGGGCCGGGACAGTCGGTTCCTCTGGACGATGATCCGGAGATTCTGCGCCGCGCGGTCTGGCTGGAAACAGACAGGCAATATCGCGCCGCGGAAGAAGCACTCATTAAGATCAAGACCGGCAAAGAAGTAAAAGTGGAAACGGCGGAAGGGCGCGCGCCGGATTTTTCGCGCGAAGAGCCGCACACCTTTATTGGTCCGCAGCTTTCCATAGCGGTAGACCGCAAACCCTGGGAAGCGAAAGTGCGGGCGTATACGAAGGCGTTCCGCGAATCGGCGGCGATTATCAATTCCATCGTGACGTTCAGCGCGCAGGCGCAAAACGTACTGCAAGCCACCAGCGAAGGCACACAACTACAGTTCGGGCAGGTTCGCTACCGGCTGGAACTTTTCATTCAAGGCAAAGCGCCGGACGGCATGGATATCGACCGCTATTACAATTTCGACTGGGTGGACGCGAAAGATACGCCGGATGACAAAGCCGTTTATGCGGCAGAAGCCACCATGCGCAAGGAACTAGAAGGACTGGTGGCGGCCCCGATCAACGACCCGACCGTAGGTCCTGCGCTGCTGACCGGGCGCGCGGCAGCGGTGTTTTTCCATGAAGTGTTTGGCCACCGCGCCGAAGGGCACCGGCAAAAAGACGTGACCGAGGGACAAACATTTTCGAAGAAAGTCGGCGAGCAGATTTTGCCGGAGTTTTTGAGTATCGTCGACGACACCACGATGAAGAAGCTGGGCAAGGAGGACCTACTCGGCTACTACCAATTCGATGATGAAGGAGTGCCGGCGCAGCGCGTGACGCTGGTAGATCATGGGGTGCTAAAGAATTTCGAGATGTCGCGGTCGCCGCTGGTGGGCTTTCCGCATTCGAATGGGCATGGACGCAGGCAACTTGGCGCGACGCCGGTTTCGCGGCAAGGCAATTTGATTGTGCAGAGCAGCAAAACGATGACGAACGCGCAGCTTCGCGCGAAGTTGATTGAATCGATCAAACAACAAGGCAAACCGTTTGGATTGCTGATCGACGACATTGCCGGAGGTTTCACGTTTACCGGGCGCGGCCAGCCACAAGCGTTCCAGGTGTTGCCGCTGGTGGTCTACAAGGTCTTTGCTGACGGCCGCCCGGATGAACTTGTGCGCGGCGTGGACATTGTCGGCACGCCGCTAGCAGCGCTGACCAAGATCGTAGCTACGGGCGACACGCCGGAAGTGTTCAACGGCTACTGTGGAGCGGAATCCGGCTCGGTGCCTGTTTCCGCCGCGTCACCCGCGATTCTCACCTCCGAACTAGAGGTACAGAAAAAAGAAAGCTCAACGGAC
>Ga0187780_10003834_pt1 | contig 11287 bp, 14 predicted proteins | sample 1015_Q2_SP10_20__FD_132429 | JGI IMG/M metagenome (GOLD analysis project Ga0187780, IMG submission 132429) | Tropical peat soil microbial communities from peatlands in Department of Meta, Colombia - 1015_Q2_SP10_20_MG | ecosystem: Environmental > Terrestrial > Soil > Wetlands > Peat | place...
GAGCTCTGCCACCTTGGAGCCCCTGGTCAGAACAGGCCTTCGAGGACCCGCGAGTTGAGCAGTCTACTCGACCATACTCCCGTCTTGCGACTAAGGCTGGAGAACCACCTTCTCGATAAGAGGTACCCGCGAGGTGGCTTCATGGCGGGCACTGTCGACACGGGCTACCAAGGCTTTATCGCCGTACCCAACGCAGTGTTTGCTTCACTTTCGATGCCGATGCTTTCAACTTCGAGGAGAATCATCAGACTGGCGGATGGCTCCGAGGTGACCAGTGAGGTCGGTCAAGGGTCGGTCGTTGTGGCCGGCCTGGGGGTCGAAATCGACGGCCCTGTCGAGACAATTCCAGGGCTCGCCGAAGTCCTGGTGGGGACGCAGTTTCTCTCCCGTTTCCGTTTTGAGCTCGACTATTGCCTCCGCAGAGTATCGCTCAGACCCTGCTAGGAGAACACAAGCTCCTTAGCCAAGCAGCCATTCTTGCGGTGGTCCCTGCCCCCCGGCACAGTCCACAACTCCGGTGACCCTGCGCAGGAAAGACGGGCAGGCGAAGCACACCAAGAACGCCACCTCCTTCTTCACCACAGGGCAGTCGACGCTTTCCTTCTTCATCCTCGCTATCGCCTTTCCGCTTGCCCCCCCCTTCAGCTCGTCCGAAACCGCCTTCGGAACCTTCTTCGGCTTGGGGGACGGGTAGATGTTCACCTTGAACTTGGTCTCTGCGGACACGGGGAACGCTCTCCCAATATCCGGATAAAAGCCTAAGGGATGTTTAGTCTTGGCCGCAGGTCAGCGGCCTGAGAACCCGTTTGCCTCACTATGATAGTTAGGACGCAGGCCACCGCGCATGAGATGAAGTAGCTGAGGTCTGCCCCGCCGAACCAGCTTGAGAGTGCGCGGACCGGATACCCGAGGCTGATGGTCGGAACCATGAAGGGGACAGAGACCAGCACCGAAACCAGGTAAACCAAGAGCGCACTCCTGTCCCACCCGCCGGGGCTAATCGTGCCCTCTACGGTCGTCCTCCCGACAACGAAATAGTCCACCAGTATGATAGCCAACCAGGGCATGATCCAGTACGACAGGAGCAGGAGGAAGCTCTCGTAGAACGATTCGAACTGCTCTCCCACGGTGATGGCGATTATGAATCCGATAATGGCACCGGCTGCCACCGTCTTCCATCTGTTCGTCTTGACGTCGAGAACCAGAGCAGAGAGGGAGTTGGTGTAGAGGTTCAGGGCGTCAGCCGCGAAAGCCCCGAGAATCAACGTGACCATGGCCACCCAGCCGAAGGCACCCACTGCGCTGTTCAGCCCGCCGAAGTAGCTCACCTCGGACTTGGCGGGGGTGAGACTCCCAACTAGGGCACCCACAACCTCTACCGCAAAGGACGAGACGGCGCCACCCGCTAGTGCGAATACCAGAATCCTGGACTTCGACGCACCGGTGGGAAGGTAGCGGGAATAGTCCGACGCGTAGGGGGACCAGGACATCAGATAGGAGAAGGAAGCCACGAGCACGGTGCCCACTGCGCCGAGTGATATCGGGCCTGTCGCCCCGGCAGGGACATAGGTCATCGCGGTCCCCAGGCTCGGAATGGTAATGACGAATATCAGCAGGAAGAGCAGCCCGAGCACGATGGACATCACCTTCTCGAACAGGTGGATGAAATCGTGGCCGTAGACCGCGATTATCGCTTGGATCAGGACATAGGCGGCAGCCCCAAGTACGAAGTTGGCGCCCGGGAAGATCACCTGCAGGGCGAACACGGCAAGTATGGTGTTCACAGTGAACCACCCCACGGTGCTGAACCAGTTCAGAGCACCCGGGATGTAGTTTCCGAACCTCCCGAAGGACGCCCTCGACGACATCATCTGGGGGAACCCGAGGCTCGGACCCATGGCGGCGGCGAGCCCGACGAACAGGCCTCCGAGCAGGTTACCGACCAGGAGAATTGGAATCGCCTGGGACACGGTCAGCCCGAACCCGTAGCTTGGGGACGGGAGGACGCACAGGACCCCTATCACGAAGTCCGCGATTGTGAGGTTGGCCCCGAACCAGAGGGTGAATATTCTGCCAGGAGAGCCGTGCCTCTGCTCGTCGGAGACGTGCTCTATCCCGACCTTTTCTATCTCGGCCGGCCTTTCTGCCATCGAAGCAGGCCGCTCAGGGTACCCCTCTAAGGCTTTCCGGCGTCCAGACTGACGCCCAGCGTTTCCGCGAGGGAGAGGACTTTCGTTTTGAGCTCCTTCCTTCCCGCAAGAGCGGAGTACACCGCCAACAGCCTCAGCTGCCTGGCCACGTCCGATTCAGTCTCCTTCGTCAGCCTCCCCAGCTCCTCCTTCCCCTTCCCCGAGATGATGTACCTTCTCATGTTCCCTTCTCGCTTCGGCAACTCCGTGATCAGCCCCTTCTTGAGGAGGTCCCCCAAGACCAGATAGATTGACCCCGGCCCAGGGTTCCACTCCCCCCCCGTCACCCTCCTAATCTGTGCCGCCAGGTCGGTGCCGGATAGAGACGACTCGGAGAGCATCTTCAGTGCCGCCAGCCTTAGGACCCCCTTTGGGACGCTGATCATATGCCCGTGAGGGTGAATTCAAACCGGCTAAATACGTGACCCAAATGACGTTTGCAACTCTCGTATTGAATCCTTCAATCATAGTCCACGGCGGTGCCGGCAGCGGGAGATATGGCAAGGGGGACAAGCGCTTCACAGGGTTAGTGGAAGCAGTCGGCGCGGGACTCGCAGCCATGAAGAAGGGTTCTGGCATTGACAGCGCAGTGGCCGCAGTCGAGTACATGGAGGAGAGCGGGCTGTTCAACTGCGGGAAGGGTTCTTGCCTCACGGCGGAAGGCAAAGTGGAGCAGGACGCCGCAGTCATGGTTGGCAATGGACTCGCAGGCGCAGGCGTTGCAGACGTTACCTGCACCTATCACCCCGTCCTGTTGGCGAGGTGGGTGATGGAGAACACGGACCACGCCCTGATCGTGGGAGAGCGGTGCATTGACTACGCGAAGCTGGCAGGTATCAAAGTGGAAGAAGTCCGTCCTTCGAAGGCTGCGAAAGGAAGGTTCGAGGCGATGAAGCGAGACGCGTCAACCCGGACAAATCTGCGAATGGTAGGGAGATTCAGGACGGGAGACACCGTGGGCGCAGTGGCCATCGGCTCCGACGGAATCCCTGCCGCTGCCGTCAGCACTGGAGGGAGATGGTTGAAGCTCCCGGGGAGGGTCGGCGACTCGGCGATAATTGGAGCGGGCGTGTTCGCTGACGCGAGGCTCGGGGCAGCATGCGCTACTGGGATGGGGGAGGAGATAATGAGATGCGCGCTCTCCATGAAGGCCTGCGAGTTCATGAAGAGCGAGGACGCCCAGGCCGCCGCGAGCATGGCCATCCGATACATCTCGAAAGAGCGCGGCCGTGGCACCGCGGGCATTGTCACCATTGACAGGAAAGGAAGGGTGGGTGCGGCCTACAATACAGAAGCGATGGGCCGCGCATGGTTCGACAAGGGCAAGGGCCGAGTGGTCGTCAGAATCGGGCCCAATCCGTAAAGAATCCTAGATTCAGGCTCGACCACCGTTAAATAGAGACCGAGAATTTTCGGCCGTTGCCGTGCAGGTGAAGCGGAAGACCCCGATGGGCATATGGGCCCTCAGGGGGGTCACAGTTGCAATTGCACTTATCGTGTTGCTCGTCATTGGGACCGTAGTCTATTCCGCGTACGTAGACTACAGCGCTGTCAAGGCAGAGCTTGCAGGGGGCTCCCAGCAGGCCGTGGGCGCGGCGGTGCTCCGAGGCGTGACGGAGACTGTTTCCATAAACATCACAGTCCCGAACAAGGGTCTCTACCCTCTCAACGTCACCCTGACCTGTGACTATCCCACGACAAACGTCGTCTGCCAGCGCACGAGCGTAGACGTATCCCCGGGCGGGCAGGGAGTGCTCCGGTTCCGGATGACTGTTCTTGACGTTTCACAGTTCGAGAGCTCTAGCAACCAGGTAGTCAATGGAACGGTTGCCATATCGATGGAGCCCTTCGTGGGTCTCGTGGTAGGGACAAATTTCGGCGGCTTCGTCAAGACGGGAGGCGCCTGACCAGTGTACGATCAGACCATAACGACTCGAAAGAGGATATCGAGTGCCGTCTGGGCCTTCGTGGTGAACGCGATATTCTGGATAGTGATTCCCTACTATGTGGGCGTCTTCCTGTCCGGGAGGGTGCCCGAGAGTGCCCTGACGGTGCCCACCTTCGTCTACGAGTTCGGTATTCTGTTCATTGTACTTGAAGTAGGAGCAGCCTTCTTCCGAGGGAGGGCTGTTGCTGTCCCAATGATCTCAGCCGTGGCCCTCCTGACGGTAATCTACATCTGGTACGCAACCAACGGAGGGGTCCTGGGAGTCGAAACTTCCGGGATTACCCTGGCCCTCAACTTCAGGCTCATGCTCTATGTGCTCGTGCTGCCTTCAATCTGGGCTGCCATTCGGGCGCCGTTGTCGTATCTGGTCTGGAGGAGGGCGATGAAGGCAGGGGTCCCTTCTGCCATTGCTACCTCTCCTGTTCCCGAGAGCGGGAGCCCGCCCTTGCCGCAGAAATAAGGGAACCTTGGCCGGTCGTTGCCCTGGCTCTCATGATTCCATAGCGGAATGGGGCTAGCCGTTAAATGTGCCAATCGTTGAGCAAGGGAAGGAATTGAAAGCTTTCTGCATCTCTCATCGCAAGGACGTCGATGGCCTCGGCTCCGGCGCCATGGCCGTGGCGGCCACAGGGGGGAAGATCATGCTCACCGACTACGACGACTTCGTGGAGAACCTCAGAAAGGTCCCACAGAATGCGGAACGCCTGGTGATAACGGACATAGGGGCAGACAGCGCCGATTATCCCCTCTACCTGAATGAGGTCAGACGAATTGCAAAACACGCCGAAGTCACTCACATCGACCACCACTACATGTCCCCAAGGGCCAAGAGCCAGGTCAGGGAGGTGGGCGTGCACCTTGTGCACGACGTGCATGAATGCGCGAGCATGCTGACGTACAAGACATTCAGGCACATTCTCCCCGAAAGGGCTCGGCTCATCGCCCTGTGCGGCGCGGTGACCGATTACATGGACGACTCCCCCATGGCGAAGAGGCTCATGGAGCAGGGGGACAGGCTCTTCGTTCTCCTCGAGGCGACTCTCCTCTCGGAGGCGCTGGGACTGAAAGGGGGCGAGGTGGGCTTCCCAGAGATGGTGGTTGGAGAGCTCTCGAAGATGAGGCACCCCCACGAGATCAGGGGGGTCCCCGACGCTGCCATCGAGCAGCTGAGGAGAGAAGCACTCCTCGGAGAGCTCGTGAAGGCGAAGGGAAAGAAGTTGGGGCACCTTGCCTACATGGTGACAGACGAATACTCGACGGGGAGCGTGGCCAAGCTTCTCATCGGTGCTTTCGAAGTCCCCGTAGGTGTGGCCATGAAGGAACAGCAGCAAGGGTGGTACGAAGTGAGTCTTCGTTCGACCTCGGAAGCGCGAGTCCACCTGGGCAAGACAATCGGCAGCATCTCTGCCCGCCTGGGTGGAAGCGGTGGTGGCCACCGCAAGGCGGCAGGGTGCAGAGTACCCGTTTCTGAGGCAAACCAGATGCTGAAGGCACTGGCAGCGAGAGTTTAGGGGCCCCTATTCTTTCACACACTTTGCCACGATGGACCCTCCCATCTGGGTCTCGTGTATCGAGGTGCGACCCACATATCTTCCCAGCAGAGCGGCCAGGTCAGAGTTGTGGAGTACGAGCACGTAGGTGTCGTAGAGCGAACCGTATCGCAAGCCTACCCTCCCGGCGGTTGCCAGCCCGATGACGCTTGGAACGACTCTGAGATACATCCCAACAAAGAGAGCCCTGAGGGGATCGTCAGGCTTTCCTAGGTCGCATATCGCGAACCTCGCCCCAGGCTTGAGCGCGTTGGCCAGCTCGCCCAGGGCTGTCTTCAGATCGTGGGCGTCTCTCACTGCGAAGCCTGAGACGGCACCGTCAAACACTCCCTTTCTGAATGGTAGGTACTCGAACACTGCCTGCACGGCGTTAGGGAACCCAGACGCCTTCAGCATGGCCCTCGATGCGTCAAGGAGCACTGGGTCTCCTCCTGCGGTTGCCACCACCCTCGAAAGCGTACCCGGACCCGAACCGAGGTCGAGCACCAAGTCTCCTCGCCTCACCGCGAAGGCGACCGCCTCTCGTCTCATCCTCCGGTCCATGAAAAGCGAGATCCTGCTCGAAGCCAACTCGTACGAAGGGAGAATTTCTTGCAGCGAGTTGACCACGTAGGCCCACTTCCTCTGCAGGCCTGGCTTCCTCGGATTCACTCTGCCGCCCCGCTGCTACTCGTACCCTTTCTGGGTTTCGAAAAGCGCTTTGAAACAAGGATCGACCCCCCTCGACAAACGGCTCGAGGCGAAAATTGATGTCCTCGACTAGCGCACAGACGTCGCGCAGAGAGTGGCCGTTGTCGAAGAAAAGATTAGGGGATTCGAAGCTAAGAAGTAATTCGCCCGCGCGATATGGTTTGGAGTTCAGACCAACACATCGTACTTTTTCATAACATTAGCAATCCGATTCGCCACGTCGGAGGCGGTAATGTGAAGTCCCAACTGCTCCACAGCCTCCACACCGGCAGCTCCATTGATGTAGGCCGCTGCACATGCGGCCTCGAACGGAGGCACCTTCTTTGCGAGAAGCCCGGCCGTTATTCCCGTAAGCACGTCCCCGGTACCGCCCACTGTCATGGCAGGAGAGTGGGTGTCGTTCAACCCAACCCTCTCGCCATCGGAAATCACGTCCGTCGGCCCCTTGAGTAGTACCGTCACCCCTGCCCTTTTCGCCTCCCCGGATACCAAGTTCACGCGATCATCGAGTCCATCCGGCAGGCTCACGCCGAAAAGGCGTTCGAATTCCCTTGCGTGGGGGGTGACGACAGCGTTCGCGTTCTTGATCGATGGGAGCACTTGCGCCCTGAGGGCGTCTGCGTCGACAACGAGTGACCTACCATCTCCCTTCATCCTGTTAAGCGCCTGGGCCACCGATTCTGGATTCTGGGCTCCGAGGCCAGGGCCGACGGCGAAGACGTCGACTTCGGGGACCCAAGCCATAAGCTTGGACACGTTCCCTCTGGTAAGCTTCGAGTCCGGGAGGGGTACCACGATGAAATCAGGCGAGAGCGCTCGGATGGGTGTCGCGATGCTCGCAGGCACCGCGACAAAAACGAGGTCAACCCCTGACCTCATCGCACCCGTCGCGCAGAGGTAGGGCGCCCCGTGGTAGAGCCTGCTCCCTCCCACCACGCAGACAGTCCCGTTCATTCGCTTGTGGGCATCTCTCCTTCGAGGAGGTATCGCCCCCGAGACGAAATCCGAGTCTATCTTTGTCCCCACAAGGTCCACCTAGTAGTTGTACCTTCTCTGCTTCTGTTCCAAAGTCACGATAGATTCGATCGGACAGTTCAGCCCAAGCCTGCTCTTGAGCCTGACCATGGACTGTTCCACGGAGGCAATGGCGAAAATGCCCACGATTTTGGCCTTCGCCTTCTCCGCGATTCGAGCCATGGCCTCGATTGTTGTCCCAGATCTCACCATGTCGTCAACTATCAGCAGGTTCTCTCCCTTTCTGATGGCAGTCTTGGGGAGATAGAGGTACCTTACGGTCGAGGGGGAATACACAGCCTTCTGCTCGACGAACTCCTCGACCCCCAGATCTCGCTCCACCCTTACCACGGCCAGGTTGACATTGAACTCCCCCGCCACCTCTGTTCCCAACGGTATCCCATCCACCTCCATCGTCACAACCCTGTCAACTGGGACGGGACTAAACTGGCTGTAGACGACCTTCGCAATCTGTCTCAGCAGGCCCACGTTCGAGACCACTCCGCTGATGTCGTAAGATCCGTCGGCGCTCACCCTTACCAGGTCCAGGATCATCTTCCTCAGCAGTCTGTCGCGGAACGTCGCGATGAACTTCTCGGATCTCGCCGCGCTCGGGAGAACGTGCCCTCTCACGTACCTGCTGAGAATTGGAGCAGAAAGTCCGAGGACGGCAGAAAGCTCCTTGTAGCTGTAGCTCTTCTTCAGGGTTGCGAGCAACTCGACCGAGGAAATGCGGGTCTTTACCTCTGCCACCCTGCTCACAGTATTCCCCCGCCTCACGAGTTCACAGGAGGAGCTAAATCAGTGTATGCCCGTCGACCAATTTCTTTACGTCATTGTGCATCCGCGAGAAAACCCGAGGACGCCGCTCCTCTGCAAATCGTGTAATTCGGATTCGAACGGTCGCTTCAGGATTTCTTTTCGCTGGGGGCCTCAGGAACCTCGGTTATTGGTTCCGGGGGCGGCGTTGTGGCCATCGTGTACCCAATCCATCCTAGGATTGCAAGTATTACTGCGACGGCGACGAAGGCTGTGATCTGGAGCACGACCGTCGGCCAGTAGTAAAGCAGCAGGCCATACACGATAATCCCTAGGACGCTCCCCAAGAGTATTGCACTTCCAATCGCTCTGTCGTTTGCCATTTTGCCTTCGTGTGTTCGGACATGCTGTTATAACGATTGTTTGCTCTGGAAGCATTGTCCCGCTGAATATTCATCTCGTAGGCGGCCGCTAGTGCTGATGCGGGCTCCGGGAAGGACCTACACGACCACTTGAGGAAGGATAGAGTGAACGCCCTTTGCGCGTTGTTGCCCTACATTATCCCGGGCGGTAAGCGAATCTACCAGAGGTTATAACGTCCAGCAGCACCGGGGCGAAGCATTGAATTTTGCCTTCGAGGTAAAGGAGTCTGACCTCCTAGGAAGAATAGGGACCCTCAGAGTAGGGGGCAAGTCTATCGAGACCCCCTATATGTTCCCGGTAGTCCACCCGGTCAGCCAAATCGTCCCCACAGGAGACCTCGGTTCGATGGGATTCGCCGGACTGATGACCAACTCGTACATCATCCACTCGCGAAGTAGGGAGAGGGCTCTCCGCGAGGGGGTTCACAAGCTCCTTGACTTCGACGGGGTTTTCATGACGGACTCCGGAGGCTATCAGGTTCTAGAGTACGGTGACCTCGAAATCGGATATCGTGACGTGGCGGCTTTCCAGTCAGGGATTGGGTCCGACATCGCAGTCACACTGGACAGGCCGACGGGGCATCCGCAGAAGAGGTCGGTCGCGCGTGACACTGTAAGCTACAGCCTGGGCAATGCCCTCGCTACTCTGAAGGAGTTTGGGGAGAGCCGGACTGTGTGGGTCGGGCCGGTCCAGGGGGGTCTCTACCTCGACCTCGTGGCGAAGTCTGCAAAACAGCTGGTCGCAGGGGGGTTTCAGTTCCTGGCCCTCGGGAGTCCCGTTCAGGTAATGGAGAACTACATGTTTGCCGACCTTGTCCGGATGGTTATGGCAGCCAAACGGGCCATCCCATACGCGGTTCCCCTTCATCTGTTCGGCGCGGGGCACCCTCTCACCATGTCTCTCGCGGTAGCACTGGGGTGCGACACTTTCGACTCCGCCAGCTACGCCATATTTGCGAGGACGGGGCGCTACATGAGCCGGAGCGGCGTCATGACCCTGACGGCGATGAAGTTCCTTCCCTGCAGCTGCCCCATGTGCACCAAGACCAGCGTGAGCGGATTGCTCGAGTTGGACCACCAGGAGCGGACGAGGCAGCTCTCCATTCACAACCTTTACGTGCTCAGAGAGGAGCTCGAAGCCTGCAAGGAAGCGATCGCAGAGGGGAGGCTTTGGGACCTTGTCGAGGAGAGGTCGATGGCCCACCCGAGACTGAGGGAGGCCTTCCTCGAAATGGCAAAGTTCTCCAGGGACCTTATTCCCGGAACCCCGGCACTCAAGGAACGTGGACTCTTCGTCCGGAGCGCAGGGGACCTCATGCGCCCCGAGCTACTTGCCGCCCAGAGGCGCCTCTCGCGGGTCGCCCGCCGGGACTCGTCAGTGGCAGTCATCTCGAGCGAGGCTGCTGGAGAGTCGGGAGCAAAGAAAGGGAAAAGTGGAGCCGAAGACGTCTACCGCGTCCACCCAATCCTCGGGCCTTACCCAGCTGAGCTCCAGTACCACTACCCCTTCAGCCAGACGGAAATCGGAGACATGGTCCCTTTGCTGACCCCGTCAGAGTCGGTCAGGAGGATACGCAAGCTTGGTTATAGAGCTGTGAAGGCAATGTCGGACGAATCATTGTCGAAGAAGAGGGTCAGGAGTAAACGGAACCAGCGGGGCGCTTCTCCTTCTCCTCGATCATCTTCAGTTCGCTCTCGATGACCTCAGCGCCCTTGATCAGTGGCCCGGTGTTTGCAATGAAGCCGTACTTCTTCGAGAGAAATTCGACCGCGGAGGCCGCGGCGCGCGGGTCAACACGCTCGGTGTTCGAATATGCAAGGACTGCAAGGGCCGGGAATGAGTTCATCTCGAAGGTGTTGAGGAGTGAGGCCACCGGACCTACGATCATCCGATCCTCCTCGAAGATGGGCTCGGACGCGAGACCGCCCGACGCCGCAAAGGCGCTCGTCATGGCGATCTTGTACCTGCTCTCGTCGTTCCTCAAGGCCTCATCCAGCCCTCCGACGAGTGCCACCTCTTTCACCCCAGATCCCATTATCCAGTCTGCCAGCTGCCTGTAGAATTCATTCTCCCTTTCTCTAACAGGGGAGACTTCTGCCTTGAGCAGGGATAGGTCACCTGCGACATAGATCTCGTAGGGAGTGGCTATCCTCCCGTCCACCTGCGAAGCGACCGCCGGCGCGTACTCATAGTCGATGAAGCATTTCCTCTTAGCCTTGAGCTCCGTAACGAGGAACTTTACCGTCCAGTATCCCGTGGCGCCTATTCCGTGGAATCCGGCGATCAGTGACGTCCCGTTCAACCGGGTCCCCTCCGGTATGACTTTCAAGGAGATTGGCTTCGGCACCCTCGGTCCGGACTTAAACTTAGGGGGTAGTCATCGCTACGGCGGCAGGCTTGCGCCTTGACGCCCAAATCGCGAGAACGATTGCAACAAGCGCCAGAGCGATGAACACGTAGCTGAGGTCGGCCCACTGAGCAGCTTCGTTCGAGAGGGAAGTGACCTGGTTCGTTAGCGAATTGATTTGCTTAGTTAGCGAGGTGACCTGGTTCGTCACCGAGACTGCCTGGGCGTCCGTCGCGAACTGGGTCGCGGACGTTGCCGACATGCCGTCGGATTGCGCGACTTTCACGACAAGCGTGTGGACCCCGTCCGGGAGGGAGGTCGCTACAATCGTCCCTGTGGCTGTGATGCCCGTCGAGGTGGGGGCAAC